>Ga0210016_1001996_pt1 | contig 18785 bp, 15 predicted proteins | sample CryGeyCG2014_300_FD_185454 | JGI IMG/M metagenome (GOLD analysis project Ga0210016, IMG submission 185454) | Groundwater microbial communities from aquifer - Crystal Geyser CG02_land_8/20/14_3.00 (SPAdes) (version 2) | ecosystem: Environmental > Aquatic > Deep subsurface > Groundwater | place... | reverse complement strand
AAATTAATAAAAAAATGAATTTCCAGCATAAAAATTTAGCTGGCGGAAAATGGCAAACACTCACTTTTTTTGAGCAGATGGCGAATGTCGGAAGCGAAGTTGAGCGGGCTATTAAATGGAAAAATAAAGGCAATGCGGAATATAGCCGAATGGCGTTTGAGCGAGCCTTAGAGCTTTTGGATTTGACGATTAATAGCGCGAAAAGTCAAAGCCGTATCAAGGAACTTGCGAGAGTCAGGGAAATTCTGGCTGATTATTTCTTCTTTGAAAACAGTTATAATTCAACCGATAAAGATTGGCAGAATTATTTTTACTCTTTTAATTTTGCGGCCAGAGCCAGCTTGTAATAGATTTTATTTTTAAAATTAAAGGATTAAAGGGTTATAAAGTTATAAAAGTTTATAAAGCTATTTTTTAAATTATTGAATTAACGAATTAGAGAATTAACGAGTTAAAGAATTAATAAAAAAAACGGAGTTGAGCTCCGATTTTATTTTTTTCATTCCTATTTTACGCGAATTTTTCCTCTAATTTTTCGACGCGATGTTCCAGATCTTTGTGGGTAAATGTGTCTACTTTTTTATTCAGATTAGCCTTAATATTTTCCGTGTCTTCCTGTATTTCTTTAAAACCATTATCCATTTTTTCATTTACTTCTTCAAAACCATTATCCATTTTTTCATTTACTTCTTCAAATCCTTTAGCTACCATCAATGCCAATTCCTCTATTTTTTTATCAGTCTGTTTGCCGGATTCTTTAAAGCCCTCAGTCATCATTTGAGCTAATTCATCGAGGCTTATTTCTTTTTTTGGATTATTTTCTCCCTCCATTTTTTTTATCTTCAATTTTTATTAGTTTCTTCGCTTTTAATATTTTTAGTATAGATTTGCTGCAAATAGGGCAAAATTCAAAAGAAACAAACGTCGTAGAATTATTATATGCAAGAGAAAGGTTCTCTGTGCGTGGAGGTATAGTTTTTTTACAAATGTCACATTTGGTAATTCTCATAAAGAAATTATACTATCACGCTATCTCGATGTCAATTTGCCAATTTGAGTTATTGTAACTTTTCTTTCCGCAAGAAAAGTTACAAAACCTGCCTGCCGGTAGGCGGGGAACTCTCAGTCCAACTTCAGTCTTAGACGAATTCTCGTCTCACTCGCTAAAACTCCTAATTTTTGCTCCGCAAAAAAGTTATGCGGAGTTTTAACGCTTGTTCGGCGGAATTCGTTCCTAAGCCTTCCGTTAAGACTGATTTTTTAAAATTATAGTAGAAGATTATTTAGATTAGTTTAAATTTAGGCATTACTTCTGAATTTGCCTTTCGGGGAATTTTGCGATAAAATAGGCTTGTTGAGTATAACTCTTTTTTAATATTGAAAAATATGCCCGGTAGTGAAATTTCGACCGGGCTTCGCCCAAATTTAGTAAGTTTTTAAGATATAAATAGTAATTTTTATTTTAAGATTTTGACGGTATAAATAAGCGAATTATTTATAAAGTCGAAATTCTACTACTGGGATGGAGAATAAATTAGATCTTTCAGTTATCGTGCCTCTCTACAATGAAGAGGGAAATGTTAAAGAACTGCACAGCCGGATTTTGGCGGCTTGCCAAACCCTCACCCCAGCCCTCTCCTCGCCTCGATTCGGCGAAGCGGGCCAAAGGGAGAGGGGGATTAATTCCGTATCTTTCGAAATTATTTTTATCGACGACGGATCGGAAGATAAAACAGTGGAAATTTGCCGCGACTTGCGCCCTTTAAAATTGATTCAATTCCGCAAAAATTTCGGCCAAACAGCCGCTTTTGACGCCGGCATCAAAGAAGCCCGGGGAGACGTGATTATTACCCTGGACGGCGATTTGCAAAATGATCCGGCGGATATTCCCCTGCTTTTGGCGGAACTGGAAAAAGGCGCGGATGTGGTTTCCGGCTGGCGTTTCCAGCGAAAAGATACTTTGATGAAAAGGTTTTTTTCTCGCGGAGCCAATCTGCTGCGTAAATTTTTTGTGGCAGACAAGATCCATGACAGCGGCTGCAGCTTAAAAGCTTATCGGCGCGAATGTTTCCGCAACGTGGATCTTTTCGGAGAAATGCACCGTTTCATTCCGGCAGTCCTGGAGTTGCAGGGCTACAAAATTTCCGAGGTCAAAGTTTCCCATCATCCGCGCGTCCATGGAAAAACCAAATATAACTGGAAAAGAGCCGTCAAAGGATTGGTGGATATGATTGAGATTTGGTTTTGGCGGAAATATTCCAGCCGTCCCTTGCATCTTTTCGGCGGAGCCGGAATTTTGATTTTTATGGCGGGAATGGGAATTTTAACTTGGATGGCGGTAGAAAAAATATTCTTCGACATTTCGCTTTCGGAAAAAATCTGGCCGCTCATTGGCGCTTTCTTGCTTATGATCGGAGTCCAGATTTTTATTTTCGGCCTGCTGGCGGGAATTTTGATGAAAAATTATTATCGGGGGAAAGGAGAGATGAATTATTCGATAAAAGAAATCATAGAGAATTAAAAGTACCAAGTGCTAAATCTCAATGCCAAATAAAATCCCAAAAGAAAAAAGAAAAAATTTTGATCTTCTGGAGCGAACTGCCAAGTTTGGGGAAAATACTATTGAATTTGCACAAATATTGCCGAGAAATGAAATTAACAGGTCGTTAGTAAGTCAGATTTTCAGATCCGCGACTAGCATAGGTGCTAATTATATGGAAGCTGACGGAGCAGTATCTAAAAAAGATTTTGAAAATAAAATAGGTATTTCTAGAAAAGAGTCCAAAGAAAGTATGCATTGGTTTCGCATGATTGCTAAAGCCAATTCTAATGAAAGTGAAAAATGTAGAAAACTCTGGAAAGAAGCGCAAGAACTAGTCTGGATATTTTCCTCAATCATCAGCAATTCAAGAAATAAAAAAGATAAATAATTTTTTTAGATTTTAATTAATTGGAACTTTATTGGAAATTGGCACTTAGAAATTGGGATTTAAATTAATTTATTAATTTATTAAGACTTATGAAAATTGTCATCGTGGGATCCGGTTATGTCGGTTTGGTTTCCGGAACTTGTTTTTCGGAATTCGGGCATTTTGTCACTTGCGTGGACAAGGACGAGCAAAAAATTGAAAATCTAAAAAAAGGCGTCATTCCCATTTACGAACGGGAATTGGAAAATATGGTTAAAAAGAACGTGAAAACCGGACGACTTTCTTTTACCACCGATCCCGGGAAAGCGCTGGCGGAAGCGGACGCGGTTTTTATCGCGGTCGGAACGCCGACTTCCAGAAGGGGAGACGGCTATGCCGACTTGACTTATGTTTACGCGGTCGCCAAAGAAATCGCGCCGCTTATTAAAAAATACACCGTTATCGTGGACAAAAGCACGGTGCCGGTGGGAACTGCCAAAGAAGTGAAACGGATTATTCAAGAAGTCAATCCCCAAGCGGACTTTGACATGGCGTCCAATCCGGAATTTTTGCGCGAAGGGGCGGCTATCGATGATTTTATGCATCCGGACCGGATAGTCGTAGGAGTGGAAAGTGAACGGGCGAAAGAAGTGCTGAAAGAAATATACAAGCCGCTGTATCTGATTGAAACTCCCATAGTTTTTACCGATTTGCAAACCGCCGAACTTATTAAATACGCTTCCAACGGATTTTTAGCGGCAAAAATAAGTTTTATCAATGAAATCGCCAACCTGTGCGAAGCCATTGGCGCCAATGTGGTGGACTTGGCCAAGGGCATGGGATTGGACAATCGAATCGGGAAAAAATTTTTACACGCCGGTCCGGGTTATGGCGGATCTTGTTTTCCCAAAGACGCGCTGGCGCTCGCGCGCATCGCGCAAGAACACGGTTCGCCGATCCGCGTGATTGAAACGGTGATTGAAGTCAACGCGGCGCAAAAAGCCAGAATGGTGGGAAAAATCAGAAAAGCTTTAGGCGGCAGCGAAGCGGGAAAAACCCTCGCGGTTTTGGGTTTGACTTTTAAGCCGGAAACGGACGATATGCGCGATGCGCCGGCGCTCATGATTTTGCCGGCGCTGATGGAAAAAGGAGCGAAAATTACAGCGACGGATCCGCACGGAATGGAAGAAGCCAAAAAAATAATGCCGGAAATTTCTTATGTCGCTGATCCCTACGCGTCCGTAGAAAAGGCGGACGCGGTGGTGTTGATGACGGAATGGAATGAATACCGGTCGCTAGATTTGAAAAAGATAAAGAAATTGATGAAAGGCAATGTTTTTGTGGATCTGCGTAATGTTTATGAGCCGGAAGCGATGCGCCAGGCCGGATTTGCATATGTGGGAGTGGGACGGAACTGATCGGAATGTCAAGTGACAAATAACAAATTTCAAATCAAATCCAAATGATTAAATGACAAATTTTTGAACTTTGGATTTTGAGCTTTATTTGTCATTGGAAATTTGGATTTTGACATTAATACCAGCATTCAATATTAGTTTAAGTTTAGTTTTATCGTAGGTCAATTTTATTATGAGGATTTTATTCTTAAACTACGAATATCCGCCTCTGGGCGGGGGGGCGGGGAACGCTACGGCGTATCTACTCAAAGAATTTGCTAAAATTCCCGGTTTGGAAGTGGACTTGGTAACTTCCGCGATTGATAAAAAATATCAACTGGAAAAAATAGGAGAAAATATTCTAATTCATCGCTTGCCAATCGGCAAGAATCCTAAAAATTTGCACTTCCAATCGCAAAAAGATCTGCTGATTTACGCCTGGAAGGCTTATTTTTTTTCCCGAAAAATTATTCAAGAAAGAAAATACGCTTTGACGCTGGCTTTTTTTTCCGTGCCGTGCGGATTTTTAGCCTGGATTTTTAAAAGGCAGTTCAAATTGCCGTATTTGATTTTTTTGCGCGGAGCCGATGTCCCGGGATACAGCGAAAGATTTATCTATCTTCATAAAATAATCACTCCTCTCATTAAAAGAATCTGGAGAGAAGCCGAAAGAGTGGTGGCTAACAGCCAGGGGCTTAAAGATTTAGCGCGGAAAACCAATCCTCTTCAGAAAATAGATATTATCCCTAACGGAATTGATACGCGCCAATTTCGGCCGTCGGTTTATAATTTTGGAAGTCCGACTTCCAAAATGGAAGTCGGACTTCCACGATCCTGGAATACTTTTAAAATTTTATGCGTGACGAGAATTACTCCCAGAAAAAACATTCGTTGTTTAATTGAAGCTTTTAACCAGCTGCGCCGGAAATACGCTAATTTAAATTTACAGATAATCGGAGAAGGGGATGAAAAAAATAATCTGGAAAAACTGGTTGGAGAACTGGGAATAGAAAAAGAAGTCGATTTTGTCGGTCTTTTGCCCCACGAAAAATTGCCGGCTTATTATCAGAGCGCTCGCGTTTATGTCCTGCCGTCGCTGAATGAAGGCATGAGCAACTCGATGCTGGAAGCGCTGGCTTCCGGCTTGCCGCTTTTAGCCACGGATACCGGAGGCACGAAAGAGTTGATTGAAGACGGCGTCAACGGGTTTGTGCTTAAAATGAAAAGCGCCGAAGATATCGCGGAAAAGCTGGAAATTTTAATCCGAGACGAAAACTTAAGAAAAAAAATGGGCGCGGAGAGCCGGAAAAAAGCGGAAGGGATGGGGTGGGAATCCATAGCTAAAAAGTATATTAGTATAATTAAAAGAGTTAAAGGGTTAGAGAATTTTAAATTTTAAGTTTTAAATTTTAAATCAATTTCAAATATTTTAATTTTTAAAATTTAGTAATTTAGTAGATTTTTCACCCTAGGCGGATCAGTCTTGGGCTGACAATTAAAATTTAAAATTTGTAATTTAAAATTAATTCATGGTTAGTGTTTTTCAAAAAAAGATATTAAAGTTTATTTTGAAATTACTGATAAGCGCTTTTTTTATCGGTTTGATTATTTACAAAGTTGATTGGAGCGAATCCTGGCAATATCTGCGGAAAATTGAAATTTGGCAGATCGCGATTTATCTGGCAGTGATTTTTAGCGGTCTTTTTATTTCAGCTAAAAAATGGCAGGAACTCTGCCTTTTCAAAGGTTTGCGGGATTCTTTTCTGAATTTTTTCAAACTTTATCTGACGGGAGCTTTTATTAATAATTTTGTGCCTTCAACCATCGGCGGAGATATTTTCCGGGCCTATCAGATTGGAAAAAAAGCCAAAAAATATTCCCAAGCGACCGCGGCAGTGGTGATGGACCGCTTTACGGGACTATTGGCGCTGATGCTTATGTCGCCGATTTTTTTTCTGCTGAATTTTTCCCGAGTATCTGGAGTTTATCTTTTGGTAATCTCCAATTTGATTATCGCGGGGTCATTGGTAGCGTTCGTAATTTTTTGGAAGACAAGAAAAACCGCCTGGATGCGGAAAATTTTAAGTTTCCTGCCGGATAAAATAATAAATTTTCTCGAAGAGCTGGCGGATTTTGGTAGTGATTTAAAGATTTTTGGCCGGGCAATGATCTATTCCTTTCTTTTTAACCTGATCGGAGTGGGTTTGGCTAACTTAATCTTATTTTGGAGTTTGGGAATCAATATTGATTTGCTGGATTATTTTTCCGTCATATTTCTCATCAGCATCGTAGCCTCGATTCCGGCGGGCGTGGGGCTTAAAGAATGGGCCTATATCGCGTATTTTGCTCCTTTGGGCATCAGTATTCTGGGGGCGGTGATGGTGGCGATTCTCAACTGTTTTCTGCAAGGGCTGGTCAATTTAGCGGCGTTGCCGATTTATCTTAAATCGAAGAAGTAATAAAAGTGTCATCCCGCACTTGATGCGGGATCCAGAAAAATGAAAAGTTACTTTGTTTATATAATGGCGAGTCAAAAAAACGGAACTTTATATATTGGAATTACCTCAAATCTGATAAAAAGAGCCTGGGAACATAAAAATAATTTAGTCGAAGGTTTTACAAAAAAATACAAAGTGCACAGGCTTGTTTATTTCGAACAAACAGAAAATGTCCAAAGCGCGTTAATAAGAGAAAAACAACTTAAAAAATGGAGAAGAAAATGGAAAATAGAATTAATTGAAAAAAATAATCCTAATTGGAATGATTTGTATAATAATCTAATAAAATAACTTGATTCCTGCTGAAATTTATCCCGGACTGGATTCCCGCTTTCGCGGGAATGACAAGCGCGTGGCTGGAATGATAATTTTTTAAAGAATATTTTTTAACTAATACCAAAAAAGCGTCTTTATCTTTCCTCCGCTTTGAATATTTTGATAAAATTTCCGGGGCGGTTGTTGATATTTAACTGCCAAACAGTATTTTTTGAAGAATAGAAGGGGTAAGCTTCTATTATTTTCCCCTTATTCCAATTGGGGCTTTTTGACGACCAATAAGCAGGTTCATATCTTATTGCTCCTCTTCTGGTCAAGACATAATAATCAACCGGCTGATCGAACTTATAATCGGTAGAGCAAGCGCCTTTAAAAAATTCACAAGTTCCGTAATAATCCGCCCAGACGGTCAGGTTTTTCGCATCGGGAAGATTATTGAGATAATCCGCTGCTTCATATCCGCCAAAACCCCAGGCATCGCTCACAATTAAATTTTTGGGAAGCAAAAAGGAGGCATAATTATAATAAAAAGGTTTAACGCTCCAAAGCGTCAAGAAACTTATTATTAAAATCAAGAAGGAAAAGATTATTTTTGAATTTAAGGAAAAATTAAATTTTTTGAATATTTCCCGAATTCCTAAAACAGCCAGAAATCCTGCTAGGGGATAAAGAAGGACGAGGTATCTGGCAGTTAAAAGGACTCCGGAAATTATTCCTCCCGAGAGAAAAATCATCATAAAAATTGAAAGGGACAAACCTAGCGGTGTGCAATTGTCATCTTCTTTTTTTCCGAATATTTGGCTAAACCAATAAAAAATAATCAAGCCCAAGACAATCGGGGTCAGCGAAAAAACCAGCGGATAAGTTTCTAATAATATTTTTCCTCCCAGCCCGGTTTCCAGAACGAAGGCATCGGTGGACCTGGCATCTACGGAAATTTTTGCAGTATCAAAGAGGTTTAAACCGAAAATCCAATTGGCTAGCACCACAAAGAATAAAAACAACAAAAATCCGTAGAAAATCGGAATAATAAATCTTTTTATCTTCTCGAAAAATATTCCCAAGCGGGAAATAATCCGGGCTTTAAAGATAGCAGCGTCCAAAAAGAAAAGAAGAGTAATTAGTATAAAAGGCAGGGCGATTTTTTTTATTCCTTCCGATCCCAGGGTTTGCAGATACATAATTTTAGGGTTTCTCAAAGCTGCTGGCATGAAAAATCCCAAGACCACGCAAGATAAAAAGAAAATTATCGCTAGCCAAAAAATATTTTTATTAAAATAAGCAGATGATTTATAAGAGTCGGAAGAAAAAAACCTTTTATAATTAACCAGGTATTTGATCAATATGAAAATAAAATAAAAAATAAACAATATGTTGGCGGTATATTTTGAAAGAAGCGCTAATCCGGTAAAAAATCCGGTTAACAGGATAAATTTTTTTTCATCGGTTTTGGCGAAAGCAAAAAAAGAAAAAAGAGCGGCAATGGAAGTTGACCAAAGCAAAGCATCCGGATTGATTATGCGGGATATTCCAAGGATGATAGGAGATAAAATAATAAAAGAAACAGCTAGCGCGGACAAGAGTTTGTTTTTCAGAATTTTCCCGATAACCCAAAAAAGATAAGCGGCAAGAAATAAATTAAAAATTATTATAGGAGTCCGGAAGCTGGAATAAAAGCGTTCGGAATTTTCAGAGTCGTAGCGGTCTATTCTTTCTAATTTTTCAAAATGGCCCTGGGGATTTTTTTCCTCCAAAAGCCCGATTCCGGAAACTAAGGCCAGGGATACTCCGGGCTTGTCATTGATGCGGGTTTTTTTGAAATTCCGATCTTCCAAAGCTTTAAAATATTGGGGGATGCGCTCGTAGAGCCAATAATGTTCATCAGCCGTAACAAATTTTCCGATACGGTAAAAGCCAAAATAGAAAAACGTCAGCATTGAAAGCGCCAGGATTATGATTGCGGATATTTTCCCCTTTTTCCCCATCCCAGTAGTAGAATTTTGACCTTATAAACCACCCAATGATTAATAATATCAAAACTTAAAATAAAATTATTATTTATGTCCTAAAAGATTGATAAAATTGAGCGAAGCCTAGTCAAAATTTCACTACTGGGTATATTCTGCTAATTCTCAATTATTTTCTCCGCTTTGATTATTTTGACGAAATTATTCGGCCGGCCGCCTAATCGCAAACAAAAATCAGTGTCTTCCATTTCATAAATCTTGTCCAGACGGATAATAGAATCATGGCCGCCATTGAAGCGGGAAAGAGTCATTTTGGTGGTGCGGGCTTCCCGGCCGGCGGAAACGACGAAATAATCAAAATCAACTTTTTCTTTTTCCAAACCGATGGCGCTAGAGCAATTGCCATTGAAAAAAGAGCAAACCCCGCGCTTGTCGGTCCAGATGGAAAGATTGCGGGCGTCAGGCAGGCTGTTTAGATATTGCGCCGCCTCGAAACTCCCATCGCCCATGTCCTTGAGATTGAGGACGTATTTTTCCGGCAGCAACGAACTGGCGTAGCTGAAATAAAAAGGCTTGACGGACCACAAGCTGTAAGCGGAAAAAAATATAAAAATAAAATAAATCAACGGTAAAAATACATACTTTGGTATATACTTGAGTATATACTTGTTAAAAATATCCGATTGGACAAAATTATGGATACTTATTCCGGCTAGAATAAAAACCAGGGGAAAAATGATTATCTGATAACGGATAGTGGCGCTCACATGGCTGAAAATAGAAGCCGTGTAATAAACAAGAATAAAGAGGATTAAATAAAAAGCTATAAAATAATTTTTGTCAGGTTCTTTTTTAGAGAAGACGTTGAACAAACCAAGTCCGATAATAGAAAGGAAAGCGATGGGCGCGATGCCGAAAAATAAAGAATAAAAATTGGCCAGCATCATTCCCAGAAAATTATTAGCCGAAAAGGAAGATTTGGGGGAGGCGATAATGGATTCCAGATCGTAAAACTTCATTCCGCTATAAGTGTTAAACAGCATTCCCAAGGTAAAAAGCAAGAAAAAGGCGAAAATAACTTTAATCATCGGCCGGCCGAAACGAGAGAAGAAACGCATGATTTTTTCGGTTAGACGATTTTTCCAAAAAATAATATCGGCTAAGATAAAGGCAATAATAGCGATAAAAAATGGCCAAACAGGCAAAAAAGCCTTGGAAAGAATGGTTCCTTCCAAAAGACGGCGGATATCCACCCAGGCGGCCGGTAAAAAAAGATAAAAAGTGAAAAGCGATAAAACGATCAAAACAAAATAATCGCCCAGGGATTTACGAAAGTAATGAGTGATACCTTCTTTTTCATAGCGGGATTTACGGACGATATATTCCAAAAAAATCAGCAGAAAATAAAAAATATACAAAATATTGGCGACATATTTGGTTAAAATGGAAAAACCTAAAAATATGCCCGACCAAAAAAGATATTTTTTGGTTTTCTTTTCCAGATAAATAAAATGGCTTAAAAGCGAAAGCGAAAAAAATGTCCAAATAATCGCGTCCGGGTTGACAATAAGCGAAATGCCCAAAAGCAGAGGGGAAAGACCGATGAAAACAAAAGAAATCAAAGCGGCGGTTTTGCCAAAGAGTTTCCGGGAAAAAATATAGATAACCACCAACATCAGCAAATTAAAAATAAAAATCGGAAAACGGAAAGCGAAATTGAATTTTTCCACCGCCGGAGTTTTATCGGGAAGCTTTTGCAAAAAAAAGTCGGTATAGTGATCGGGATTGACTTGTGCCAATCCGATTCCGGAAAGAATGGCCACGGTTATGCCCGGCTTGTCGCTCACCATAGTTTTCCAAAATTCTCCATCGGCGACATTATTCCAAAATTTCTGGATCCGGCCGGTATCGGAAGTCCACAGCGGCTCATCCACGGCGGCAAAACTACCCAGGCGGCTTAGGCCGAAACTGAAATTTAAAATAAGCACGGAAGTTAATATGAGAATGGCGACTAAACCCTGGCGCTTGAACCAGGAAAATATTCTATTGAAAAAAAATCCTTCCGGAACTTCTTTATTTTCTCTGAAGTCATGGAAAAAATCAGAAAGGCGGCCATAATTTTCATATTTGAAGAAAAAATAAAAAAGAACCAGCATCGGGTAAAGATTGGCTAAAATCTTGAAAAAATGATAAAAGGGGATAGTATTGAAATAAATGGAATTCCAAAATCCCCAAAGCAAGATTAATTCAGTCGGCAGAAAAACTAGGAGCGATTTCTTGATTAAATAATCATTACCGGCGGATTGGCCCAGAAGATAGAAAAGAAAACCCAAAAAAAACAACAAGCCGAAAAAATAAGCTGAATAAATTATCTTCAATCCGAAAAACATCAGAGGCGCCAGGCTCTTTACTCCCAAAGAAATAAAAAAAAGGCTGACCAGAGCGAAAAATAACGAAAAGAAGAGCCAATAAAAATTTTCTTTTTGGAAAAAACCGCGGACAGGTTGCATCATAAAAAAGTTTGCTTATTATTAGAGAGTGGCTTAAAATATAATACAAAGTGAACAATTTGCTGAAGAATATAAATTTTCTCAAAATTTATATTTTTTCAGCGGTTTCGTTTAGTTGATTAAATTATATAAGATATCGGATGAAAAATAAAGCCTGGCTATTTTTGCGTAAAAATTACATAATTATAACTTTAAGCCTGATAATTCTATTGGGCGCTTTTTTACGGCTCTATCATTTTTCCGATTGGCTGCATTTTGAATTGGATCAGTCGCGGGACGCCAAAGTCATCAATTTAGCTCTTGAGGAAGGCCCGGATAATCTGCCGCTTTTGGGACCGAAAGCGGCTGGCAGTTTTTTACGCTTAGGTCCGGTCTTTTATTATTTTCAGTATCTAAGCGCCCTTATTTTCGGAGGGACGCCGGCCGGGATGGCGCTCATCACGGCGCTTTTCGGCATCGGAGCGATTCCGCTTTTTTATTTTTTGGTCAAACGCTATTTTGCCGACAGATTAAGCTTGAGTCTGACTTTTCTTTTTTCCGTTTCTTTATTTTTGATAATGTATTCGCGCTTCAGCTGGAATCCCAACGCGCTGCCTTTTTTCGCGCTACTGACTTTTTTGGCCATGCTGCGCAGCGTTGACCCGGAAGAAAAAAGAAAAGGCTTGTGGCTCGTAGTTTTTTTTGTTGCCCTGACCCTGGCTTCTCAATTGCATTTTTTAGCTTTGGTCACTTTACCAGTCATCGCTTTTTTCTTTTTTCTGGCGCGCTGGCCGAAAGCGAAATGGTATTTTTGGATTATCGGCGTTTTAGCGGCGCTGCTTTTTTATTTGCCGCCTATTTTGAACGATATTAAAACGGGAGGCGGCAATTTTCGCCAGTTCTTAAAAGTGGCCGAGAGCCGTTCCACGAAAGATGAGCACAAAATGGCATCGAAAATGATAAAAAATTACAATGAACAAGCTTTAGGTTTTTGGCTCATCTTAACCGGAAAAAATGAAGCGGAATTACCCAGGATTATTCTTTGGGAAGGGGATCAAAATCTGAAAATTATCTGCGATCAGGATTGCCATGATCGATTGGCTCACGGAAAAACAGCCTGGTTGTTTTTTACCGCCGGAATATTTTTAGCGCTAGTGAATTTTTTCCGATTAAAAAAGGAAAAAGGGATCCGAAAGGATTTTCTATTGCTAACGATCCTGTGGTTTGCCGTTATTTTCGCTTTTTATACCCCTCTTGCCTTTGATCTTTCCCCGCGATTTTTTTTGCTGATTGCGCCGCTCCCTTTTATTTTCCTGGGATTTCTGACAGAGCTGGGAGAAAAATATTTGCCCGGCAAATGGAAATTTGCAGGCTTAATTTTAATAATCATAATGGTTTTTATGAATTCGCGGGAAACTAAAAAACGCTTTGCCGAATTGAAAAAAGCGCCGATGGAAAATATAACCATCGGACCGGACAGGATTCTCAAAGAAAACACACGAGTGACGCTTCTCCAGCAATATTTAATCGTTGATTACATAGAAAGTTTCTATCAAAAAAACCAATTTCCGGTTTATCTCAACAGCGATCCGCAATACCGCCGTTCTTTCCTTTATCATCTGGATCGGCGCCGCATTCCCAGAGAAGATTGGCGCAATATCATAAGCGATAAAAAAGTATACCAAAACGGAAATTATTTTTTGGTTTATCCGACGCTGTCCAATACGGAAAAAGACTTGAAAAAATACCGGGCGGATTACGCGGTGATTGGAGAAAAAAGATTCGGCACGCTCATGCTTTTTCAGCTGGAACCGAAAAAAGAAGCCGTGAACGCCGCGCAGCAGGAAATCCAGCCCAAAGGAAAACCCCGGAGCGAAGTGGGAGTGCCGGTCCGCTATCGGTGGGAAGAAATTTTCAATGATAACAGCGAAGAAGAATAATCATTAAATTCAAATGACAAATATCATAATTGTCATTGCGAGCGAAGCGAAGCAATCTAATAAATTTAAAAATTAGATTGCCACGTCGCTTATAGCTCCTCGCAAAGACAAAATTTGAAATTTGAAATTTTACGCCTATGTTTACTAAAAAAAACGCCTACATAATTTTAGCGGTTATAATTATTTTCGGAGCCTTTCTGCGATTCTATAAGCTGGGCGACAACGCTTTCGTGGCGGATGAATTTTTAGACATCAATTCCACTTACGCTTATTTCAAGACTGGCGTGTGGCAGAATTGGGACTTTAATTTCGGCCAAGTAAACAGCGAAAATGTTTTCGCGGCGCGGGACGAGCGGGCCTGGATTTATAAATGGCAAGTGGCGAAGATTTTTCAATTTTTGCCGCCAACGGAAGGCGTAGCGAGATCCGTGAGCGCTTTATGGAGCGTTTTGACCATATTTTTAATTTATTTAACAGGCAGTTATTTCACCAAAAATAAAACTATCGGACTGCTTGGCGCCGGACTTTTTGCCTTAAGTGTTCAAGGGATAGAAATGGGCCGGCGGCTGCGGATGTATGCCATGTTTTTGCCGGTCTATTTGCTTTTTTCCTGGCTGATTTTCCGTTTTCTGGAAGAAAAATACGAGGGTAAAAACGGCTTTTTAAGGCGTTTTAGCGAAAAATGGGATATTAACCCGGTCTATCTGATCCCCGCGTTTTTGGGCGGAATTTTGAGCTTAATGACGCATCAACTGACGGCTAATATTGTTTTTGTCATCGGGTTTTATCTGCTTTGGGGAGCGATAAGGATTTATAAAAAAGAGAAAACTTATCGCAATAAATATTTTATTATTTTAAGTCTAGCCGTTTTGGGAATTATTTTAGCCGGCATAATCGCGCCGAAAGAAATCGCGTCTTTTTCCAGGGAACTGCAATTTTTCAATAATCATTGGGAATATATCGGCATAGCCTTGTCTGATTATAGCAATGGAATTTTGGCAATAATGCTTTTAGTTTTGGGAGCGTATTTTATCTGCCGAAAACAAGAATTGTCCCAAGAAGGCAATTTTCTGGTTATTTCTTTTTTAGTTCCGCTTTTAGCCGCTATTTTTCTCTGGAGCCGGAATGTCGGAGCGCAATACATTTTTTTCATAAAACCGTTTGTGATTATCTTGATTGCTGCCGGAATTTATTATCTGGCTAAATTTTTAAAAGATAATTTGGGAGAATACGGGAAAAAAGCTTATCTTCTGACAATAATCATTCTACTTCTGATTCTGCCCAATTACGCTTATTTTTTCCAAAGCGTCAATACTTATAATCAGACATCCCAATCGGACAATCCCAATTACCGCAAAATTTTTACTTATTTTAAAAAAGCCAAAAATGAAGGAGATGTCTTAATCACCCGCAATTTCCGCAATTATTATTGGAGCGGAACCAAAGTTAAAGTTTTTGATTTTGGCGGAGAACTGGCCAAAGAAAAATTATCAATTGCGGATATTCAAAAAATAACCGCGGAAAACAAAAGCGGTTGGTTTATTTTTTCGGACAACGACGAAAGCTATATCGCCAATGAGGTGATAACTTACGCCCAAAAGAATTGGGAAAAAATCAGTAATGTGCAAGTGCGGGGGAAGATAACGGTTTATCATTGGGGAAGCAGTATATAGCATTATGTCATTCCGAGCGAAGTCGAGGAATCTAATAAATTAGATCCTCACGTCGTCCCAAAATTTTGGGACTCCTCAGGATGACAATATATATTAATTGTTTTCTAAAGTCGGCTTGATTTCTTCCGACTTTTTTCTTTTAACCAGAGCGAGAACATAATCCCAGTCTTTTGGGGTTATTTCTCCCAGCAAATAAAGCACGGATAAATACAGAACAAAAAGAAGAAGCGACCAGATAAGGAAAGTGAATTCCCCCCGGGGGAAAATCCAGCAAGCGAAAAAAAGAGCCGCGGAGGCGATAAAAATTTTTACAAAACTTTTTAAAACGATGGTTACTTTGAATTCTCGATAAAGGTAAAAAAGCATAATGAGCATCACGGTCAAAGAAGTGATGGAAATGGCCCAAGCCGAACCCAGAAGCGCGTATTTTTTAATCAGGATGTAATTCAAAAGCGCGTTTAAAAATACTCCGATTATCGAGATAATCATCGGGATTTTAGTTTTGCCGGCGCCGTTCATAATGAAGCTTAAGACGTAAAAAACCGTTAAAAAACCAACGCCGTAAACTAAGATGGACATCGGCCGCGCCGCTTCCAAATACTTGCTGCTATAGAAAAACTGGATGAGCGGAGTGGAAAAATAAGCCATAAGGATGACGATGGGAGCCAGTAGAATTAGCATTATTCGAAGGGACCAGCCGATAATTTGGCTGGTTTTCGTTTGATTGCCTTCCGCCGTACTTTGGGAAATAATCGGCAGAATCATGATGGTCAAGGCGGAAAAGAGATAATAAGGAATTCGTCCGATGGTGAGGGCGCTATTATAGATGCCGGTCAAATGGTCGCTGCGGAGAATACCTTTAACTAAGTATAAATCAATGCTGATAAGCAGTTCATAAGCTAAAAAGAAAATAACTATCTGCCAGGCGTAATTCAATAATTTTTTGGCTGGAAAAGCGGTTTTCCATCCGGCCGGATATTTTTTGGCGATCCAAAATTTGTCAATAATAATCGCCAGAAAAGAAACGGAAAGTGGAGCCAGGATATAACCGGAAACGGAACCATTCACGCCGAAAAAGTAAGCCAGGGTTATGACAAAAATAATCCGGAAAAGGGAACGGCTGGTTTTTAAAATCGATTGGACATTGAATTGGTGCAATCCGATGAAATATTGAACATAAAAAGAAGTCAGGGCAAAAGCCGGAATAATAAGAGAGGATAATTGAAAGAGGGGCGTAAGAGTCGGGTCATTAAGCGCCCAAGCGATCAGTGGAGCGGAGAAAAAGAAAAGCAAAGCGATGCCGCCCATCAGGAAAAATTGCATTTTGGCCGCCTGGCGCTTAATAGATGGAACCATCTCCGGATTTTTTTCAAAAATTTCACTCAAATACTTAGTCATGGCGGTCGGAATGCCCCGGCCGATTAAAATGATAACCATGGTAGTTAGGGTGACAACCAAAGAAAAGCGACCATAATCGGCAGGGCCGAGAATCCGTCCAACGACGCTGTGGACGACATAACTGGAAAGATTGAAAATAATTTCCGAAATTATTACCCAAATGGCCGATTTAGCTAAATTCATACGAGTTTTCTTATTTCTTCAAATATTTCTTCTTTATTTCTATTTCCGTCAATAGCTCTTAAATTCCATAGAGGCGCCATGGTGTCGTATAATATTTTTTTCGCTTGTAGATATTCCAATCCCTGATCCGGCTTTTGCTCGCGCCGCATAATGTTTTCCGGGGATGTTTCAAGATGAATAGCAATGTCGGGAGTCAATATCCCCCTTTGTAAAAGGGGGGTTGGGGGGGATTTATAATCTTTAAAATCCCTCTCTAACTCTCCCTTTTCCAAAGGGAGAAAAATATTATTTAAATATTCAATATTAATAACGCTGTCATAAAAATATCTGTCCGAAATGATATAATCAAAGCCTTCTTTTTCTAATTTTTTATATAATTTTTTAAAGCGGCGCAGATCTATTCCAAGAAATATTTTTCGTAAAATTATTCCTATTTTTCCAGCTTTAGTCATACTCTTTTCTTTTTTGGGCATGGAGCATTTTTTAAAGAGTTTGCAAATCAGACAATGCTCGCGGAAAAAGGCGGAAATTTTATTGGCTAATCCGAATTCAATCGCGTGGAAATAAAAAACTTTCCGGCCTTGATTTTGCAGATAAGATTTTAATAATTCAATCTGGGTGGATTTGCCGGAGCCGTCCAGGCCGGAAAGAGAAACAATTTTCATAACGGGTTTTTTTTAATGTTTTTAAGCGCCGGATTGGTTGGGGGGGCATAAATCCGCGTCGTTCTGACATTAACATGACTCGGCAGTTTTTGGGGATTTGCAAAAAAATACGCTATCCTTTTTTAGAAATAATCTTTTCTGAATATTATCACAATTTGCGTAATATACAAATTTTAGTTATTATTTAAGCATAAAATTCGCATAAAAACGAGTTATGCAAAATCATTTTTTTAAATAATAATTTATGAAAGCATATATAACTTGCCCCTGTAGTCATTCTCAAAATAGGTTGAACCTTTTGCCTATAATTGAGGCAGTTGCAAAAAACAGCGGCCTCGACACTTTTGTATTTGAAATTGGCGGTACTCCAGAAGAGATTTTTAACCGCGACTATTCAAATATTAAGGACAGTGATTTAATTATTGCTGAAGTGTCTGAGAGGAATCACGGCGTTGGTATTGAAATTGGGATGTCCTACTGTCTCGGCCTAAAACGAATCCTGTTGCTTCACGAGCAAGAAAATGTTACGAAACTAGCGCAAGGTATGCCCGATACTACCATAATCCGCTACAAGGATGAGGATGACTTGAAAACAAAGCTTGAAGCCACGCTTTCAAAAATTATGATTTAAAAAAATGACCCAAGCCCTTCGGGTCGCATAACAGCGAATATCTGGTTCGGTCTTTTCCGAAAGAGCTCACGCAAGTCCTACACTTTTTAGTTCTTATAACGAATAACGAGGAGAGAAAACGAAATAGCTCTGGAGCTAGCCTTGGTTTTTAATTTTAAACCAAGAGTAAAAACATAAAACTAGGTTTTTATGTTTGAGTAGTTTCCCCTCCTCGCTTCAAATTTATATCAAGAACTAAAAAGTGTAGAACTTCAGATATTCGGATACGTTATCGGAAATATTGCTCTTTTACAAAATGCTTTTAGAAAAATTCTAAGCGAAAGGAGGTGAGGCCTATGCTCCATGCCATGATTACCGTCTAATTGGCGCTATGAGGTATGCTGCTTGCTGTCCAGGACTCAATAGGGCAAAAGTCAGGTTCACATAACGCACCCTGTTCCTATTGACGAGGAATTGCTGCTGTTCCCTCACAAGCGGCCAGTCCAAGCTACCCCATGTGGAGGAGAAAAGGCGGCTCCGACCCAGCGGGTAAACAGCAGAAAGGTGAAAACCTTTGGCCGCGTGAGACGGCCCAGGTGGAGAGACGCTGGATCTCATCTAACAATCCACAGGGGATGATGCAAATGTGTCATCCTACATTCTACCCACAAGTGCAACATTGGGATGAAAAAGAAACTGCAATCGGTATAATGGATAATACGCTAATATTACCATTAACCGATAAAGAAATGTTCTACAATCATATCGCCGCTTCCCAGC
>Ga0210016_1001980_pt1 | contig 18877 bp, 18 predicted proteins | sample CryGeyCG2014_300_FD_185454 | JGI IMG/M metagenome (GOLD analysis project Ga0210016, IMG submission 185454) | Groundwater microbial communities from aquifer - Crystal Geyser CG02_land_8/20/14_3.00 (SPAdes) (version 2) | ecosystem: Environmental > Aquatic > Deep subsurface > Groundwater | place... | reverse complement strand
TCCGACGTAAAAAGTATAAGTTTTAGGATTAGGTATTGGGCCAACTAAAAAATAGCGATCAAAAAGAGAAACAATCGCCAGAAAAAAATAAGCCAAAATGGTGATTAAAAGCCAGCTCATTTTGAAATAATATTTTTAATCTTTAAAGTCCCCAATTTTTCTCCCTCAATAAATCCTTCCATGGCCGCTTCAGCTAAATATCCCCGGTCTAACCAGTCAATAAGCCACTGACGAGTGTATCTGGGGTTTTCTTGAGAAACTCCGAAACCTGATTTCAAAAGCCATCTTTTATTAAACTCTTCTTGAGAACCGATTGGCGGAGCAATAATTATTGGCAATCCAAAGGCAGAATAAAAAGAAAGTTCTGAAGGTTTTGTCCACAAGATATCGATTTTTCTCAGAGCCTGATTAAATTTCTGAAAATAATCTTCTATGTTTTTGGCAAAAATTATCTCGATATTTTTCCCGAGAATGTTTTCTAGGCCTAGCTTCTTTATATATCTTAAGAAATATTCTTTAATTTTTTCTCTAATGCCGGCAACCAAAATTACTTTAACTCCCCCGGCCAAAATTTCTACAACTAAAGATTTAATGATTTTAATTCCGATTTCTTTTTGGGCTCCGGCCCCGCCAACCGAAAACATGATTGTTAAGGGATGATCTGATTTTTCTGGTAATTCCCCTAGTTCTTCTTTAATCAATGTTTTATATTTCTCAAAATATTTTTTCTGCGGATCTAAATTTAAAAGCCGGCGTCTCAAATTTTCCTTTAAAATTTCAAGATCGGGTACCCGCCCGTAGGGTGGGTGACCAACATTTTCTAATGGTAAAGGATAACCAGATAAAAAAATATTTTCTGCTCGTACTCCATAAAGTTTTAATCGCTCAACCACTCTTTCAGTTGGAGCCAAATACTTAATTTTACTTTCTTTTGGATTTAATGGAGCCCAGGTTCGGGAAACATCAGCATCGCAGACAATGCAAAAAATCTCGCCTGGATAATTAAAATATTCAGCCATAAAGGCCGGGGGGAAGAAAGTAGTAATTATGGGTAAGGGGTTTCTTTTTAACCCTTCGGCGTGGCTCAGGGCAAGTTTTTCAATTAAATCTTTTCCCCAGCCCTTCTTGATTAAAGAAAAAATTTGCTTTAAAGAAAGATTTGGTTTTGATAAATCTCTTTTTGGATAAAAAGTTAAAATTTTTTGCAACTGGTCATAAATTGAAAAGGTAGCCTTGCCAATTAAAGGAATTCTGCTGAAACGGGAAATAAACTCATAAGACCTTCTCATTAATTCCCAGATAGTTTTATCTTTTTCTGGAATTCCTGGGTAATCATTGGCATTAATAATTTTTTCTTCGAAAGCTAAATCCTTTAGAGGATAGGCAGTCCTCTGATGACCATAACCCATATTAACCGATATTAGCCAAACCCCATTAGACCCCGCCTCTTTTCTGAAAGGAGCGGGGCTAACGGGGTAAACTTTTTGCATCATAAATTCATTGTATCACTAATAATTCAAAAATTTTAATTTTTGTTTTTCATTTAATCGCCAAATAATTAGACTTAAAATCAAGTAAGAAATTGCTAGCCAAATCCAGTGGACATTTTCTAAGGTTTTAAAGGCCCAGGGCTGGGAGAAAAAATCGACTATTTTAATCAAATAGGTCAACAATAAATAAGCTGGCCAGGAAAGAATCCAGCCCAATGGCGACCAAAGAATACCTATTAATCCAAAAATAAATCCTAAAATCATAATCCAATAAATGGAAGGTAAAATTAGAATGTTAGTAATAGGAGCCACTAAAGACATTCTTCCAAAATTATAAACTAAAATTGGTAGTGTAAAAATCTGTGCAGAAAGAGTCATTACCAAAATGCTTCTTAAATTAATGAATTTTTCTTCTGGAATAAATTTTAGCCAATCTCTAAAAATAGGACCTAAATAAATAATTCCCATTACTGCTAGAAAGGAAAGTTGAAATCCAACATCCAATCTTAAAAGTAAAGGATTCACTGCTAACATTCCTGCTGCAGCAAAAACTATAGCTCGAGAAGCGCTGTTTAATCGCCCTAAATACTGAGCAAGAAGAAATAACCCACCCATTATCCCTGCTCGAATTCCAGAAGACTGGAGACCTGTTATAATAATAAAAAGCCAAATAAAAATTATTGTAAAATAAAAAGCCTGCCCCCGCCACAAACCTAAACCAATTAATAAAGACATTAAGACACCACTTAAGATAACTACGTGCATTCCTGAAACTGCAGTAATGTGCCGAACTCCAGTAATGTTTAGTTTCTCTTTAAGTTTAAGACACTTCTCTCCCTTTTCTTGGGCCGCTTCTATTTCTTTTTGAGAGCAACCCGACATTCTGCTTTTATCTCCCAAAATTATTGCTCCCAAAATTGAGCTTTGAGGCGGAGATAAATTTTGATAAATACTTTCTCTTAGTTTTTCTTTGAAAGATAAAATTTTGGCAAAGATTAAATTTCCTTGATTTTTTTCAATCAATTCGATCTTTGGCCAATCCATAACCGAGTAAATGCCATCCTTCTTTAAATAATCTTTGTAATTAAAATCTTCGAAAACTTGGGGAGTTTTTAATTTTCCAGTAATTTTTAATTTATCTCCATATTGATATTCAGGATACCGATTGATAGTCACCAAAACCTTCCCATTTATATTTTCTGGTTTAACTGTCAGCTTGACACTTTTTTCTCTAATATCTGGCTCTTTTGTGACAATTCCAACGAAAGTGATTTTCTGATCTAAATCATTTAATCTCCTTAATTCATTATTCGTCATTTTTAATTCTGCTTGTTGGTGGCGCCAAATCCCAGCTATCAGAAATAATATACAAAAACCAATAATGACAAACCTTTTATAGGACCAGAGAACAGAAATTAATAAAATTCCTAAAATTAACCCCCCACCTAAATATAATAGGTGGGGAGCAAAAAACGAGTTTAAAAATATGCCTCCGATAAAAGAGAGACAAAAATACAAAAATATTTTCGAAGAAGTCATTACTGTTATTTTACCTCACCTGACAGACTTCAAAAAATGGGGCTATGGCTTTTTGAATTTCTAATAAATATTCTTGGGAATAGGTTTTTATTTTTTCGAACTTAGGATCAATTGTTTTTTCCGGTCTAAAGTTTTGGAGATAATATCTTTTGGCGCCCCGAATCCATTTTGCCATTTCTATTACGTCTTCTTTTGTATGAAGTGAGGGAACTATGGTGCTGCGGAATTCGTAATCGACTTTATTTTCTTTTAAGATATCAATGCTTTTTTGGATTTTTTTAACATCAACTTTTCTACCAGAGAATTCACTGTATCTTTCTTTTGGTCCTTTTAAGTCCATCGCGACATAATCTATCAATTTTTCATCAATTAATTTCTTTAATATTTTCGGGTCTGAGCCGTTGGTATCTAATTTTATTAAAAATCCCATTTTTTTAATTTTTTTAATAAAACTGGGTAATTTTTTATTAATAGTTGGCTCCCCGCCACATAGAACTAGACCATCTAATAATTTTTTTCTATCTTTTAAGTATTTAAAAAATTCTCTTTCGGAAATTTTTGGTTGCTTTTTAATTTTCTCTGGTAAAACCAATTCCGAGCTGTAACACCAGGGACATTTAAAATTACAGCCGCAAAGAAAAACGGTGGCCGCAATGCGGCCAGGATAATCAATTAAAGTTACTTTTTGTAAACCGCCAATTTCCATTAAATTTTAGCTAATTCGAGTTTTCTAATTTTAAATGTCTTTCTCTCTTTAAATTCTTGCTGCTTCCCGAAATTGAATTGACTCACGGGCCGGAGATATCCAACTATCCGTGTATAAACCTCGCAGGGTTGCTTGATTGTGCATTTTGGGCATTCAAAATGTTCTCCTTCTAAATAGCCGTGACTGGGACAAATTGAAAAAGTTGGAGTCAAAGTAATGTAAGGCAACTTGAAATTTTCAAAAATCTTTTTCACTAGATTTTTAACAGCTTGAATATCAGAAATTCTTTCTCCTAAAAAGAGATGGAGTACAGTTCCTCCAGAATATTTACACTGAATTTCGTCTTGGAGTTTTAGGGCTTCAAAAATGTCATCGGTATAATTTACGGGAAGCATTGTCGAATTTGTATAATATGGCACTTTTTTTGTCCCAGCAGTAATGCTATCGGGATATTTTTCTTTATCTTTTTGAGCCAATCTATAAGCAGTTGATTCTGCCGGCGTTGCTTCTAAATTATAAATGTTCCCGGTTTCTTTTTGATATTTCACCAATTTCTCTCTCATAAAATCTAAAATCTCTAAAGCAAATCTCCTTCCTCTTTTGCGAGCAATATTCTCACCAATAAAGTTCAAAAGGGCTTCATTTAATCCAATCAGACCAATTGTCGCAAAGTGATTGGCGTAATATTTTCCCCTCATTTTTTTCACTCCCTGCAAATAATATCTGGAATAAGGATATAAACCCTTTTCAATAAAGTTCTCAATTGTTTTTCTTTTTATTTCCAAACTTTCCTTTGCCAAATCCATCATTTTTACCAATCTCTCAAAAAATTCCTTTTTTGTTTTCGATAAGTATCCAATTCTTGGCATGTTAATCGTCACCACGCCGATTGAACCGGTATTACTTCCACTACCAAATAATCCTCCCCCACCTCGATTGTAGAGTTCGGTTAAGTCCAAACGAAGCCGGCAGCACATTGAACGAACATCCTCCGGTTTCATATCCGAATTTATATAATTGGCAAAATAATTGGTTCCGTATTTTGCCGAGGCCTCAAAAATTCCATCAAAAGCTGATTCATCCCAGGGAAAATCTTTTGTAATGTTTATTGTTGGAATTGGAAAATGAAAAGGCCTTCCTTTTGCATCTCCTTCCATGTAAACTTCATAAAGAGCCTTATCAAAAATTTTCATTTCTTCCTTAAATTCACCATATACCTCTTTTTGCGGTTTTCCGCCAATAATCACTGGCTGTTTGGCAAAAACCGGAGACGGTTTTAAATCTAATGTAATATTACTGAAAGGATTTTGAAAACCAACCCGAGTTGGGATGGCCATATTGAATAAAAATTCTTGCATGGCTTGTTTTACCTGTTGATAGTTCAAATTATCGTAGCGAATGAAAGGAGATAGTAGAGTATCAAAATTTGAAAAAGCAACTGCACCTGCCGTTTCCCCCTGAAGCGTATAAAGAAAATTAACCACCTGACCTAAAACTGCTCGGAAATGTTTTGCTGGTTTTGCCTCTACTTTTCCGGGAACCCCACTAAAACCTTTTAATAAAAGATCGTATAAATCCCACCCGGCACAGTAGGGACCCAAGGTATCCAAGTTATGGAGGTGAAAATCACCTGATTCATTTGCCTCTCTGATTTCTTTTGGATAGATTTTGTTTAGCCAATATCTTTTGACAATGTAAGAAACTCCATAATGGTTAAGTCCTTGCAAAGAAAATGCCATATTGGCATTCTCTTGAACTTCCCAATCGAGTTTTTCTAGATATTGGTCAACTCTTTCCACTGCTTCTTCTGAAAATTTCACTGCTTCTCTTATCCTCCTTCTTTGTTCTCGGTATAAAATATAGGCCTTGGCAGTTTCAACCAGGCCTTCTAAAATTAAAACCTCTTCAATAATGTCTTGAATTTGTTCAACATTTGGAATTTCTTCTTTTTTAAATCTCCTATTTAAAATCTGAACAACTTTATCAGAAAGCTTTTTTACTCTCTTGCCATCGCCCCGGCCAGTGGCAGTTAAGGCCTTAAAAATGGCATCGGAAATCGGAGTTTGGTCAAAATCAACGATTGTCCCGTCTCTTTTTTGGACTTTGGTAATTTTGTTTTGAATCATTATTACATTTTACTCCGACAAAAAAACTGGGTCAAATCCCAGTCAAATTCGATTAAAAATTGGAGTTATTCACAGGGGCTAAAAACCGGTGATAATTACTGTTACTTTTATTTCTCCTTTTTTTAGAATTTCTGACTGAACTGCTCCAAAAATCACTTTAGCTTCGGGATTAATTTCTTGAGTGATAATTTCTCCTATCTCCTCAATTTCAGAAAGAGAAATATCTTTGCCACCAGAAACATTAAATAATATCCCTCTTGCTCCTTTTGGCGAAATAGTCAAAAGGGGTGAAGATATTGCCATTTTAATAGCATTTTCTGCTCTTCCTGCTCCTTTTGCTCGGCCAATTCCAAATAGGGCAGTTCCGGAATCCTTGAGAATAGTTTTGACATTGGCAAAATCAACATTGATGATGCCAGGCAGCGTTATTAAATCAGAAATTCCCTGAACCGCCTGACGCAAAATATCATCGCAAATCCAAAAGGCATTCAAGAGAGTGGTTTTTGGATCGAGGTTTTCTAATAATTTATCATTTTCTATCACAATTAAACTATCAACTTTTTCTTTGAGTTTTCTAATACTTGCTTCGGCAATTCTCATTCTGGTTTGGCCTTCGAAAGAAAAAGGTTTAGTAACCACTGCTACTGTTAGAATCCCCAGATTTTTAGAAATTTCAGCTACAATGGGTGAAGCTCCTGAGCCAGTCCCGCCCCCTTCGCCACAGGTAACAAAAACCAAATCCGAATCCTTTAAAACTTCTTGAATTTCCTCTCTTTGTTCCTCGGCTGCTCGTTTCCCAATTTCAGGATTCATCCCTGTTCCTAAACCCTGAGTTAATTTTCTGCCAATCCGAATTTTTTGATCGGCTCTAATTTTTTTTAAATCCTGGGCATCGCTATTTATTGCAATTAACTCAACTCCCTGAATTTTACATTTTTTCATCCGAGAAACAGCATTTCCCCCAGAACCTCCAACTCCTATAACTTTAATTTTTGTATTTGGTGTCATGGAATGAAAATTTTAAATATTTTTTTTATTTTATTGCCCATTCCTTTTCCGAGATTAGGTTCGCTTTTTTCCCCTTCTAAATCAGTTCCACCTAAAACTAAACCGCAAACTGTAGATAGGCTGGGATCCTCTAACTCCAAAATTCCTTTAGGTTTTCCCAATTTCGCCGGCAATTTGAGTTCTTTTTTAGCCATTTCCACTATTTTTGGTAATTTTGCTCCGCCACCGGTTAAAACAATACCGGCTGGCAACATTTTTTCACGAGAAATTTTCTTTAATTCTTTATCAACTTCGCCAAAAATTTCAGAAACCCTGGCCTCGATAATTTCCACCAATTGTTTTAGAGAAAAAATTAAGGGTTCTTCATCACTAATTTCAATCCTCTCTCTTTTATTCAGCCCTTTGAAAAGACAGGTGCCGTATTCAATTTTTATTCTTTCAGCAATATCAATATCTGTTTTTAAGCCAATGGCAATATCATTGGTAATATTGCCAGAACCAATTGGTAAAATAGCTAAGTGAATTAAATCCCCTTCTTCAAAAACTGCCAGGCCTGAAGTCCCAGCACCAATATCTAAAATAGCCACCCCTAATTCTTTTTGCCGGGGAGTTAAAACTGCCCGGGCTGCTGCTATTGGTGAGGGAACCATATCTAAAATTTGTAAATCTGTGTTCAAAACTATCTTCTCAAAATTTTTTAAATAGGGAGAAAATCCTCCCAAGGCCAAAACCTCAACTTCCAATCTTACTCCCTGAAGCCCAAGGACATCCTTTATTCCTTTTTGGCCATCAATAATAAATTCTTTTGGGAAAGAAGTGAAAATTTCTTTATTGGAGGGCAGGGAAAAAGTTTGGGCAGCCTGTAAAACTCTTTGAATATCTTCTTCAGAAATTTTTTGATCAGCTCGAGAAACCGAGATAATTCCGTGGGAGGGAGCGGAAAATAAATGACTTCCGTCAATACTAACATAAACTGAATCAATTTTTTGGCCAGTTTCTCCTCTTAATTGAGAGAAAGCATTTTTTAAAATATTGGAAACTTCTTCCACATCAACCACTACCCCTCTTCTAATTCCAGCAGAATTTTCCTCAATTTGAGAAATAACTTCTAAACCATTTTCCGTTTTTTTAACTGCCAGAATTTTTATTGTTCCAGTACCAATATCTAAACCAGTTAGGAAATTAGCTCTTGGCATAATTTTAAATAATAATTTTGTTTCTCTTCCATTTTCTTGCCCCGTACCGAATTTATTCTGGTGCGGGGTTTAGCTTCTTTCTCGTGGTCATATCCTGAAAGATGCAAAATGCCGTGAATTAAACAAGTAGCCAATTCTTTCTTAAAAGTTGATTTTAATCTTTTAGCATTCCTTTTAACTTCTCTCAGGCAAATTACTATTTCTCCCAGACCATCGCCTGAAAAGGCCAAAACATCGGTTGCTCGATTTTTACCCCTATATCTCTTATTTAACTCCCTTATCCTTCCTTGTCCAATCAAAGCAATTGATAAATCAGCTCCTTTTTTCCGCCAGCTGGCGGATTCACCTTCTAAAACTTTTTCAGCAACCTTCTTCAAAAATTTCTCATCAACCGAATTAGTAGTTAAATTATTAATCTCAATCATAAATTTTTACTCCACTTGCCCCGCACTAATTTTGCCATTTCATATCTATAAAAACAAGGTAAAAAATTTGACTCTTCGAAAACACATTGCGATGGTCGGGCCCGAATAGGGCTTTCCGAAGGAGAGACCATCGCCATAACATTTCTCGCAAAATTTAGTGCGGGGAAAACCTAAAAGTAGAAAGGATTTCCTCGGCAACATCACTTGGTAGTTGATCAGGTTCATATTTTCACTTACTTTTAGTAGTATCTATCCCCCTTCAATTTTTTAGCGGGTGTGATAGGTTTGACCCATCCCCTTTAAAGTTTAACAACCTTCCTTTCGACTCCCAATATACCTTTTGTTGTTGTTTATTATTGATTGATATACCATATCTGGCTTAATAGTACTGCGGATAACATCCCTCCGCCGACAAGCCCGATTAGAATATAGTCAATCTTGTTTAATTTGCGATTTAAGAATGCCCTGCTCCCCACGATTGCAACAGCAACAGATACCGAAGTAAAAACAATTTCTTTTGCAGGATACCAGAGGGTAGGGAAAGTTGTCTTGAAAAACAGATTTATTGGTTCATTAGGCAATCCATAGAAATAGAGAAACTCATTAATAGCACATTGATACCATGACAAAATCCAGAACCAGCAGAGAAATAGATTCAAACCCTGAAAAACACGAAGACGAAAGGTCAGAAAGACCACAAAAGCATAAATAATAAAAACCAGAATAATGCCCAGAATAGGTCCTGCCAGAGCTGTTGTTTCAACCACTAGAATATTTCCCCAGCTTTCGCCGAGGACGATGACCCGGAGGTAAATACCAATAACATAGGCAACCAGGCCCCCGATTGTTACTATATTTAGAACTAATAGGTTTCTATTACTATTACTCATGAATAAATCTCCAAGTTAGGTCTTTTTATTTTATCTCAAAGTATTCTTCCGAAGTGCGGCCGAAGTTTTCCGGGAAAATACATCAATCTACTCCAAAAACCCTTGCCTTGTATTAATTTCGCCATCCCAAATGGTAATAAAATTTATTTTGGATGAGCCAGCTTAAATTCTTGTGGTGCAGTGGATGAATAGTCCCGAGCGAGCCTTTAGGCGAACGAGTGCACCACCATCAATTACTTGCGAAATTAGTATAGGGTAAAAGTAGAAAGCATTTGGTTGAAAATATTTATGAATTCAGGGTTAAAAATTCGCACCTCTATCCTGGTGGTTTCCACCCTTCAGTAATTTCTTCTTTGACAAAAATAAGCTCGTCATCTTCTAAACGAAAATAAAGAGAATGCGTTTTACCGGTGGGACAACAATTGAAATCGCCTTCTCGAAAAAACTGATGTACTTCTTTAATAAGATTATCATCTGCAACTGTTACCTCGGCAACTCTTCCATAAGTATAAGTAAATGATTCTTCGAATTTTATTTTCTTACTTACTTCTCTCCAATCATACTCGATTGGCTGAAATTTATCGGTAACCAAAAACCAGTCCAAAGGACGTGCAGTACCAAGACCTCGATGCTTAATAAAAAGCTGTTCCCTTCCATCGCCAGTAAGGGATTCTTTAGACATAATCACTTGTCCTCCTACCATCTCTTTAGATTTAAATACCTCTCGCCATTTTTCTGAAGAAAAATCATATGAAAAAATATAGACAAAATATGCCTCCCATTCAGGGAACTCTTCGAATGGTTTGTAAGCAAGAATAGCAATCTCTTGTTGACCATCGCCATTAAAGTCTAAAAATAAATCCATTAGAATACTTAAATCTGCGGGGGACAAAGTTTCGAGATTTACCTTTTGGGGATCAACAAATTTCTTTTCCTCTTTATTTGTCGCTAGTTCTGTGTTTTGTTCAATGGGTCTAACCAAATACCGCGTTTTCCACCAATACTGCCAAGCTAAAATTCCTCCAGTAATAAAAACAGCAAGAATAACTACAATCCAAATTTTAGAGAAGGCGTGATTCATAAAATTTATTCAGTTTTTGGAGTTAAAAGTTCTTTTACAATTTTTGAAACTAAGCTGCCGTCGGCTTTGCCTTTGACCTGGGGCATTAACTCTGCCATGACTTTTCCCATATCTTTGATTTCTTTTGCTCCGATTTTTTCAATCGCTTCTTTTACTAATTTTTTAATTTCCTCTTCTGAAAGTTGCTCTGGCAAATATTTTTCTAAAATTTCTTTTTCTTTTGTCTCTTTATCAACCAAATCCTCCCTTTTCCCTTTTTCAAATAATTCAATAGATTCTTTTCTTTTTTTAATTTCAGAAGCAATTACTTCAAATATTTCTTCATCAGTTAATTGGCCTTCTTTTTTTATTTTTTCGGGAGAAAGCTCGGGTTTTGCCTTCCAGATTTTTGTCTTTTTTTCTGTTTCTTTATTATTTACCGCGCTTAATAACATTCTTAAAACAGAAAGCTCCAATTCTTTTTTTTCTCTCAATACCGTTGTTAAATCTTCTCGAATTTTTTCTTTTAAAACCATATTACTCTGTTTTCCCTAATTTCTTTAATTTTTCATATTCTTTTTTCATTTCTTCCTTTCTCAAGGCGGCTCTTTTTTTCATATTTTGCGATTTTTCCCTTTCTCTAAAACGAATTTTTCTTGCCCGACGTAAAATCCCGCTTCCCTGAATACTTTTTGTAAAGCGGCGAATTAAAGACTGCGATGTTTCCCTTTGTTGTTTTTTAACTTCTAATGCCATTGTGGTAATACCAAGTTAGTCGCTCGCCCTCTCCAGCCTTCGGCTGGCGCCCTTCGGGCTTCGGGCTCGCTCTTTAAAAACCCTCGGTTTTTAATATTTTCCTAGACGGGAGAACCGAAGGGTTCTCCCGACCCCACTCCGATGTGGGTTGTTATTTTAAGGTAATTCAGCGAGTTTACCACTTAAAAGATGTAAATGTAAATGCTCTATGATTTGGCCTGCTGGCCGGCCAACATTAATTATTAATTTGTATCCTTTTAATTTTTTTCCTCCGGCTATTTTCTGGGCAACTAAAATTAATCCTCCCATCAATTCTTTATCTTCTAACTCTAAATGGTCTACCGAAGGAATATGTTTTTTGGGAATAATTAAAAAATGAATAGGAGCCTTGGGATGAATATCCTTAAAGGCTATAATCTTATCGTCTTCGTAGACAATATCAGTTGGCGTCTCTTTTTTAGCGATTTTGCAAAAAAGACAGTTTTTCATTTTTTTAACATTTTTTTCATCTCCCTTACCACTTTTTCCAATTTGACTGTCTCCTGTCCTCCGCTAGCCATATCCCTGATTATTATTGTTCCTTCTAAAGCTTCTTTTTGTCCTAAAATCAAGGCATATTTTACCTTCATTTTATCTGCCATTTTTAACTGAGCTTTTAAAGAATCTCTGCCTAGCGATTCTCCAATCGGAATCTTTCCTAATCTAAAATTTTCAACTAATTTTAAGCTCTTCCTTTTAGCTAAATTTCCCAGCTGGGCTAAATAAATTTGGGGCTCTAACATTTCTTTAAATCTAATTGGTTTTTCTTTCAGCAGAGCAATTATTCTCTCTATACCGGCTGCCCCTCCCGAAGCCAAGGTATCTTTGCCACCTAAGAGTTTGACTAAGGCATCGTACCTTCCTCCACCTGCCAGAGCATTTCTCACCACTAATTCTGAACTCCCTTCTTTTTGAGACACCTCAGAGAAAATCTCAAAAACCGTCTTAGTATAATAATCTAAACCCCTAACCAAATAGGGATTTAAACGATAAGGAAGATTTATTTCATCTAAAAATTCCAAAACTTCTTTAAAATGTTTATGGCACTCATCACAAAGGTGATTAATCATTTGGGGAGCTCCGGCAATTATTCTCTGACATTTTTCTTCTTTGCAATCTAAAATTCTTAAGGGATTCTCTCTTAATCTCCTCCGACAGTCGGTGCACAGGGAAATCTGCCTTGATTTAAAATAACTAACCAAAAGCTTTTTATAATAGGGTCGACATTGGCTATCGCCAATACTGTTTATTTCAATAATTAAATTTTTTAATTTTAGCTCCCGCAAAATATTGTAGAGAATCTGAATAATTTGAGCATCTACTACCGGGTTTTCTTCTCCAAAAACTTCGAAACCAAATTGATGATACTGGCGAAAGCGACCCATTTGGGGTTTTTCATATCGAAAAAATGGCCCAAAATACCAGAGTTTCACTGGCTGAGGCAGGTTTTGCATTCCATGTTCGATATAAGCCCGAACTACCGGAGCAGTTCCTTCTGGCCTTAAACTTAAATAATCCCCTCCCCTGGTCCTAAAGCTATACATTTCTTTTCCAACAATATCAGTCGAAAACCCAATCCCTTTTGAAAAAAGCTCTGTTTCTTCTAAAATTGTGGTTTCAATTTTTTTAAACCCATAAAAATTAGCTAAATTTTCACAAACATCGTAAATTCTCTGAAAATATTTCTGGTCTTCGGACAAAATATCGTGCATTCCGGTGGGAGTTTGAAATTTTGGTCGTTTCATAGTTGATAAGTGGGAACCTCAAATTTAGTTATAGTGGTAAAGGGCCAAGCTCGAAGAAATACTCTACCAATAATATTCTCTCTAGGTAAGGGTCCCCAGCGTCTTGAATCGGAAGAAGAAGCTCGATTATCTCCTAAAACAAAATATTCATCCTTATCTAAAGAAACTCGGATATCTCCAATGGTTTGAAGGCCAGGGGGAAGATAATTTGATTCATTTAAAATCTGGCTCCCATTTTCATTAAAAATTATTACCTTGCCATTTTCAATCTCAATCGTCTCTCCGGGAAGACCGATAATTCTTTTAATATAACGCTGCGAAGGATCATTTGGATATTTAAAAACCACCACCTCCCCTTTCATGGGTTCTTGAAATCGATAAGAAATTTCGTCAACAATCAAATAGTCACCATTTTCAAAGTTTGGCTCCATTGATTGGCCTTTAACAAAAAATGGCTGAAAAATAAAATAACGAATGGGGATAACAATTACTAAAGCAATAATAACTATTTTTGTGATTTCCCAAATAAAGGCAAAAAGGTTTTTCATACACCGAGCTTCTGTTTACAGAAGCGAAGGTAAAGATGAGGACGAAGTCCTCATCGTCCACCGAGCTTTAATTTATTAAGTCGAAGAGGCAAGCCTCTTCTCTATCTTCACTCTCGTTACGCGAAAGCTTGCTAAGCGAAGGTAGAAAAGAAGCTAAAGCTTCTTTGACTTTTATCATTATACTATTTTTTCTTTTAAAAGCAAGTTATAATGATTTAATGATACTTATTGTCGGTTTGGGCAATCCCGGAAAAAAATTTCAAAAAACTCGCCACAATATTGGCTTTCGAATTGTTGATGAGTTTACCAGAAAAAATAATTTTCCAAAATTTAAACTTTCAAAAAAATTCAATGCCGAAATCTCCGAAGGAATTTTAGGTGGAGAAAAAATCCTTTTGGCAAAACCCCAAACTTTTATGAATCTTTCCGGAAAATCCGCAAAGCCATTAATCGATTTTTACAAAATTACGCCGCCGGGTCGCGTAGTGATACATGACGACATTGATATCACTCTTGGTAAAATCAGAATTGTCAAGGGTCGGGGAGCTGCCGGCCACAAAGGGGTTGAATCAATAGTTAAAGAATTAAAAACAAAAAATTTTATTAGATTTAGAATTGGGGTTCAACCAGAAACCGGTGAACCAAAAAATGTTGAAAATTTTGTTCTTCAAAATTTTAATAAGGAGGAAGAAAAGATTGTAAAAGAAGTTATTAGAAAAACAGTTGAGGCGATTGAATTTTCTTTAAAAACCGGTTTAGAAAAAGCAATGGCTAAATTTAACAATTAAAAATGAAAAAACCGGGGTAGCGATTCGAACGCTATAACCCCGGTGTTGGTCTTAGGTATGAGACCGTCGTTGGTACTCTTCCGCCGCTTTCGTGACTTCTCGCGGATCAGCTGCTCTTGTAAAACGGGCAATTTCCTTATCCTGGAAAAAGAGGACAAGGAAATCTTCGTCCTCCATCAAGTGAAATCCCCCCGACGGAAGGGTCCCTTTAAAGTTTTTCACTTCCCACATCTTTATCACCTCCTTATTTAAAATAGTAAGAGCGAAATTTTTACCCTCCGGTCTACCTGCGAGCGTTATAGATTTAAAACAAAAGTTTTAATCTATAGCATAAGGCACTAAGTTTTAAGGAGGGATCACTTAGAATCCATCCCCGAGCACATAACAAAGTTATATACTCAGTTAAGCCACTCGCAGATAGGCCGGAAGGTAAAATAACTTTGACAATCTTCACTATATAATATATTATACTAAAATAGATGGAATTGTCAAGCCCTACTGATAAGATCTTAATTTGTAGTATTACCCCCTATTTTTTGGAAAAGGGGAACTTTTGGTTTGAGAAAAATCTAAATAAAATTTTAGAGGCTAGAAAAACTCAGTCTTTTTTTGAAGACAATATTCTTTATTGCCAAAAAAATCAAAATTACAATTTCTCTCAATTTTTAAGAAAATTGGACGAAATGGGTTATGAAAAAGTGCTCCGGGTCTCTGAACTTGGTGAATTTTCTCAAAGAGGCGGAATTATTGACGTTTTCCCGATAAACCCCGTAGTAGAGCAAGCTCACTACGGGGCGGGTTTAAATTATGCGATTCGCATTGAGTTTTTTGGAAACAAAATTGAAAGTATTGAATTGCTCGATATAAAAATAAAAATAGAAAACATACAGGAAGCCAAAGAAATTTTAAAAAAGAAATTAAAATCCCAAAAACTATTTTCCGATTTAAAAGGAATGAAATCTGGAGATTATTTAGTTCATTTAGATCATGGTGTAGGTATTTATAATGAGCAGCGAACAATGAACAGTGAACAATATTATGTATTAGAGTATGCCCAGGGCGACAAACTTTATGTACCTTTTGGTTTAGAGAGAAAGTTGTCGAGATATATTGGTTTTGTTGAGCCAAAAATTTCGAGATTAGGCTCTTCGCTCTGGCAAAGAACAAAGAGAAAAGTTAAAGAAGAAGCGGAAAAAATAGCCAAGGAACTTTTAGAAATTTATGCCAAAAGGGAAATTGCCGCTCGGCCGCCATATTTACCAGAAGATGAAATGGATTCAAAATTGGCTTCCAGTTTTCAATACGAGGAAACTCCAGATCAAATTGAGACAATTGAAGATATTAAAAAAGATTTAGAAAATGATCGACCAATGGATAGGATTGTCTGCGGTGATGTCGGTTTTGGAAAAACCGAAGTTGCCTTAAGGGCGATGGTAAAAACGGTCGGTTCGGGTTACCAGGTGGCGATGATTTGTCCTACCACCATTTTAGCTAACCAGCACTTTCAAAATTTCAAGTCAAGATTAGAAAAATTTCCAATTAAAATTGCAATCTTATCCCGACTGCAATCAAAAAAAGAGCAAAAAGAAATAATCGATAAATTAAAAAAAGGGCAAATTGATATCGTTGTTGGAACTCATAGAATTTTATCTTCCGATGTCGCCCCCCACCTTTTTGAAAAAGGTTATGGGTCAGGATTATTAATTATCGATGATGAGCAAAGATTTGGAGTTAGGCAAAAAGAAAAATTGAAAAAAATAAGGACATCTCTCGACGTTTTATCTCTATCAGCTACTCCCATTCCAAGAACTCTTTATTTGGCTTTATCTTCTTTAAAAAATATCAGCTTAATTCAAACCCCACCAGTTGGAAGATTACCAGTGAAAACCTTTATTTTGTCTTTTAAGGAAAAAATTATTAAAGAAGCAATTGAAAATGAAATTTCTCGAGGAGGTCAAGTTTATTATTTGCACAATCGAGTAGAAACAATTGAAACCGCCAAAAATTTCCTCGAATGTTCAATGTCGGGTTTTGAACAACGAGTAAAAATTGGCATTGCTCATGGCAGACTTAAGGAAAAAGAATTAGTAAAAGTAATGGAAGATTTCCAAAGGAAAAAAATTGATGTTTTGGTGGCAACAACGATTATTGAAAATGGTTTAGATTTACCTAATGTCAATACTTTGATTGTGGCTGATTCAACTCGGCTTGGTTTAGCTGAAGCTTATCAAATCAGGGGTCGAATTGGCCGTTCCCATATTCAGGCCTTTGCTTATTTTTTATATGGAAGTCATTTAACAGAAAAAGTTAAAATGAGATTAGATGCTCTGAAAGAAGCCGAAGCCCTGGGTTCGGGATACCGAATCGCTCTAAAAGATTTAGAAATCCGTGGCGCAGGCAACATTTTAGGCAAAGAACAATCAGGAAACATAAACTCGATCGGTCTTAACCTTTACTGCCAAATACTTTCAGAAAGTATAGAAAAATTAAGAACTAAATGATAGAGTAGAAAAATGCTCGAAGACTACAACCCACCCACCACATCCTCCCATTCCTCGCTTCGCTCGGAATGGGCCCCTATAAGAATACTAAAAATTGAAGATAAAAATTATCCGAAGCTTTTGAAAGAAATTAAAGATGCGCCGAAAGTTCTTTATTATAGAGGAGAACTCAATCCCGGCGACCAATGTTTTGCTATTGTGGGAACGCGGCGCTGTTCAGATTATGGGAAACAAGTTGCTTTGGAAATGGCTGGAGATTTAGCTGAAGCTGGTTTGATAATTGTTTCAGGGTTGGCTCCAGGAATTGATACTTTCGCTCATACCGCCACAGTTGAAAGAAAAAAAAGAACAATTGCGGTTTTGGGAACAGGAATTGATGAAAAAACTACTTATCCTCAATCGAATTTGAAATTGGCTCAAAGAATTTTAGAAACCGGCGGATGCTTAATTTCGGAATATCCTCCGGGAACTCCTGGGTCAAAATTCACTTTTCCTCAAAGAAATAGAATAATTTCTGGATTGTCTTTAGGAGTTTTAGTTGTAGAGGCGAAAGAAAAATCTGGGGCTTTAATTACAGCCAATTGGGCCAAAAAACAAGGAAGAAAAATCTTCGCCATTCCCGGACTAATCCATTCTTTAAATTCAAAAGGGCCTCATTATTTAATCAAAAATGGAGCGAAATTAGTTGAAAATGCCAACGATATTTTGAAAGAATTAAACCTGCCTGCCGGCAGGCAGGTTTACCAAAAAGGAATAATTGGTGAAACTCTAGAAGAAAATTTGATTTTAAAAGCCCTGGAAGAAGAGGCTTTATATGTTGATAAAATTATTGAGAAAACAAAGTTACCGGCAGCTACGGTTGCTAGCACTCTTTCAATCTTAGAAATAAAAGGTAAAGTAAGAAATTTAGGGAATAACGTATATGCAATTAGTTATCGTTGAAAGTCCCACAAAAGGGAATACTATCAAAAGGTTTTTAGGCCCTGAATATCGGGTTTTGGCTTCTTATGGTCATATCCGGGATCTGCCAGAAAATAAATTTGGCATTGATGTAAAAAATGACTTTAAACCGGAATATGTTGTTATCCCAAAGGCAAAAAAAACTATTCAGATTTTAAAGAACGAGGTTGGAAAAGCCAGTCTTATCCTCATTTCAACAGACCCTGACCGAGAAGGAGAGGCGATTGCTTATCATTTGTCTTTTCTTTTGAAATTAAATGGTCAAAAACCCTATCAAAGAATTGTCTTTCATGAAATTACAAAATCAGCAATTGAGGAAGCGTTAAAGAATCCAAGAAAAATTGATATGAATTTGGTTGACGCCCAACAAACGAGAAGAGTTTTAGACAGAATTGTCGGCTACAAACTTTCTCCCTTTTTATGGAAAAAAGTAGCTCGAGGATTATCAGCTGGAAGAGTTCAATCGGTAGCAGTAAGGCTTGTTGTAGAGCGAGGAAAAGAAATTCAAAACTTCATCCCTCAAGAATATTGGACAATCGTCGCTCACCTCAAAAAGTTGGTAGAGACCGGGTCTCTACCAACTGAATTTCAGACTATTTTGCTAAAGAAAGATGGGAATGTTATTCCAAAATTGGGAATTAAAAATAAAAAAGAGGCAGAAAAAATTGTGAAGGATTTAAAGGGAGCGGAATACAAAGTAATAAATATTGAGAAGAAAGAAATAAAAAGGAACCCCCTACCGCCTTTCACGACTAGCATGTTACAACAGGAGGCTTGGCGAAGATTTAAATGGCCGGCGAAATTTACAATGCGGATTGCTCAGCAACTTTATGAAACTGGAAAAATCACTTACCATAGAACGGATTCTTTAAATCTCTCTGATTTATCTTTATTTGCTGCTAAAAAATTTATTATTAATGAATATGGTAAAAATTATTGGGCAGGATTTTTAAGAAAATATAAAGCTAAAGGGAGGGTTCAGGAAGCTCATGAAGCAATTAGACCCACTTATCCTGATAGAACTCCTGAAATCTTAAAATCAAAACTTGAAAATAATCAATTTAAGCTTTACGACCTTATCTGGCGGAGATTTATTGCCT
>Ga0210016_1001972_pt1 | contig 18925 bp, 26 predicted proteins | sample CryGeyCG2014_300_FD_185454 | JGI IMG/M metagenome (GOLD analysis project Ga0210016, IMG submission 185454) | Groundwater microbial communities from aquifer - Crystal Geyser CG02_land_8/20/14_3.00 (SPAdes) (version 2) | ecosystem: Environmental > Aquatic > Deep subsurface > Groundwater | place... | reverse complement strand
GAACCCGCCGAACTTGTCGGACCGCACCGCCTCGATCGCGACGGGCAATGATGCGTCAAGCCACGCATAGACCGGCCCGGCCACAAACAGCCACCAGATCAGCGGGGCCACAATCGCCGCCACGATGGCCACCAGCCCGCCGAAGCCAAGCGTCGCGCGCAGCGCCAGCCAGCCCACGCCAAGCCCGGCCAGCGCCACCAGCGGCAGCCAGATCGAGCCCCCCCACATCAGCCAGAACGCCAGAAACGGATAGAGCACGGCAAACCACAGCATCCGTGACGGGGTTTTCCACATCACCCACAGCGCCGCCAGCAGCGCCGCCAGCAGCGCAAGGTCGCTTAGCCCCGAGCCGGTGCCAAGCTGCACCAATGCCGCCACCAGCAGCAGCGTCACCACGCCCAGCACCGCCATCCGGATCCGGACGGTTTCGCCAAACAGCAGCGGGGCCAGGGCAAAGAACAACAGCCCCAGCGCCAACACCGGGCGCCAGTAAAGGTGGCTCGGGTAAAAGCCGTAGATGAACTGGGTCCAGCGCTCGTTGATGATCGCCCAGCACGCGCCCGACGCCCCCTCGCCCCAGCTTGCGGCGATGATGGCGCGGCACTCGCCCAGCGACGAGGCGGTCCACACCGAGTGGCGCAGCCATGGATAGGCCGCCTGCACCCCCCACAGCACCACCAGCACCCCAAGCACCGTCAGGGCCGAATTCAGCGGCCCCGCGAACAGGTTTTCGCGCGCCCATTTCAACGGCCCGGCGGCAAGGATCGGTGGCGCCTTTTCCGCCAGCATCTGGTCGCGCACGTAAGGTTGCCCGGCACCGGGACGCGTGTTCATCTCAGCGCTCCTTCAGTTTGACCGAGGCGTTATAGACGTTCATCACCGCTGAAATGGCCAGGCTGATCGCCAGATAGATCAGCATCATCAACAGCATGGCTTCCAGCTCTCGGCCGGTCTGGTTCAGCGTGATGCCGCCCAGCGTGCCGCGCAGATCAAGGTAGCCCACCGCGATCGCCAGCGACGAATTCTTGGTGATGTTGAGATAGGTCGAGATCATCGGCGGGATGATGACCCGCAGCGCCTGCGGCAGGATCACCAGGCTCATGGTGCGCCCCGGCCGCAACCCCAGGGCATAGGCCGCTTCGGTCTGGCCCTGCGAGACCGACAGAATCCCGGCGCGCACGAATTCGGCGATGAAGGCCCCGGTGTAGATCGCAAGCGCAGCCGCCAGTGTCATCAGCGAGTTCGACACATTGATGCCGCCGACGAAATTGAAGCCCTTGAGTTCGGGGTATCCCAGATGAAAGCCCAAGCCCGCCAGCACCCCGAGCGTCGGCCCGAACAGCAGCGCCAGCGACTGCCACCAGGTGGTCGGGCGCGCTCCGGTGGCTTCCTGAATCCGGGTGGCGCGGCGCAGCAGGGCGCGATTGGCCAGCACCCCGCCGACGACCGCCGCAATCAGCAGCACAAGGTTGATGTTGAGCGAAACATAGCCCAGCTCAAGGCTGCCCAGCGAGCGCGAAAACAGCAGGTCGGGCACGGCGGTGTAGCGGTTGGTGATTGCCACCGAATCGAACAGGATCATCGAGGACGCTGCGTCGTCGCCGCGAAAGGCATTCGGGGGCGGCATGGCTTCGGTGACCACCGCGTAGAACAGCAGAATCCACATCAACAGCGGGATGTTGCGGAACACCTCGACATAAAGGGTCATCAGTCGTGCCACGATCCAGCTTTTCGAAAGCCGCAGCACCCCGGCAATGACCCCGATCACGGTGGCGACCACGCAGCCGATGGCCGACACCAGAAAGGTGTTCAGCAGACCCACCAGCATCGCCCGCCCGTGGGTGCTGTCGGACGAATATTCGATCAGGCGCTGGCTGATATCGTAGCCCGAGCGCTGCCACAGAAAGCCGTAGTTGAAATCCTTGCCCAGCGCCGCAAGGTTGCGCACGGTGTTGTCCACCAGCCAGGCCACGCCCGCCATGAACAGCATCAGCACCACAACCTGAATCGTCAGCGAGCGATACCTGGTGTCGTAAAGCAGCATGCTTGGCCGGAAGCCGGCTTTCGGCATGTCGGATGCCAGCGCCATGAAATACCCCCTGTGGCAGGTCGCGTGGTCGGTCAATGCCGACAGTCTGGCGTCGTTGCGCCCTTCGCGGTCCGGTTGTCGTGAGTGGTCGGGTTGGTCGGGGGCACCCCGGCATGGCGTGCCCCCGACCGGGTCAGATCAACGGAACGGCGGCGAGTAAAGCAGCCCGCCCTGGGTCCATTGCGCGTTCAGGCCACGGGCCAGGCCGATCGGGGTGGCTTCGCCGATGGTGGCGGCGAAGATCTCGCCGTAGTTGCCGCTGGCGGCAATGGCGCGACGTGCCCATTCCTTGTCAAGCCCAAGCATCGCCCCCAGATCATCGGTGCTGGTGCCCAGCAGGCGCTGCACTTCGGGGTTTGTCGAGCTGGCGACCTGTTCCTCGAGATTGGCCGAGGTCACGCCGAATTCTTCGGCCGTGATCAGCGCGTTCAGGGTCCAGCGCACGATGTCGCCCCACTGGTTGTCGCCGTGGCGAACCAGCGGCCCCAGCGGCTCTTTCGAGATGATTTCGGGCAGGATGATGTGCTCGTCCGGGGCGGCGAAGGAGGCACGGGTCGAGGCCAGACCCGAGGCGTCGGTGGTGTAGGCGTCGCAGGCCCCGGCCAGATACTGCTGGATACCTTCGGCGTTGCTTTCGATCGCCACCGGCGTGTAGGTCATGTTGTTAGCCTTGAAGAAGTCGGCCAGGTTCAGCTCGGTGGTGGTGCCGGTCTGGATGCAGACGGTGGCCCCGTTCAGTTCCTTGGCCGACGACACGCCCAGCGCCTTGGGCACCATGAAGCCCTGGCCGTCGTAGTAGTTGACCCCGACGAAATCGAGCTTGAGATCGACATCGCGCGAGAAGGTCCAGGTGGTGTTGCGCACCAGCACGTCGATCTCGCCCGAGGCCAGCGCGGTCAGCCGGGTCTGGCCGCTGGTGGGCACGAATTTCACCTTGGTCGGATCGCCCAGCACCGCCGCCGCGATGGCGCGGCACACCGCCACGTCAAAGCCGACCCAGGTGCCGTTTGCGTCGGGCAGGCCAAATCCGGCCAGCCCGGTGTTCGAGCCGCAGTTCAGCTCGCCGCGGGCTTTCACGTCGTCAAGCGTGGTCGCCGCCGCCATGCCGGCCACCAGGCCGGTTGCGGCTAGCGTGCCAAGAAATAGGGATTTCTTCATGTGGACCTCTTCCTGTGTATCCACCCGGTTCCGGGCGGTTGTTATTGATGCCCCCAGTGATGGGGCCAGACTGACGGAGGGGAAAACCTCTCAGTGTCCGGTAGTGTCGGCCAAAGGGGTTTGATAGGTCAAGCGAAACGAGGTGGCGCCGGAAATTTACTGCAAATCTGCTGATTTGCCCGGGATTTCGCACCAGATGTTACGCCTGAATCGGTGGCGCACGAAAGATTGTTACCGGCACAAATGATGGAATCGCTCGGCATGGATCAGGGCGGCGCGGCGCAGGGCGGCAGATTCGCCCGCCTCGTGGTCCTGCCCCCACTGCTCGATCTGCCAATCCTCGTCGATGCGCGACAATTGCCAGATGGTCCGGGCGTCGGCGTGGCCGTGGGTCACCGCCAGCCCCAGCACCAGCGAGCCGGAAATCATCACCAGATCGTGCAGGGCTGCAAGCTCGACCGGGGTGCAGGCGTGAACCTTTGCCGTCAGCCGCGCCAGGCTGGCGGCGGGCTGGGTGATGGGGGTGACGCCGGCCGTCACGGCCAGAGGGGCCGCCAGCGCCTCGGCCGCCCAGGCCAGCATCGGATCCCACGCCGCGGCCTGCCGGGCCACCAATCCGGCCGGGCCGGTGGCGCGGTAGCACAGCAGGTCTGACGCCCCGTAAGCCGCGATCAGCCCCGCCACCTCGGCAAACTGCGGCGCGATCTTGTCGAGCGCGGCATTGGCCGAGCGGGTGACGGGCATGGTTTCGGGTTTGATCGTGCCCTGCTGCGCCTGCCATTCGGCGGCAATGGCGCTGGCCATGGTCAGCGAGGGCACCACCAGCGCGGCTTTGGCGGGGGTTCGGACCGGGCGCGCATCAAGCCGCACCGTAAAGCCGCCGTCGCAGGGCTCAACCCTGGCGTTCTGCCAGAACCGCTTCGGAGCCCAAGCGCTCATTGCGGGTCCGCGAACGGGTCGGCGGGCACATCGTTTTCATGCCAGTCGAAGGTCTTCCAGGTGCGGGCCATGTGATCCGGCAACGGCGCGGTGAAAGTGACCATCGCCTTGGTGATCGGATGCTCGATCGTCAGGCTGCGGGCGTGCAGATGCAGCTTGCGGCTAAGATCGCCGCCCACCCCCGCGCCCCAGCCGTCGCCCATGTTTTCCTGCGTCGAGCCACCATATTTGCCATCACCCAGAATGGGATAGCCGAACTCGGCCATGTGGGCGCGCAACTGATGGGTGCGCCCGGTGATCGGTGCCATCGCCACCCATGCCAGCCTTGTGCCAAGCGCCGACAGCACCGCGTAATCAGTTTGGGCGCGCTTGGCGTCGGGATAGTCGGTCATCTTGGCGGGATGGATGCAGATCATCTTTTCGCCCTCGCCACCGCGGCCGTGACCGGGGGCTTTCAGCAGGCCATATTTGATGCTGCCCATCCGGGGTTGCGGCACGCCCGCCACCACCGCCCAGTAGATCTTGCGGGTGTTGCGGTGGCGAAACGATTCCGACAGCGCCCGCGCCACCCGGTCGGTGCGGGCCAGGATCAGCACCCCCGAGGTGTCCTTGTCGAGCCGGTGCACCAGCTTGGGGCGGTCCTTGTAGCCGAATTTCAGCGCCTCGGTCAGGCCATCGACGTGGTGGTCGCCCTGCCCCGAGCCGCCCTGCGACGGCAGCCCCGGTGGCTTGTTCAGCACGATCAGGTGCTCGTCCCTGAACAGCACGCAGCTTTCGATCATTTTCGCATCAGCCGCCGAGACCCCGCCTTCGCGCGGGCGCGAGGGCGCGGCGTTTTCGGGCAGCGGCGGCACCCTGATCTCCATCCCCGGCACGACATGATCCGACGCCTTGGCGCGCGCGCCGCCGACCCGAACCTGCCCGGTGCGGCACAGCTTTTCCACCGCGCCTTGCGTCAGTTGTGGAAACCGGCGCTTGAACCAGCGATCGAGCCGCTGCTCACCCTCGTCGGCGGATACCGTCAGCAGCTTGACTTGCCTCATGCCAATATCCCCCGCGTGACCAGAATTCCCAGCATGATCGCGGTCAGCGACAGGATCACCGAGCCCAGCACATAAACCATTGCCAGCCCCGGCTCGCCACGCTCCCAGATCGTGTAGGTATCCAGAGAGAAGGCGGAAAAGGTGGTGAAACCACCCAGCACGCCGGTCATCAGAAAGGGCGCAAACCGCATCCCGCCCTTGTGCGCCAGCACCACCACCAGCACCCCCATCGCAAACGAGCCTGCGATGTTCACCGCCATCGTGGCCCAGGGGAAGCCGGGGCCAAAGGTCCGCATCGCGGCCACATTGGTCAGATAGCGCAACGACGCGCCAACGGCGCCGCCAAGCGCCACATGAAAAAAGGACGTGATCATCGCGCCTTCCTGTGCTGCACCGGCGATTTTGTCAACCACCGTGGCGCTTGGCGCGCAGCTTGGCGAAATAGTCGATGCGCTTTTTCAACTCGCGCTCGAAGCCGCGCTCGGGGGGCAGGTAATAGACCGGGCGCTTCATGGTTTCGGGAAAGTAGTCCTGCCCGGAAAAACCATCCTCGGCATCGTGATCGTAGGCATAGCCCGCGCCATAGCCGATATCCTTCATCAGCCGGGTCGGGGCGTTCAGGATGTGCTTCGGCGGCGGCTCGGATCCGGTGGCGCGGGCGGCGGCACGGGCGGCGTTGTAGGCGGTATAGACCGCGTTCGATTTGGGCGCCAGGGCAAGGTAAACCACTGCCTGCGCCAGTGCCAGTTCGCCCTCGGGGCTGCCAAGGCGTTCATAGGTCTGCCAGCCTTGCAGGCAAACCTCAACCGCCTGCGGGTCGGCCAAACCGATGTCCTCGACCGCCATGCGGGTGATGCGGCGGGCCAGAAAGCGCGGGTCTTCGCCGCCTTCCAGCATCCGCGCCAGCCAGTAAAGCGCGGCATCCGGGTCTGACCCGCGCACCGATTTGTGCAGCGCCGAGATCAGGTTGTAATGTTCCTCGCCGGATTTGTCATACTTGGCCGCGCGGCGCATCAGCCGGGTGGCCAGCGCGTCACGGTCAAGCGGGGCCTTCAGCTTCCACGCCATCACCTGCTCGATCAGGTTCAGCGCCGCGCGCCCGTCGCCGTCGGCCATTTCCAGCAGCGCCTCGCGCGCCGCCCCGGTCAGCGGCAGGGCGCGCCCGATATCCTGCTCGGCGCGCTGCGCCAGCAGTTCGAGATCGGTCAGGGTCAGCCGTTCCAGCACGACCACTTGCGCCCGCGACATCAGCGCCGCGTTCAGCTCGAAACTGGGGTTCTCGGTGGTGGCGCCCACCAGCACGACCGTGCCATCCTCCATCCAGGGCAGAAAGCCGTCCTGCTGCGCCTTGTTGAAGCGGTGAATTTCATCAACGAACAGCAAGGTGCCCTGACCGTTGGCGCGGCGGATCCTGGCCTGCTCGAACACCTTGCGCAGGTCCGCCACGCCGGTAAAAATCGCGCTGATCTGCACGAAAGCCAGATCGGATTCGGCGGCCAGCAGCCGCGCGATGGTGGTCTTGCCCACCCCCGGCGGCCCCCACAGGATCAGCGACGACAGGCTGTGCGCCGCCAGCATCGCGCCAAGCGGCCCCTCGGGTGACAGCACCTTGCCCTGCCCGATCACCTGCGCCAGCGACTGCGGCCGCAGCCGGTCGGCCAGCGGGCGCGGGGTCTCGGAATCCGGGCGGGCAGCGGTGTCAAAAAGATCGGCCATGGCCGCAGACTACGCGCTTGGACAGCCGGGGAAAAGGACTCCTGTGCCACCACCGCACGGCGGCACAGGAAGCCCGGTGCGGCAAGGTCAGTGCAGGGTTCCGGTCACCGGAATCGAGACGCACTGCGATTCGTAGCCGTCGAAATCCAGCACCCGGCCTGCGGCCGCCATGGTCAGGCCGCAACGCGGTGCCCAGCGCGGCCAGTTGGCCGGGATGATCCCCAGCACCCGAATTGCCCCGACCGAGTGCGCGGCCTTTATCATTTCGGTGATCAGATGAGCGTGCACCAGTCGGCGGATTTTCATCGGCGTATCGTGTGACACGAAAACCCGGCTCGATTCCCAGATATTCTGATCGACCGGGGCCTCGAAATCCAGCAGGTCAGCGGGGATTGCGTCCAGCAGACCGCGCTGCGCGTCGCGGATCATGTAGCTGTAGATGCCGCAGCGCGCGGTGGTCGGGGTCAGGCGGATACCCGCCAGAATCTGCTCGCCTTCGTGCACCGCAACCCAGCGACTGGCCGGGGTGTCATACTGGTCGAACTCCATCCCCATGGCTTCGGGCAGATCCCAGTGGTTCTGCACGATGAAGGATTGCCTTCTGGCGCGAAAGAGGTTCGCAAAAAGCTCGCCGTGGTTGTGGATGTTGGCAAAGGAAAGCGTCGTGGTCTGCATGGTCGTGGCCTCCTGCTTGGTTAAGGTAATGCCAAGCCCCGGACGACGCGTGGAGACCTGTCAAATCAGCCGGTAATCCTTGGCGCGCTGAATGGCCTCGGCTGTGGTGCGCGCCATGAGCCGCAGGCGCCCGGAATTGAGCCGCGCCTTCAGCGCGCTTTCCGAGATGCCAAGCTTGGCGGCCGCAGCCGTGTGACGGTCTCCTGCCGCAATCAGCCGCAGGGCTTCGATTTGCGCCGTGGTCAAGCTGTCCGGCGGCGTCGTGGTGGTGTGCAGCCGGTTGATGATCGCGTCGACTTTGGTGATCTCGGGATCGGTGAACTCACGGTCGGCGCGGGCGGCACCGGCGATGGTGCGCGACGACACCGGGCCACAGGCAACCGCGACCCCGTAGACCAACCCGTAGCTTGCGGCTTGCTTGAGGATACCGAAAGTGTCCGGCACACCCATCTTGCTCCAGCGGGTGGAGCCGACGGTCGAAAATCCCCAGGCAACCATCGGATCGCGCATCGCATAACCCTGCTCTGTATAGCGATCGGTCCAGGCCTGATCGTAAGTCTGAAACGTCATCAGCGGCGAGGTGAAACGGATATGAAGACCAACGAAGTAGCCGGACGGGGCTAACAGCGAGAGCTCGTGAAGTTCCAACTCGATACCTTTGTGACTGGGCATATCTTTTTCGACCGGGTGTGATTCCATGACAACCTTAAGGTGATAAAGCCAATCCCGCCACAAGCAAGTTTTCAGCACAATAAAATGTTCGTATCTAGCCGCAGACCCAAAGCAAAAGGCCCGCCCCAGGGCGGGCCCGGTGCAGAAAGTCACCCGTCGATCAGGCCTCGGCGGCAGCCACGCGCGCCTTGTCGGCGGCACCTTTGGCATTCGGATCACGGTCGACGAATTCGATGATCGCCATCGGGGCCATGTCGCCATAGCGGAAACCGGCCTTCATCACCCGCACATAGCCGCCTTGACGGCTGGCGTAGCGCGGCCCGAGAATGGCGAACAGGCGTTCGACATACTGGTCCTGCTTCAATTGGCTGGCGGCCTGGCGGCGGGCGTGCAGATCGCCGCGCTTGGCCAGGGTGATCAGCTTTTCGATGATCGGGCGCAGTTCCTTGGCTTTCGGCAGCGTGGTCTTGATCTGCTCGTGCTCGATCAACGACCCGGCCATGTTGGCAAACAGCGCCTTGCGGTGTTCGTGGGTGCGGTTCAGGCGGCGGTAGCCGGCTCCGTGGTTCATCTTACTCTCCTAGGTTCGTTTTGCTTTGTCCGGCCACCCTCGCATGGGCGGCTCACCTTGGGGCATCATGCCCATGTTTTCCCCGGCATTCCGGGCATTTGGCGGGCGGCGTTGCCGCCCCCCATTTCTCAGAACTGGTCTTCAAACCGCTTGGCCAGGTCTTCGATGTTCTCCGGTGGCCAGTCTTCCACTTCCATCCCCAGATGCAGTTGCATCCCCGACAGCACTTCCTTGATTTCATTCAGGGATTTGCGGCCAAAGTTGGGGGTGCGCAGCATCTCGGCTTCGGTTTTCTGGATCAGATCGCCGATGTAGACGATGTTGTCGTTCTTCAGGCAGTTGGCCGAACGCACCGAAAGCTCCAGCTCATCAACCTTCTTCAGCAGCAGCGGGTTGAATTCCAGCCCGTCGTCGGCATCGTGGCGCATCGCCGACTCGGGTTCTTCGAAGTTGACGAAGATCGAAAGCTGGTCCTTCAGGATGCGGGCGGCGTAGGCCAGGGCATCATCCGGGGTCAGGCTGCCGTCAGTTTCGATCTTGATCGTCAGCTTGTCGTAATCCAGCACCATACCCTCGCGGGTGGGCTGCACTTCGTAAGAGACCTTCTTGATCGGCGAAAAGATCGCGTCGATGGCAATCAGCCCGATCGGCGCATCTTCCGGCTTGTTCTTGTCGGCGGAAACGTAACCTTTGCCGTTGTTCACGGTCAGTTCCATGAACACATCGGCACCATCATCGAGGTGGCAAATCACGTGATCCTTGTTCAGAACCTCGATCCCGCCGATTTCCGAAATATCGCCCGCCGTCACCACGCCCGGACCCTTGGCCGAAATCGACAGCCGCTTCGGGCCTTCGATGCTCATCCGCAGGGCCACGCCCTTGAGGTTCAGCACGATGTCGGTCACGTCTTCACGCACCCCGGCCACGCTTGAGAATTCATGCAGCACGTTGTCGATCTGCACGCTGGTGATGGCCGCGCCTTGCAGCGAAGACATCAGCACGCGGCGCAGCGCGTTGCCCAGGGTCAGGCCGAAGCCACGCTCCAGCGGCTCGGCGATCACCGTTGCGGTGCGTGTGGCGTCTGGCCCCGGCTTTACCACCAGTTGCGACGGCTTTATCAATTCGGCCCAGTTCTTGTGGATCATGCTCACGCCTCCATACCTGTCTTCTGCCCATGTCCCTAAGCAGATGACGCCCGAGGATCAGAAATGACGAAACCGGGCCGCGCGAAACCGCACGGCCCGACCCTGAATAATTGCCTCAGACGCGACGGCGTTTGGGCGGACGGCAGCCGTTGTGCGCCATCGGCGTCACGTCGCGGATCGAGGTCACGTTCAGCCCGGCAGCCGCCAGGGCCCGCAGCGCCGACTCACGGCCCGAACCGGGGCCCTGCACTTCGACCTCGACGGTTTTCATGCCATGTTCCTGCGCCTTGCGCGCCGCGTCTTCGGCCGCCAGTTGCGCGGCATAGGGGGTCGATTTGCGCGAGCCCTTGAAGCCCATGGTGCCCGAGGACGACCACGAGATCGCATTGCCCTGCACATCCGAGATCAGGATCTTGGTGTTGTTGAACGACGAGTTCACATGCACAACGCCGGCGGCGATGTTCTTGCGTTCCTTGCGCTTCAGACGGGTCTTGTCACGTGCCATGCTCAGCGCCCCTTATTTCTTCTTGCCGGCGATAGCCTTCGCCGGACCTTTGCGCGTGCGCGCGTTGGTGTGGGTGCGCTGACCGCGAACCGGCAGATTGCGGCGGTGCCGCAGGCCACGGTAGCAGCCAAGGTCCATCAGGCGCTTGATGTTCATCGAGGTCTCGCGGCGCAGATCGCCTTCGACCGTCAGATTGGCGTCGATGTATTCACGGATTTGCAGAACTTCGGCGTCCGTCAGGTCGTTGACGCGGCGCGAAAGGTCAATGCCAACCGAGGCGCAGATCTGTTGCGCAACATGGTTGCCGATTCCGGTGATGTAGGTCAATGCGATGGGGACGCGTTTCCCCGTCGGAATGTTGACGCCAGCAATACGTGCCAAACGTTTCTTCCTTCTGGTTGCGGTTCCGTAGTGCCAGAACCTTTTTTCACAACTGGTGTCGGGCCAGACCCGGCCGCACCGACGATTCCCATGCGGGACGCCGTGATCTATGGGGTTTAGCGCTGCCCGTCAAGGCGCGGCCCGGCTTTAGTTGGGGCTGTCAAGAACTTTTTCGATCATAGCCGAAACCGCGTCCATTTCGGCCAGCCCATCCACCACCGCCAGCTTGCCCTTGGCGTAGTAATAACCGATCAGCGGCGAGGTCTTCTTGTAGTATTCCATCAACCGCTGCTTCAGCGCCGCTTCGGTATCGTCGGCGCGACGGCTGAAACGGGTCGAGCCGCAGGCATCGCAGACCCCGGCCACCCGCGGCGGGTGCAGCGTGTCGTGATAGACCGCCCCGCATGCGGCACAGGTAAAACGCCCGGTGACGCGCGCCACCAGTGCCGCGTCATCGACCTGCATCGCGATCACCGCATCGAGCCGTTGCCCGGCCTTGTCCAGAAGCTGCCCTAGCGCATCGGCCTGCGCCAGGGTGCGGGGGAAACCGTCGAAGATGAATCCGCCGCCCGCCGTGCCCGTAATCTTTTCCTCGATCAGCCCGATCACGATCTCGTCGGTCACCAGATCGCCCCGCGCCATGACCTCGGCCACCCGTCGCCCCATCGCCGAGCCCGAGGTCTTGGCCTCGCGCAACATGTCGCCGGTGGAAAGCTGCACCATGCCGCGGGTCTCGACCAGATGCTTGGCCTGGGTGCCCTTGCCCGCGCCGGGCGGCCCCAGCAGGATGAGGTTGATCATCAGCCGCCCTCAGCGCCGGGTGGGGGGCGTGCGTGCGCCGGTGCGCTTCTTGCCGCGCAGTTGCGATTTCTCGATCAGCCCCTCGTATTGGTGGGCCAGCAGATGCGACTGAATCTGGTTGATCGTATCCATCGTCACCGACACCACGATCAGCACCGAAGTGCCGCCGAAGTAGAACGGCACCGCCAGCTCGCTGCGCAGAATCTCGGGCAGCAGGCAGACCGCCGCCAGATAGCCCGACCCCAGCACCAGCACCCGCATCACCACGTAATCGAGATGCGCCTGCGTCGCCTTGCCGGGGCGGATACCGGGAATGAAACCGTTCTGGTTCTTCAGGTTCTCGGCCACGTCATCGGTCTTGAACGACACGTTGGCGGTATAGAAATAGGTGAAGAAAACGATCATCGCGGTGTAGAACAGCAGATAAAGCGGCTGGCCGGGGCCGAAATAGGCCAGCACGGTTGACATGATCGGTCCGGTCTGCTGGCCCGAAAACGCGGAAATCGTGATCGGCAACAACAGCAGCGAGGAGGCAAAGATCGCCGGAATCACCCCCGCCGGGTTGACCTTGATCGGCAAGTGCGACGAACCGCCGTCGTAAACCTTCATCCCGACCTGACGCCTTGGATACTGGATGTGGATCTTGCGCTGCGCCCGCTCCATGAAGACAATGAAGCCGATCACCACCACCACCATCACCAGCACGCCGATGATCACTGCGGGCGACAGCGCCCCCGAGCGGCCTTGGCTAAAGAATTGCGCCAGCGCGGCCGGCACCTCGGCCACGATGCCGACAAAGATGATCAGCGAAATGCCGTTACCGATGCCGCGCGCGGTGATCTGCTCGCCCAGCCACATCAGGAACATGGTGCCGCCGACCAGGGTCACCACACAGGACAGCCGGAAGAACATCCCCGGATCCTGTGCCAGATCGCCCGCTTCCAGCGACAGCGCGATGCCCCAGCCCTGAAAGGTGGCCAGCAGCACGGTGCCGTAGCGGGTGTACTGGTTGATCTTCTTGCGGCCCTGCTCGCCTTCCTTCTTCAACTGCTCCAGCCGCGGCACCATCGAGGACAGCAACTGGATGATGATCGAGGCCGAGATGTAGGGCATGATGCCAAGCGCGAACACCCCCATCCGGCTGATCGCGCCGCCGGTGAACATGTTCAGGATGCCGCCGATGCCGGTGCTGACCGTCGCCATGAACTCGCGCAGGGCGGTGCCGTCGATGCCGGGAACCGGGATGTAGGTGCCCAGACGGTAAACCATCAGCAGCCCGACGGTGAAGAGGATGCGTTGGCGCAGGTCGGTCGCCTTGCCCAAGGCGCCCCAACTCAGGTTCGCCGCCATTTGCTCTGCTGCAGATGCCATGCCGTGCTCTTTCATGACGGCACCGCCGAACCGTTTTCCGGTCGGCGGCGCGGGAAAACATCAGGCTCATGTAAGCGGTCTTGCGACCGCTCACAACCGTTAAACTGATTTGCGCACCGACTTGCCGTGCGGCGCAAGCGCCGGGGTCACCGTCAGCGTGCCGCCTGCTTTCGCGACCGCCTCAACCGCCGAAGCCGAGGCCCCGGTGACGTTCAGGGTGACCGCCGCAGTGATTTCGCCCTTGGCCAGCACCCGGATACCGTCGAGCTTGCTTTTGGTCAGACCGGCGGCGATCAGCGCGTCTTCGCTGATGGCGGCGGTCACGTCGAGCTTGCCGGCGGTGATGAATTTCTGGATCAGGCCCAGATTGATCACGGCATAGTGTTTGGCGTTCGGCTTGGTGAAGCCACGCTTCGGCAGACGCCGGTAAAGCGGCATCTGGCCGCCCTCGTAGCCACCGATCGCCACACCCGAGCGAGACTTCTGCCCCTTGATACCCCGGCCGGCGGTCTTGCCCGAGCCCGAGCCCGGCCCGCGCGCCACGCGCTTGTGGCTTTTGGTGGCACCGGCGTTGTCGTGAAGTTCATGCAGTTTCATGTCGCTTCTCCTGTTCCCGGAACTGCCCCGGAAAGCGACTTCCGGGGCAAACACGGTTCATGTTGAAGGCGCGCGATGCCCGCGCCCCTACGGGTGTTACCCGCGCTCTTCGACGATCCGCACCAGGTGCGAGATCTTGTTGACCATGCCGCGCACGGAAGGCGTGTCTTCCAGCTCGCGGGTGCGGCGCAGCTTGTTCAGGCCAAGGCCCTTGAGGGTCGCGGTCTGAATGGCGGGGCGGCGGGCGGCCGAGGCCACCTGCTGCACCACAATCGTTTTCTTGCCAGTCATGCTCAGGCCTCCACGGTTTCGGCTTCAGGCTTGTGCAGGATGTCGGCCACCTTCTTGCCGCGACGCTGCGCGATCTGGCGGGGGCTGGCTTCGTGACGCAAACCGTCGATGGTGGCGCGGATCATGTTGTAGGGGTTCGAGGAACCGATGGATTTCGCCACCACGTCCTGCAACCCCAGCATCTCGAACACCGCGCGCATCGGACCACCGGCGATAATGCCGGTCCCGGCCACGGCGGTGCGCATCACCACCTTGCCCGCGCCATGACGGCCTTCCATGTCGTGGTGCAGGGTGCGGCCATCGCGCAGCGCCACCCGGATCAACTGGCGCTTGGCCTGTTCGGTGGCCTTGCGGATCGCCTCGGGCACTTCCTTGGCCTTGCCCTTGCCGTAGCCCACGCGACCGCGTTGATCGCCGACCACCACCAGCGCGGCAAAGCCGAAGCGCTTGCCGCCCTTCACGGTCTTCGACACGCGGTTGATCGCCACCAGACGATCGGCGAATTCCGGGTTTTCGTCGCGCGGCGCGCGATGGTCGCGGCGGGTTTCTTCTCTTGCCATCATCGTCTCCTTAGAACTTCAGGCCGCCTTCACGAGCAGCCTCGGCCAAAGCCTTGATCTTGCCGTGAAAGAGGAAACCACCGCGATCGAAATAGCAGGTCTCGACCCCCGCCGCCTTCGCGCGCTCGGCAATCGTCGCCCCGACCTTGGTCGCGGCTTCGACGTTGCACTTGCCGAAGTGGCCCAGATCCTTTTCCAGGGTCGAGGCCGCCGCCAGCGTGACGCCACGCACATCGTCGATCAGTTGCACGCTGATGTTCTTGTTCGACCGATGCACCGACAGGCGCATGCGCCCATTGGCCATCGCCTTGATCTTGTTCCGCACGCGCAGGCGGCGCCGAAGGAACAGCTCTCTTTTCGTGTTCGCCATCTCTCTCGCCCCTTACTTCTTCTTGCCTTCCTTGCGGAATACGAACTCACCCTTGTAGCGGATGCCCTTGCCCTTGTAGGGCTCGGGCTTCTTCCACTCGCGGATGTTCGCGGCAACCTGACCAACAAGCTGCTGGTCGATGCCTTCCACCGTGATTTCGGTTTGTTTCGGAGTGGCGACGGTAACCCCCGCCGGCACTTCAAAAATGACGTCGTGGCTGAAGCCAAGCGACAGCTTCAGGGTCGTGCCGGTCATCGCGGCGCGATAGCCAACGCCCTGAATTTCCATCTCCTTGCGAAAGCCCGTGGTCACGCCGGTGACCAGGTTTTCGACCTGACTGCGCACCATGCCCCATTGCTGGCGCGCCCGCTTGGACGTGCCGCGCGGGGTGACTTTCACCGCGCCATCTTCGAGGCTCAGCGTCACATCGTCGGTCGCGTGAAAGCTGCGGGTGCCTTTCGGCCCCTTCACTTCGACCGACTGACCGGTGATCTGGGCCGACACGCCTTGCGGCAGCGGGACGGGTTTCTTGCCGATACGAGACATTATCCCCTCCTCAGAACACGGTGCAGAGCACTTCGCCGCCAACGTTGGCGGACCGTGCTGCTGCATCTGACATGACACCTTTCGGCGTCGAGACAATCGAGACACCCAGGCCGTTGCGGACGATCGGAATATCCTTCACGCCCATATAGACCCGGCGGCCCGGCTTCGAGACCCGCTTCAGGTCACGGATCACCGAAGCGCCTTCAAAGTATTTCAGGCTGATCGTCAGTTCGCCCTGACCGTTATCGGTCTTGGCACTTTCATAGCCCCGGATGTAGCCTTCGGCGGCCAGCACATCCAGCACCCATGCCCGCAGCTTTGACGCCGGGGTCTTGACGGTCGATTTGCCACGCATCTGCGCATTGCGGATGCGGGTCAGCATATCGCCGAGGGGATCGTTCATCGACATCGTGCGACCTCCTTACCAGCTTGACTTGACCATGCCCGGGATCTGGCCGAACTGGGCCAGGTCACGCAGCATGATGCGCGAGAGTTTGAGCTTGCGATAATACGCATGCGGGCGGCCGGTCAGTTGGCAGCGGTTGTGCAGCCGTGACGCAGCCGAGTTGCGCGGCAGAGCGGCCAGTTTGAGCTGCGCGGCAAAGCGTTGCTCCATCGGCAGCTCCTGGTTGCGCGCGACCGTCTTCAGCGCGGCACGCTTGGCGGCATGAACCTTGACAAGGTGCTGACGCTTGGTTTCGCGCTCGATCATCGATTTCTTCGCCATATCTTCTTTCCTCCCGCGATCAGCTGGTGAAGGGCATGTTGAATTGCTTCAACAGTGCCTTCGCTTCCGCGTCAGTCTTCGCGGTGGTGCAGATGATGATGTCCATGCCAAGCACTTCATCGACCTTGTCGAATTCGATCTCGGGGAACACGATCTGTTCCTTCAGGCCCATGGCGTAGTTGCCACGGCCGTCGAACGAGGAACCCTTGACGCCGCGAAAGTCGCGCACCCGCGGCAAGGCCACCGTGATCAGGCGGTCAAGGAATTCATACATGCGGTCGCCGCGCAGCGTGACCTTGCAGCCCAGCGGCATGTCCTCGCGCACCCGGAACCCGGCGATCGAGTTCTTGGCGTGGGTGATGACCGCCTTCTGGCCCGCGATCAGGGTCAGCTCGTCGGCTGCGGTTTTCACCTTCTTGGTGTCCTTCACGGCCTCGCCAACACCCATGTTCAGGCAGATCTTGGTCAGACGCGGGATCTGCATGTCGTTGGTGTAATTGAATTCCTCTTTCAACGCGGCGCGGATGCGGCTGTTGAAATCGGCCTTGAGGCGCGGGGTATAAGTTGCCTGGTCAAGCATCAGATTGCCTCCCCGGTGGTTTTGGCAAAGCGCACCTTCTTGTCGCCCTCGATACGAAAGCCGACGCGGGTGGCCTTGCCGTTCTTGTCCAGCAGCGCAAGATTTGACAGATTGATCGGCATCGCCTTGGCGATCCGGCCGCCCTGCTGGGACTGGCTTTGCTTGGTGTGACGAATGGCGATGTTCACGCCTTCAACCACGGCCTTGTTGGCCTTGGGATCGACCGACTGAATCTCACCCTGCCGGGTCTTGTCCTTGCCGGTCAAGACCACGACCTTGTCGCCCTTTTTCAGCTTGGCGGCCATCACAGCACCTCCGGCGCAAGCGAAATGATTTTCATGAAGTTCTTGGCCCGCAGCTCGCGCACCACCGGCCCGAAAATCCGGGTGCCCAGCGGTTCATTCTGGTTGGTCAGAATGACGGCCGCGTTGGTGTCAAAACGAATGGCGGTGCCGTCTTCACGGCGCACTTCCTTGGCGGTGCGCACGACAACGGCCTTGCGGACATCGCCTTTCTTGACGCGACCGCGCGGAATCGCCTCCTTGACCGACACCACGATGATGTCGCCCACAGAAGCATAGCGGCGATGCGAGCCGCCCAGAACCTTGATGCACTGCACCCGGCGAGCGCCGGAGTTGTCAGCTACATCCAGATTGGTCTGCATCTGGATCATTTGGTTTCTCCCGACCTTTGGGGCCCAGCCCCAGGGTTTCGATCAAACCGGAAGGGGGACTCAAGCCGAGGCTTCAGCGACCACCGTCCAGCGTTTGGTTTTTGAAATCGGCGCACATTCCTCGATGCGGACGGTGTCACCGGTCTTGAATTTGTTTTCGGCGTCGTGGGCCCGGTATTTCTTGGACTTGCGGACGGTTTTTTGCAGCAGCGGGTGCTTGAAGCGGCGCTCGACCAGAACCGTGATGGTCTGTTCGTTCTTGTCCGAGGTCACGACACCTTGCAGGATACGTTTGGGCATCTCGTGCTCCTCAGTTTGCCGCCGCAGCGGCGGCTTTCTGGTTCAGGACCGTCTTGATGCGGGCAGCGTCGCGGCGGACATTGCGCATGCGGGCGGTGTTCTCAAGCTGACCGGTGGCTTGCTGGAAGCGCAGATTGAACGCCTCTTTCTTCAGCGCAACCAACTGCTCGCGCAGTTGATCGGGCGTCTTGGTCTTCAGTTCCGTGGCGTTCATGCGCCGTTTCCTTTTTTCATCACCAGAAGGCCCCGCAACAGCGGTCAGGGTTACCTTGAACCTGGTGGATCAATGATGAACCACGATTCCGAGTCGCCCCGGAGCCGTGGATGGCGTCGTGTAGCGGAAGGGGGGAGCGAGGGCAAGCGGGAAGATTGGGGGATTTACGTCGAGAGCAACGGCTACGGCACATGCCGGGTTTCGCCTTCCAGCTTCGCGTTAGGTTTTGCTTGATGAAAAACCTCGGTAGACCCAGCGCGCAACGACCCAAACAATGAAGACGATCGCCGGAACGACGATACCCCACGTGATGGCGAGAATAATATTTTCAACGTTGAGGTTCACCCCTACGTTGTTAACCGAGGCCAAAAAGGCATTCCCCGCAGCTTTATTTTTCGCCTGTTCTTCGAACGCGCGAATACCGTTAATGGTGTTCGCCACGAGCATTAAGGCCCAAACGCCGAAATACGGCACGCCGAGTGCAATCTTGAGGCGCTTCCAACCTTTGCTGTTAGCCATGGTGCCCGCCCTTCAATCCCTCAGGTCGTAAACTGCGGTCGATCTTCGCGTTGATCTGCTTGTTTATATGCTCTACGAGCGCACGGAAGGCAGCGAGCCATTGCGAAATGTCTGCTTCCCCTATCTGAGTTTCACTTTTTTCGTGAACAATGTCGTTTCGGATTGAGATGAGACGGTTGAGCGTGCCCCACACGTCCGACGGGAACTTGAATGCGCCGTATCGCTCAAGAAATTTCTTGTGACGCTCCCACTTGCTTCCCTGCAACTCATCGGGCTGGAAGACAACGTTATGATCGCCGAGGACACGTGCAAGTTTGACGGAAGCACGGGACAAGTAAACTTCAAGCAGGGAAGCCAGGTAAACGATATCTGCATGTCGAGCCCGGCTGACGTAGTAGTCAATTGCGACCAAGCCGCTATCGTTCATGTCGTTGTCGTCAAGACCGGCGTCCTTCTGTTCTCTGATGTAGGCGTCCACTTCC
>Ga0210016_1001970_pt1 | contig 18937 bp, 22 predicted proteins | sample CryGeyCG2014_300_FD_185454 | JGI IMG/M metagenome (GOLD analysis project Ga0210016, IMG submission 185454) | Groundwater microbial communities from aquifer - Crystal Geyser CG02_land_8/20/14_3.00 (SPAdes) (version 2) | ecosystem: Environmental > Aquatic > Deep subsurface > Groundwater | place... | reverse complement strand
TCGCCCAGTATTCGACCGGCCGATTCGGCGTTGATGAGGATTATTTAAGAAGGGCCGATGCGGTTGAGATAAAGTTTGGCCAGGGCGCAAAACCCGGTCAGGGTGGGTTGTTGCCGGGAGACAAAGTAACTGAACGGGTGGCCAAAACCCGGAGCACCAAAGACAAACCGGTTCATGCGGGCGACACTCTGCACTCGCCGCCATACCATCTCGACATTTTCACGGTTGAAGACCTGAAAGAAAGAATCAAATGGCTGCGCGAAATCACGGACGGCAAGCCGATTATCGTTAAAATCGGCGCCTGCAATCTTTTCGCCGACCTGCCCTTGATTATTCAGGCGGACCCGGATATTATCGCCATTGACGGTGGTCAGGGCGGCACCGGCGCTTCCCCGAAAATAATGCTGGAACACACCGGCATTCCTACCTTGGGAGCGCTGATCGAGGCGAGATTTCTTCTGGATTATTATAACGCCCCCCAAGAGCTGTGGATGGCTGGCGGCATTCAGACCGGTCACGATATGGCAGTTTGCTTGGCTTTGGGTGCCGACGCTGTTTTCGTCGGCGTCGCCCTGATGCAGGCGATGGGTTGCGTTGGTTGCGGCCAGTGCTACAAAGGCAAATGTCCATACGGCATTGCCACTCAGGATCCGGAACTGGAAAAAAAGCTGAATGTTGACGAAGCGGCTCAAAAGGTAGCGAATTTCTTTTTGAAATGCAACGAAGAAGTTAAGATGTTGGCTGCCGCTTGTGGTTATGACGATATCCATAAGCTCTCTGTGGAAGATTTGAGAGCCTTGACTTTCGAGGCGCAGGTGATCACCGGCATTCCGATGTCGGGAGGGTCAGCCATTATGGCCTGGATGCAGCAGCAACAGCAGCGGAAACAGCAGGGTTGCGACGGCCACGGCCACGAACACGGGAAGCCGCCAGAAGACGGCCTAGATTTTTAAACGATTTGAAATTAATTAAAAATTCCGTCCGCAAAGGACGGATTTTTAGTTGATTTTATGATTTGACACAGTTCCAAAAAGGATTAAAATAGAAGTATGGCCAAGCAAGATTTTCAAAAAGATAAAGAAAAGATACTCAAAGATATTGAAGTTCTGCTTAATCAGCAGACTTTAGTTATTTTAAGCGCGGTTGATGAGAGGCTCGAGAGAGCGAAGAATGAAATGAGGCTGGAAATCAATAATTGGATAAACACTTTAGATAAATTTTTGAAGCAGCTAACTGATTTCAACGACGAGTTTCGAAAAATGAAAGCAAGGATGGGCAAGATTGAGGAAATTTTGAAGGAGAAATTGGGCGTTAAGGTTGAATAAAAGTCAGCCGTAATTATCTCCCTAAAAATTTTTAAATAGAAGCATGAATAAAATTGATTCTAAAAAACAAAATAGGAAAGCACCTGAAGATATAACTTTGAAAAGTATTGAAACATTGTTGGGTCAACAGACAAAGGTAATTTTGGTTGCGGTTGACGAAAAACTGGCGAGAACGGATAAAAAAATCGAAGTTATAGACAAAAGAATGGATGGCTTGGATAAAAAAATCGAAGTTATAGACAAAAGAATGGACGGCTTGGATAAGAAAATCGAAGTTATAGACAAAAGAATGGATGGTTTGGACAAAAGAATGGATGGCTTGGATAAAAGAATTGAAGTTTTGGACAAAAGAATGGATGGTTTTGATAGAAGAATGGACGGCTTGGATAAGAAAATTGATAGGGTTCACGACGACCTGTTGGCCGAAATTCGCAATTTGGCAATTACTCTGGAGCATTTTTTGAAACGCCTAATGGATTTTGAAGACGAGTTTGTGGTAGTTAAGGCCCGGCTGGGTAAAATAGAACGAATATTGGAAGAAAAATTGGGCGTTAGGGTTGAATAAATTACCAATAGAATTTAAAACTCGCCCCACAGTACCGCAGGGCGAGTTTTCGGTACACGACTTTTTTTAGCCGCGTTTAAGGATAAAATTGTTATCTCATTTGATCCATTACTAATTTTTTAAACTCTTTTGGTATGTATTTGTATTTTGTGTGTTCCTCGTTGATTTTGGATTCAATCAGAGATAATTTTTGTTGAATTTTCGGGAGAATGTTTGTTCCAAAAAATTCGACTACGGGAAGCGATGAATAATTTCGGTTTTTCGAGGCCTTATAAAGACTTAGCCAACATTCCTCTTTTTCGCCAACACAATCAGTCGGTTTTATTTCGTCAAAATCAATTAAAGGTTTGCACAGCCCCAGATTTTTTAGAGGATTCTTCCAGAAATGTTTATTTAATATCGTGTTATTTATGAATGGCAGGGAAACGATATAAATAAAAGCGCACTTAGAACATTGGCAGCAAAAATTGTGTTTTTTATTGCTGTTGTTGCAGCTTGTCCAAATATCTAAATATTTTTTATCGCTAAAAAAGCGCTTAGCGATTTTATATTCATAGAAACCGAAGAATGGAGAAAAATAGGTAAAATCGTTGTCAATAAATTCGCGAACGTAGGTATTGACTTTTTGGGCAAATTCTATTGTTTTATCAAATTGGTGATTAACTGGTTGGCCGCGGTAAATTGTGTTCCCAAAATTAGAACTATATTCGTTCCCAATAACCAAATAGTCGAATTCATCTTTAACGAGTAACGCGTTGAAAATAAGTTGGCCGATGACGAATAAACTGTAGTCCTTGCATCGATATTTTTTTGACAGCGCGTCGGTGTGCGATATTGAACTATTGATTTTGAAGAGCGGATATTTTTTGGCCAATTTGGCATAAGCCCTTTTCGCGTAGAAAGAATTTTTATCCAAATAGTCAAAGAAAAAAAGTAAAATTTTCGCTTTGGCTTCCTCGAAGATTTTTAAGACCGTAAGCGATTCTTTGCCTCCGCTCACTGCGAGTAAGATTCTTTTTTTGCGCACTTTATTTTTTGTGTTTTTCAAATCGAAAATTTTTCCGAATGTTTCCCAGTGTGTGTTGAGAAACAGTAATTTATTTTTTTCATCGTATGCCCTCTCAATGGCTATATTTTCATAAATCCATTTCCAGAAATCCAATTGTTCCGGAGAAAGCTTAATCGTTTTTATCTTTATGCGTTTTGGACAACAGATATTAGCTAGGTCAATTAAGTATGATAGGCCAATGTGGGCCGCTATACAATGTTTTGTGTCGTAGTCTAATTCTATTTTTGAGTTATCGAGAGTGCTAAAATACGAATATAATTTGTTGTCAATTAAGTAAAAAAACCTCACGCCCCGATTGCTGAATGCAAGTCTTTCAAAAATTAATTCATTGGCGCGTTTCATTATAGATAGAGCGAGGTAAATTTTGGTTAAATAATATCCCAACTGCGGAGTTTGTCGCCTTCTTCATACCAGCGGTCGCCGATGTCTGTTCGGTAATACATGTTGGGAATCAAGATGTTTTGTATTCTTGCGTAGGCCTGTTTTTTTGCCTCTCTCATGGTTAGTCCGGTACCAACCACAATTAAGGCTGTTCCGGTCGAGCCAGTTACCACCCATTGGTTGTTGATAATTTTGACGTCTTCAATATGGATTCCATCCAGACCATTTTTCTGTTTAAAAACAATGGTGGCTTCTTTGGAGTAAGAATCAAAGATCTTCTTGTCCTTGAAGGGGAAGGGGGGAACGACTACCCGCACGCCGACCTGAAAACCTTTTTTAACCTGCAGATTGGGATTTTCGCCGTTGGCCAAAGCGTAGAGGACTTCTCCGATGGGGTTGATGATTCCTTCTTGCTGGATGCTGATGGTTGGATAGCCAAAGCGGCAAGTAAATTCCAGAGGATAGATACCCTGTCCATTGACAATGCAATTAATATCAATATATCCGATATAGTTTTCCTCGGCCAGTTTGCCCTCTAGTTTTTTGAGCGTTTCGTTAAATAATCTATTTTGGCCCGTCCAAAACATGCTGGTGCCCATTTCTCCGGTGGCTGGACCGATGTTGCCGACAAAAAGTTTTTTGTGCTCAAAGTTGATACTTATCGGATAGACGAATTCCTTTCCGGTGAAAAAGGCGCCAACCGCTATTTCAACGCCGCGCACCTTCCTTTGCAGTTGAAAAGTTTTAATTACTTTGCTCCAGACTCGTTTATAGGCCTCCATAACACGGATGACGTCGCTGCCGTCTTTTTCCTGGCCGACAAAAAGGAGACCTTTGTAGTTTGCGGCTTCTCCGCAGGGCTTGATCACATATTCGTCTGGATTTGTTCTAATGTAATTGATCGCCTCGTCAAAATCAGTAAATTCGCGATACGGAAGAATTTTAACGCCGTGATTTTTAAGCTCTTCTTGTCCAAAAGCACGGTCGTCTTCAAGCCGGTCGGTATAGGCTGTTCCACCGACAACTTTTTTGCCGGCCTTACGCAGTTTTTCCGCTTTGGTTCCATGTCCAAGTACATCATCAAAAACGATGACGTCGGCCCACTCGATTTCTTGTTCCCAGTTTTCCGTTTTTGGCACGAAGCCATCGGTAATATCGCTTTCGCCTTTTTCTTCAATGAAGTATTTTACGTCGTGTCCTTCTTTGACGGTTTGCCAGGCGATGTCGTTGATGAGGGCGTCTTTTGAGACGAATAAAAATTTATGGCCCATTTTGTTCTAAGTAAGATTTCTTTATGCTGCGGATAATTACTTGTTAAGTATGCGCCTTAGTGACAGTTACTTAATCGTGAAGCAATTACGGCGAAGCGGTTGGAAAATCATTTTTACACATTTTAATTATACTCTTAAAAAAAATTTTTTAAATTGTGGATAACTTATTTGACAAGAAATAATTCTTGCCAGCAAAAAATTTTAAACCGCATTGTAAAATTTGTCAACACTCGATTTTTATATTATTATATTTTTGATCAATGAAACAGAAGCGAAACAAAAAAATTATCGTTGGGATGTCGGGCGGAGTTGATTCTTCCGTGTCTTTAGCGTTGTTAAAAGAGCGGGGCTGGTCGCCGATAGGAGTTTCGTTGAAATATGCAGTTTGGCAAGATAAAAAAAATCTCTTACGGGAGAATATTTGCTGCAGCGCCGAGTCTTTCCGTCTGGCGAAAGAAGTTTGCCGGCGGCTTGATGTTCCACATCACGTTGTTGATGTTTCGGAGGAATTTCAGCGAGTAGTAATAGATTATTTTATTAAAGAGCTCAAGCAGGGGAAGACGCCTAACCCGTGCGTTATTTGCAATCGGCATTTGAAATTCAAGAAACTTTTTGAGGTAGCTCGAGAAGAGAAAGTCGAATATATCGCTACCGGTCATTACGCGCGCGTACGGATGAAGCGTGCGGATGGCAGTTGCGAATTGGTTAAACCCTGCGACAAGCAAAAAGACCAGACTTATTCTTTGTGTTTGTTACCGCAAAAATGGCTGGGGCATATTATTTTTCCGCTGGCTGATTATACGAAAGGAGAGGTTTTTGAGATGGCTAAAAAACGTGGATTTGATTTTTATCTTAAGCGGAAAGAAAGCCAAGATTTTTGTTTTGTGGCCAATAAGTGTTTAAATTGTTTTTTGGAAAAAGAAATTGGCCAGAAAGCGGGATTGATTCGGGATGTTAGTGGCAACGTTTTGGGGCATCATTCCGGATCGCATTTTTATACGGTTGGGCAACGGAAAGGATTGTATCTGCCGAATGGACCATATTTTGTCGCGCACAAAGATGTTAAAAATAATGTTTTATTTGCGAGCAAGAATGAGAAAGATCTTTATAGCCGCGGTGCGATTTTGTCGCCTTATAATTTAAATTCCGGGGAAAAACTGAAGGGCGGAATTGGGGTCATGGCCAAAGTTCGTTACTCTGGGTCGCCAGCTAGAGCTATTTTGAAGTTGTTGCCGGGCAATAAAGCTGAGTTGATTTTCAAAAAATCGCAAAAAGCGATTACTCCCGGCCAGTTCGCCGTTTTTTACCGCGGTAATATTTGTTTGGGTGGTGGGAGGATAATAAGAAGCATCCAGTAGGGCGGGTGAAGGCTACTAGTTACCATTTATGTGTCAGACGCCAAGATGTTGCGCGATGTAATTGACAGCATTGCGGTGAGTGATACAATTTGATTATGAGTAACGATTACAAAGAATTAATTGAATATTTGGGCGAATGGTTTTCCAAAATTGATAGCCGATTAGAGAGGCTTGAAGAGAATAAAGCTGATAAGTTGGATGTGCGCGAATTATCGGCAACCGTCGAGAGTTATGTTCAAAGGGCTGACACCTATTTTCAGGAAATGGTAGTTCTGGCACATAAAGTAGACCGGCACGAAAAATGGTTCCATCAAATTGCCGAGAAAGTGGGCGTGAAATTGGAGTACTAAATTTGCCGCCACCGTAAATAGATGACCGTTGGCAAAAATAGCCGGCGGCTTTTTTTATTCTTTCAAATCCTAATACCCCGTAGCATTGCGGGGAGCTTCATTCTTCGCTCCACGATTGCGCCAATTCATCCGGCAAGGAAAAATTTAATCTTTGCAGAATTTGCGCTGATTCTGTTTCGTTGGCCGGACGCGGCTGGCAGTAGTTTTCGATGACGAACGGCAAAAATGAGATGCCGCTAACCTTAGTTTCAGTAAAAAATATTTTTATGGCTAGTCCCCTTTTTGTATTCTGCGACCACATTTGGTCGAAAACAAAGTTGCCTAAGCTGTAAAAGATGTATTTGCCCTTATATTCTTCCATGGTTTGGACGACGTGGGGATGGTGCCCAATAACCAGATCAGCCCCGGCATCAACAGCCGCGTGGGCAAAATTTATCTGGGTGTTGTTCGGTTTGGCGACATATTCATCGCCGGCGTGCATGGAAACTACAACAAGACCTGCCCGTTGTTTCGCATCTTTGGCGGCCGCGGCCATTTTTTCGGTATTCATAAATGCTATTCCGGTGCGGCTGCTGTTCGCTCCGTATGGGGTTGGCACTATTTTCTGGTTTTGGTAGGCAAGAAAAGCGATCCTTACGCCTTTAATTTCCACGTAGACCGGTTGATAGGCTTCTTGGTCGTTCTCGCCGGCGCCGACATAATTTATGCCGGCTTGTTTAAGGTATTTAAAGGTGTCTTCCAGTCCTTTTATTCCAAAATTCATCGTGTGGTTATTGGCAAGCGATAAAAGGTTAAATCCGGCGTCTTTTAGCGATAGTTCTGTGCCGGGATTGGAGCGAAAAATCATTTCGCCGGTTAAAATCTCCCGGCCGGGGGTAATCGGAGTTTCCAGATTGCCGAAAACAATGTCGGCGCCCTGGAGATAATCTCTGATTTCAAGAAAAGGATAATCAGGACCGTGAATTTTGGTCATTCTTTCCACTGAGCGCGAAAAAGAAATATCGCCAACGGCGACCAATGAAGCTTCTTCTATTTTTAGGGAGATTTCCTTTGTTTTTTCAGCGGGAATTACGGCGTCGCTGGCAATGGGCGGAAGTAAATGTGGTTGGACTTTACTCTCAAGGTTGGCAGATTCTTTTTTAAACGGAAACAAATGATCTCTGGTTATTAATAATCCGGCAATAAAAATAGCCGCCAAGATAACAGCGGCTATGATAAGAGCGTTATGTTTGTTTCGTCCATCTCAGCGATTTTCTGGCGAAGAGTCTTGTTTGCCTGGATTGTTAATTATCTCTCCCATCTTTTGAAGCTTTTTCAAATTTTTCTTTTTTAGCCGTCGTGGCGGCGTAATTTACCGACTGGTCTTCGTAGAAGTAATTTTCCTCTTTGGAGGCTTCAATGGCTGTATCGATCCAAAGCCGATCGTCTTCATTTCTTAACATATCTCTTGCTTGTTCGGCGCTGGCAAAAGCACTTAAAAGAGCGGCTTCACCCGAAACCAGATTGATGCCGTGTTTTTTGTATTCGGCACATAATTCTTCGTCTTCCCGTTTAAAGTTCGGAACAGCCGAACGGATGGCGAGGACTTTTTCTCGGCCCTTGCGGCCGGCCAGAGAGCGCATGTCCGCGGCCAAAAGCGTTTCTGAAATAGCTTCGCCTTCCAGTGGCCGGGGATGTTGAAGTTCCGGCAAGCTTTTTTCTTTAAGTTTTGCATTTACCCCACCTAAAACGAAAGTCATAAATCCGGGGTGGGGACCCATGTGGGCTCTGATGGCACTTGAAATTAATTTAGTTGTTTTGTCGGCCTCTTGGGGAGAATAGCCTGTGTTCAAAATTTTCTCCAAAACTTTGGGATGTTCTCCAAGTATTCTTATTGTTTCCTGAGCTCCGAGTTCTCCGTGGGCGGCCAGCATATAATTGGGGATATCTTTCATGTCGGAATCGGGCCGGTCGGCTTTGGTCAGGTCGTGCAGGATTGCCACCACCTCAAGTGTTTTAAGTTCTTTAGTGGCCAGGCTTTTTTCAATGCCTCTTTCGACGCAGAGATTCAATACCTCTTCCACGTGCGCCTTGAAAGTCTTAATTTGTTCGGGGCTGTTGGCGATAGTTGAATCTGGCGTTTCGTAGCGTTTAAAAACCAAATCTAGCAATGCGCCGAAATTTTCTCTGGCTTCCTTTTTCTCATTTTCAACGAACTGTTCTTTTTTCATCGGAGCTGACTCCTTTTGTCTTGGTTCCATATTGTTTCGCTTAATTACTTAGATTTATACTTCTTGGAGATCGGTTTGTCAATTTTCCAGACGCATTTAAGTCCTTTTGGAAAAACTACCCAGTCGCCGGCGGAAAAACTGACGCTTTGGCCATCTTCGTCGGTGACAGTTGCCGCGCCCCCGAGAATATAGCAGGTTTCTTTCTCATCATATTGCCAGTCGAATTTCGAGATTTCTTTACTCCATGTTGGCCAGGACTCGGCTTCTTTTATTTCTTCTTCGGTTGGTTTTCTGACCTCGATGTTCATATTAATAGTATCCCTTCTTTTTATAAATAAATTTGGTTGTGTCGTAGCCGACCGTAAAGGTTAAAAATGCCCCAAAAATAATCCAGTTTCCGCAGAGAAGGCAGTAAATCAGGGTGGGTATCGGATAATACCACATTATTTGATCGTAAATGGCTAATACCCCCGTCTTTACTTTTAGTTTATCGCCAATATAATCCCGCAGCGAGCCGAAAATCAAGAAGATGGTGTAAAACGCAAGAAATAGAAGGGGATTAAAAGTCGCGCCGAATAAGAAAGTTATTACTATGGCGGAGGCGGCGGCTTGATGATTGAGATAGTCCAACCTACCTCTGATAATAAAAGCCAAATTCATGGCGAGCACGATATTGGCAATCGCATTGTCGCTCAAAACCAACAGGGCGCCAAAAATACCCCATAATAACCCGAAAATAATCGCGCTTCCACGAAACCACTTTAAGCCGTGCTCGTTAAGCAAATCGGCGATTTTCATGGTTATGCCAAAAAGCAGGGCACAAAGAATTATTAAAAAAGACGTAGAGCTTATTATCATATTTTTTCCATCGGTTATCGCTTTAAAACTTACAATGTGGTTATCGGCCGCGATTGAATAATATAAAAATTGTCATTCTTAAATGCCCATTCTATATCTTGCGGCGATTTATAATAATTTTCAATCTTTTTGCAAATTTCAGCCAGTTTTAATATTTTAGTGTCGGGTAATTTTTGTTTTTCTTGCTTTGATTTTAAGACTTGTTTCTCGTTACTGCCATTATTGCCCTTAATGATCATCTTTTCCTGCCGGCTGATGTTTTTGTCTAAGATTGCCCTGTCTTTTTTGCGAATAATGTAGGTGTCGGGGGTGATAATTCCACCAACAATTGCTTCGCCCAAACCATATCCGGCCTCGATCACCATTCGGTCGCGGCTTTTGGTGACGGGATGCGCCGTAAAGCAAACGCCGGAAATTTCTGATTGGATCATCTTTTGAACCACGACAGCCACAGAAATATTCATGTTTCGTAAATTGTTTTCAAAACGATAAAAAATCGCCATGGGAGTAAAAAGGGAGGCCCAGCATTTCTTTACGTTTTCAAGCAAATTTTTTTCTGTAGTGTTGAGATAGCTTTCCAGCTGTCCGGCCCACGCTGCCATGGAGCTATCTTCGGCGGTCGCGCTTGACCGAACCGCTACGTATTCTGCGCCAAGTTTTTTAAAGGATTTTTTTATTTCACCGGAGATGTCTCTGGGAATTTCTGAATTTAGTATCAGTGCCTGTATTTTTTCGGAAGCGTCTTCGGCGGTATGAATTTCTTTGCGGTTTACGGAATCTAAAGCCGTGTTTATCTCAACATTCAAATCAGTTTCTTCCAAAAATTTTTCAAAAGCGGTCGAAAGGATGACAAAACCCGACGGAACCGGCATGCCTACCCGTGTCAGTTCGCCAAGGGAGGCACCTTTGCCGCCAGCCATGGCAATATCTCTTCTTGATATACGCTTCAGCTCTTTAATAAACGTCATTTTACTTTTCTGATTAATTTTACCGTTCCTTGTTCCGTGTTCATCTCTATTAAGTCCCCATCTTTTAAAACGCTGGTGGCGATTTTGGTGTCGACAATGCAAGGTTTTTTTAATTCGCGCGCTACAATGGCCATGTGGCATAAAAGGCCGCCCAAATCGGCGACAAACGCAGCCGCCTTTTTTATTGCGGGCAGAAAATCGGGGTTTGTTTCTTTGGTAATCAAGATATCTCCCCTTTTAATCTTTAAAAAATCTTTTTTATTTAATACAATCTTTGCCACACCCTTTATTCTTTTTTCGGCGCAACTGACGACTAAGCCCTTAAGCTGATTGACCCCGTTTTGTATTGTAAACTTTTTCTCCACTGTTTTCTTTTTATCTCTCCACGAAGTCGCTCTTAAAAACTGAACAGTAGCATCAATGAATATGACTTTTTCACTCAATAATACGGAAGAAGCCGCGAGCCCCCGAATTTTTTTGGCTTTGCCAACCCACTCTTTCAATCCGGGACCGTTTTTGCCGCAACGCGTTTTCATTTCCGCAATCGACTCATCTAACGCGGCGGAAATCTTCGAAAACAGGGGATTTATTAATTTTGGATTATGTCTACCAAAATAATTATCTCTCACCAAGTCATCTATTTTATCCCAATATTTTTTAAACAAATAATCGAGGCCAACTCCCCATCCATCTTTGCCGCCTTTTTGTCTTTTGAAATTTGTTTTTGCCATCTTTATTGTTTTTGGTCGCAATTGCTGAATAAGGCTCGAACCCGCTTTTCCGCCAAAGGCGATCAGCCTCTGGCGGAGAACGGAACTGACCCGTTTTGCGTTTCCGCCCACCGAACTTCGGTGAGTCCCGCAATGAATGCGGGACAGGCACCACGAAACAATTTTCTTTCAATTTTTTAACGCTTGCTCGCCTATAGCCGACCGGCGAAGGCGGGAACCGCCCTTTTTTTTGGCGGAATTGGAGGTCGCGCCCCGCAATGCTGCGGGGCACGCCGCCTAAATATAAATTAAGCATACCCAAAAAATTTAAATTTGACAATCAAAATTAGATTTTATACAATATCAATAATGATTGATATAATCCCAAAATTATGAAGCCAAAATGTTGCAAAAATAAGAAGTCAATTGCCGAAATATCGCAAGTAGCCGAATTTCTAAAAGTAATAAGCGAAGAAAATCGCTTAAAAATACTTTGCCTGCTTAAAAAAAACGAAATGTGTGTTTGCGATATTTGGCAGTATCTTGATTTAGCCCAAAATCTCACCTCTCATCATCTAAAAGTGCTGAAAGATTTTGGGCTGGTTTCATCAAAGCAAGAGGGGCTAAAAGTCATTTATTCAATCAATAAAAAAGCCGTAAAAAAGTATTCAAAATTATTAAATAAATTTTTAAATTCTTATGGAAAATAAAACTATGAAAATTCAAGTTTTAGGATCGGGTTGCCCGACCTGCAAAAAATTATTTGAGCTGACAAAACAAGCAGTTGAGGAGCTGGATTTGAAAACAGAGGTGGAATATATCACCGATATTCAAAAAATTGTTGAAATGGGCGTAATGTCCAGCCCCGTTTTAGCAATTGACGGAAAACCGGTCATAACCGGATTTTTACCCGATGTAGAAAAAATAAAAGAAACAATTAAAAAATTTATTTAATTTTACTATGGATATTTTTTACCCCATTAAAATTTTTGCCGATTGGATAGCTTTTGATGTTTTTGGCATTGAGCAAACTACACATTTAGGCGATTCAATTAATTTTTTTATTTACGATTCGCTAAAAATTATAATTTTGCTTTTGATCATAAATTATTTTATGGCAATTGTCCGGCATTATTTGCCGGTAGAAAAACTTCGAGACTTTTTGGCTTCCAGAAAATGGTACGGATTGGATTACTTTTTTGCTTCAGTTTTTGGCACAATTACGCCTTTTTGTTCTTGTTCTTCCATTCCTTTGTTTATTGGATTCATTGAGGCCGGTATTCCGCTTGGCGTGACCTTGTCATTTTTAATTACTTCGCCATTGGTGAATCAAGTAGCAGTTGTTCTTTTTGCCGGATTATTTGGTTGGAAAATCACGATTCTTTATGTGATATCAGCAATGCTTTTGGGAATTTTTGGCGGTTTTGTTTTGGGAAAATTAAAACTTGAAAAATATGTCGCCGATTATGTTTGGAATATAAAAAGCCAAAAGTTAGAAACTAAAAACAATAAAGAAAAATTTAGCGCGTTGATCAAGAAATTTTGGCATGAAGGTTTCGATCTAACAAAAAAAATAACGCCCTATGTACTTTTGGGCATTGCTGTTGGAGCGGTAATACATGGCTATGTTCCGGCTGGTTTTTTCGAAAATTACATTAAAGCCGATAATCTTTTTGCCGTGCCAATTGCCGCGATTGTAGCTGTTCCAATGTATGCCAACGCTGTGGGTGTTATCCCGATTATGCAATCGCTGGTTGAAAAAGGCATTCCCCTTGGCACAGCACTAGCTTTTATGATGGCAGTAGTTGGTCTTTCACTGCCGGAAGCCTTAATCTTAAAAAGGGTGATGAAAATGAAGCTTCTTATTTATTTTTTTGGCATAACTACTATAAATATAATTATAATCGGGTATTTATTTAATGCCTTTGTAAAATAAAAAAATATGCAAAAGAAAACCATCATTCTTATTATCGCAATTGCCGTTATCGGAACAGTATTTTTGATTTTAAAGAATGGCAACAAATCAACCGAAGCGCAAAGCCAAAATAATCAAATCGCAGAAAATCAAAGCAAAGAAGAAAAACAATCAGCGGAAAAAATTCAAGTATTTGTTTTTCATGCTACCCAGCGTTGTTATTCCTGTATTGCTATCGGCAAATTAGCCGGAGAAACAGTCAATGAATATTTTCAACCGGAATTGCGAGACGGAAAAATAGAATTTCGAGAAATCAATGTTGATCTGCCGGAAAATAAGGAATTGGCATACAAATTTCAAGCCAGTGGTTCATCGCTATTTATAATGGCGAGGACAACATCGCAGAAGACACTAGGGTTTGGCGGTTAATCTCCAGCGAAGCCCAATTTAAAAGCTACCTAAAAGATAAAATTGACAACCTTTTAGGAAAATAAGCAGAGCTTGTTTTTCGCTTTACTTAAAAGAATTATGGATTTTATAAATTTTTTAATCGACAATTACAATATTCCCATTTTAATCGCCTTTCTTTTGGGCGTGCTTACTTCAATTAGCCCTTGCCCTCTTGCCACTAACATTACCGCCATTGCTTACATTTCTAAAGAAATCAAAACCGCTAAGCATACTTTGCTCAGCGGAATTTTTTACACGCTTGGCCGGGGAGCAAGCTATACCATTTTAGCCACTTTGATTTATTTCGGCTTATCCTCTTTTCAAGTTTCAAGCATTTTTCAGGGCTGGGGCGATAAAATTTTGGGTCCGGTTTTGATTATCACCGGTTTGCTAATGTTTGGCGTAATCAAGATCAATTTTAGCAAAGGCGGAGAAAAAATTGAAAAAATAAAAATCTGGCTGTCGCAAAAAGGATTTACTGGCTCTTTCCTTTTGGGGACGCTTTTCGCTTTGGCATTTTGTCCTTACAGCGGAGTTTTGTTTTTCGGCGTGCTTATTCCTTTGGTTTTAAAATCCACCGAGGGTTTACTTCTCCCGCCGCGTCCAGCGCGCCCCGGACAACATGATAGCGCATCTCCGCTAGATCCGGCACCCGTCTGCCGCGGATCACGACGATTGAGTGTTCCTGCAGGTTATGGCCGATTCCCGGAATATAAGCCGTCACTTCCATTCCGTTGGTGAGGCGCACGCTGGCAATTTTCCTCAACGCCGAATTTGGTTTTTTGGGAGTGGTTGTCGAAACTTTCACGCAAACTCCCCGCTTAAACGGGCTATTGGTGCTGATCGGGCGATTTTTGAGCGTGTTAAAAACCCTCGTCATTGCCGGCGATTTGGTTTTAGCCTTCTGGATCTTGCGCGGCCGTTTTTTGAGTTGGTTGATCGTTGGCATAAAAATGTCAAAACTAAAACAAGTGCTAGTTAGCTAGCAAAAGTTATATTAAAGAATAATTGGATTCTAACTTTTAACGCAACAGCGTTGGTTAATTAGTTGATTAAATACCTCATAAGGTTTTTGAAAACCAAGGGTTTTTCTGGGGCGTCCGTTTAGAAGATCTTGCGCCTTTTTCACTTCATGTCTGGATACTTTGTTAAAATCAGTTCCTTTGGGGAAAAATTGCCTAATAAGTCCATTAGTATTTTCATTAGTGCCTCGTTCCCATGGACTTCTCGGATGAGCAAAATATACTTTGACACCGGTGATTTTGGTAAATAATTTATGCTGGGCCATTTCTCGCCCTTGGTCGTAGGTCATTGTCAATTTCATCTGCCGCGGCAATTTCTTCACTTCTTGGGCGAAAGCCTTGGCAACAATCTCCGCTTCCTTGTTTTTAACCAGAACGAGGATAGTCGCGCGGGTCGCGCGCTCCACCAGAGTGCCAAGAGCCGAACAATTGTTCTTTCCAATAATCAGGTCTCCCTCCCAATGTCCGGGGATAATTCTGTCTTCCACTTCTTTCGGCCGTTCTTCGATTGAAAGCATATCCTCTATTTTTCGCTCTATTTTGGCGCCTCTGGCTTGTTGGTGTCTCCCTTTTGTGGTTCCGGCGCAAACAGACGGTCAGTTCTTTTTTGAGAGCTCCTCGCGGCAATACGTAAATGTAGGTATAAATCGCCTCGGGCGATATGCGCATTTCCATATTGTCAGGATAATCTTTTTCCAGTTCTTCCGCAATCTGTACTGGCGACCATTTGAGTTTCAACTTTTTGTAGATGTAGCGCCTGAGGGCCTGTTCGCGATCTAATCTGAACTTACCAGACCTTCTTTTACTGGCATTTCTTCTGGCTCGATTTTGCGTTTTAGCCGCCCGATAGGTATACTTGTTACAGTTGCCTCTGCCGACTTCTCGGCTAATGGTACTAGCGCAGCGGTCCAACTGTCTGGCGATGTCCTGGAAAGAATAATCTTGAGCGAGCATCCGGTTGATTTCTTCTCGCTCTACGTCGCTTAATCTTTTATAATTTTTCATAGGAATCTAACTTAACACTTTTGGCGCTTCGCGCCAAGATTGTTGCGTTAGATTCTGGAATCCAATATATATGAACAACACAAATAACAATCAAAACCCGATTAAAAATCTCAACGAATTTATCCAAAAGGTGGACGAGATGAAAAAGCGGGAAAAAATGGACTTGTCGTCCGACCAAGATTTAAGCATTGCCATAATGAATCTGGTAAGCATTGAGGAACATTTTTTCTTCACTGGAGCCAAGCTCGGCAAACCCGAATACTACGACATGATAAAAGATGTTAGGGAAATGAGAAAAGAATTGCTCAAAAAAATCATCAAAGAATACGAGGGCGAGGTTTGGTGCATTTCCAAACATTTGCTCGCCGCTTCAATGCGACTTATGGAAGTTGGCACAAAGCAACTAGGGATGAATAAAAAAGAGGAAGCATACGATCTTTTTGGCAAGGCTTATAATCTTTATTCTCTGTTTTGGGGCCTTAATATGAAACTGCTCAATGTCGGTGATATTAAAAAAATTGATGACAAGGCGATAAATAAAAATGACACCGAGAAAAAAGGATTTATGGGAAAACTTGGCGAATTGGTCAAAAAAGCGATCGATTGTTGTATTGAATAATTTTTTATCATGTATTTATCAAAATTTTTAGGGAGTTCCTTGCCGTTGCCCGCGCACGGGTGGGTTGGGGCAAGGGCAACATCTCTTTTGGCGGCGCATTTCGCTTTGCAAAATACGGCCTCCAATTCCGCCGAAATATACGGAAAAATGCGAGCGTAGCCCCGCCGAAGGCGGGGCAAGCGAGCAAACCCTTTCCTCTGAAAATTTGAAATATCTAACTTGGTCGGGCTGCTGGGAATTGCCACCCTACGGGTGGTCACCCGCAGGGTGAAACCCAGATCGCACGCACCTTTCACTCGTCTAAATTTATTTTTTTAATGTCGGGCTGCTGGGAATTGAACCCAGGTCGCACGCACCCCATGCGTGTATAATGCCGTTATACGACAGCCCGTTCACCCTCCTAACTTTTTAGATTCAGATAATTTTCTAAATTTCTTTTTATCCAGTTTTTACCCCAGCCAGTTTTCAGAAATTGCTCTCGATTTGCCGCGTCATTTTTATTTAGATACGCCTCGTAATGAATAAGCTTAAAGGGTGTGCGTAATTTGGTGGAAATTATCTTACCCTTGTTGTGTTTTTCTAACCGACTCCTTAAATCATTAGTTAGTCCGACATAATGATTGTTGTCTCTCAAACTCTCTAAGATATAAACATACCACATAGATATTTATCTAAAAAGTTGGGAGGGTAAAAAATCCCTATACCATATAGTAGCACAGGGATTTGAGGTTTGTATATATTGGGAGAGTTGCCGCGCTTTCTATTTCTTTTTCTTGCTCGCCGTCTTGATACAGTTGGTGCAGGCTTTGATTCTCTTGCCGTTGGGTAGGGTAAACCATTGGAGGTTTGGGTATTTTCTTTTGGTGGAGGTTGGGTTATACTTACCTCGAAGTTTGACGAGGGTGGTAGCCTTGATCGATTTTTTTTCGCATAGAATACAAGATCGCGACATAAATATAAAATTTCTAATTATTCTAATTCACCTAATTTCTAATAAAATCCCAAGTTCCAATAACCTAAAGTTTTATTCATTAAGTCGTTTAGTCATTGGTTATTCCTTAGAACAATTAGGGCAATTAGAATAATTAGGTTAATTCGTAATAAGCTTCATTTTGCAACTATATCATCTAATATAGATTTTATCAACTATGGCGTTGAAGCCGGCAATTTTTCTCTATATAGTCATTATTTTTTCTGCCATTATCCATGAATATGCTCATGGGTTGATGGCTTATCAGCTGGGCGATCCGACGGCTAAATATTCCGGGCGGCTGACTTTGAATCCTTTGGCGCATATCGACCCGTTCGGGACGGTGGTTTTGCCGCTGATGCTTTTGTGGATGGGGGGATTTTTTATCGGTTATGCCAAGCCGGTTCCGTTTAACCCTTTAAATTTTAAGAACGAAAAAAGCGGAACGGCTTTGGTTGGCATTGCCGGACCGGCCAGCAATCTTTTAATCGCCTTGATTCTGGGCCTTTTTGTGCGCTTCTTTGGGAATTTCGGGTTTTTGGCAGCTATCTCTCCTTTATTATCTTTCATTGTCTTAATCAATATTTGGCTGGCGCTTTTTAACTTGCTTCCTTTGCCGCCGCTTGATGGTTCAAAAATTGCCATTGGTTTGGTGCCGAGGTCGTGGGAGGGCTTCTTTTTCAATCTGGAAAGGATGAGCTTCATTAGCTTGTTTGTCGCCCTGGCGTTGGCCATGACTGTTTTGCCCTATATTGTGCCGTTCATATTCAAGCTGATCGTTGGCCAGACAGCGGTCTTTTAAGCAGGGATGCATTTTGTCGGGTTGTAATATTTAAAAGAATAGGATAGATATTAAAGGAGAAAAACAGGAGGGGGGAAATGGCTATCTGGCTGAAAGTTGGCGGTATTCTTGGGGGCCTAGTGTTCTTTTTATATTTAATGTTTATGGGCGCGTTAATTATCTCGTCGTGGATAAGTGGGGTGGTTTAGGCTAAACACATTGATGCAATCTATTATTTCCCTGTTAACGCAACGGGGATTTTTTATTGACCCCGTTAGAAATCTAACATTATCTCAAGATTGGAATTTTTGCTTTCCGTTCCGAGCGATTCTTTTTTTCGAGTTATCGGCATAAAATTTCTAACGGGGTTAACTTTTTTTTCTTGTATGTTATACCTTGCTTAAGCTCTTTTAAAATAGCAAACAGTAGTTGGGGGTGAATAGACCGTGGAAGAATTCAAACTTTCCGTTCCGAAGCCCAACAAAACAGGGTTAGAGTTACTTTATGAGTTGTTCGAGTTGATGACCGAAGATGAAAAAACTGCCTATGTTGTCGTTGATTACCAGCGCGGCATTTATCCGAAAATAGATTTTTGGCGCATTGCCAGCAATGGCATTGCCGCGGGGTTTCTTTCCGTGCCGCTTTTGAAGCCGTTTGGGCTGGAAGAAATTTTGCTGGACAAAAAAATTCCTGACAATCTCATTGTGTCTCCGCAAAAAGAGGAATTTATTACGGCGCGAGAGGAATATCCGGAAGCGTGGGTTAATCATTATCTTGACGCCAAGTGGTTAGTTGGGAGCTTCGCTAAGGTGATTGATTCCAGCCAGCAAATTGAGCGGGGCGAGGCGTTTGTCTTAAGGTGGTCGCTAAAGCCGGATAAAGAAACGCGTATAAAATTAAGTTTTGATGAGTGTCGTCTGGCGCCACGGGATGTTTTGTTGAGATATATCCAGGAAGTTGACCGGCGATTGACTTATAACTTGACGCTTTTTTCCAGCCATAAGGAATGTGACGAAGCGCCGAAATACCTTTTTGCCACCCCATTAACAGAATTGGTTTATCCTATTACGCATGGATGGTATGCGCGCGGATTGCGCGAGACAAACAAGC
>Ga0210016_1001968_pt1 | contig 18951 bp, 17 predicted proteins | sample CryGeyCG2014_300_FD_185454 | JGI IMG/M metagenome (GOLD analysis project Ga0210016, IMG submission 185454) | Groundwater microbial communities from aquifer - Crystal Geyser CG02_land_8/20/14_3.00 (SPAdes) (version 2) | ecosystem: Environmental > Aquatic > Deep subsurface > Groundwater | place... | reverse complement strand
GATAAGGAAACCGTTTCCGTCAATCAGGCAAAGATCGAAGAGGAGGTGCGGTACGACGGGAAATGGGTTCTCAAAACGAACACCACGCTGACGGCGGAACAGACGGCCCTCAAGTACAAGGAGCTCTGGCAGGTCGAGCAGGTCTTCCGGGATATGAAGTCGGTCCTGGATACCCGGCCCATCTTCCATAAGCGGGATGAAACCATCCGGGGTCACGTCTTTTGCAGCTTCCTGGCCCTGGTCATCCGGAAGGAACTGGATCGCAGGTTAGAGAAGGCCGGCCACTGTTTCGAGTGGGCCGACATTAAGCAGGATCTCAAGGCCCTTCAGGAGATCACGATTGAAGACAAAGGCAAGACCCTGGTTATCCGCAGCGAATGCCTCGGAACCTGCGGGAAGATTTTCCAGGCGGTCGGAGTGGCCATCCCGCCGACAATCCGGAAGATGGCATGACTTCTACACGTTGTCAAAGAGCAATCTGTGGTGCCAAGAACTTTTCTAAGGCAGATATCTATCTAAAATAGTGGAACTATTTTTTGGCAACGGTAGAAGATGAGTTAAAGATTTAACATGGTGTCCTCGGTTCGTGGAGACATCAATCGTTCCTTGAAAAAGCGAGCCAACCCGATAAGAAGCGGAAAGGGGTCATCTGCCGCGGCGGCGGCGAATACCCTTTTCCCTTTTAAGATTACGGACAGCTCGGCAAAAGAAAAAAGGCCCCTTCGAATTCTGGAAAGCTGGTAATGAAGTTCATTGATTTCATCGATCCACAGAATGCCTTCCGTCGCCGGTCCTACCGGTTCCACGTTTTCCCCGATCAGATCCAGATAGGCCAGGTATTCCACATGAGTCCCGCAGGCTTTGGCCAGCAGGGTCATGGTGACGGCGCGGGTGTTGATTTCGATCAGTTTGTACTGACCATCCCGTGGATCCAGTTTAAATTCTGGTTCTGCAAGCCCATAGTAACCGATATTCTGAAGGTATTGTACGCCGGCCTGGATCGGCTGAGAACGGTTCATGCTGCGGCAGATGGTACCGATGCCGAAATCTTTGGGAAACTGCCGGACCTTGTCATAGCCGCAAATGCCCAAGGGGAAAGACTGGCGATTGAAATAGGCATAAAAGAGATACAGCGTGCTGCCGGGAATGATTTCCTGCAAAAAATAGTCCCGGGGATCGCCATTCATTAACCCGATGGCGGTCTCCAGCGCTGAAGCCGAATGGATGACAAAGACTTTTTTATGAAATTCCCGGATGAACTGGTGAGAGTAGGCGGATTTGATGATCAGGGGATAGCCGATATCTGCGGCCATTTCCCGAATCTCGGCAGCCGTTTCGGGGAAACAGGTTCTGGGGCAGGGGATGTTCCGGCTGATCACGTCCTGAAAAAAGCGTTTTTTGTTTACCAATAGATCGATGGTGTTAAGGGAAGCCACCGGCATGCGATAATAGGGCAAAAGTGTTTCTTGGTGTTTTGAAAGGGCTATAATCTCCGCATCACCGGTGGGAATAAATACGGGACGATGGTTCAGAGATCGCCCCAGTGCAACCAGTGCATCAACGAATCCTGTCTCGGAATCATTGGGATTTGGGCAGGGGAACCGCCGGGAGACAAAGCGCGAATATCTCACCATGCTGTGGGAGTCAACATCCAGCAGAATGACGGGGATTCCCTTTCTCCTGAATCCCCTGAGTACACCCAATGCATTGACATTGTGTATGCCGGTGAGAACAACGCTTTCCGCTCCAAAATGATCTCGATCGGATTTCATAATCGCCTGATCTCATTCAAAGGTATGGACAAAAAGTCATTCTGGTCATAGCCTCTATCCTACTTTCTGCACTTCCTGGCCGGCGTCTTCGATTTTTCCATCATTCCTGAGCCTTGAGTACATTCTTTTGATATTTATGTTTGATGCTTTCATGGATGTTTCGCATTTTGAATAACAACTGGCTCCAATGGCTTGTAGGCATAGCAATACAGATATCATTATGTATTTTATCCGTCCAATTATATTTATACGGTTCGTCGCCTCGTAAAAACTCAAATTCCCGCGCTCCGTTTAAAATTGCCTGCTGGACGGCATATGCGGTAATTTGACGTCCGGGACTATAGACCGCCCATGATGGATTGTGCCCTTGTTGATAAAAAGAAAAAATTCCTTTGTAGAAAAAGCAGAGGATGGCGGCAATGGGCTCCTGCTTGACTGTTAATATATAAAAATACAGCCAACCATTTTCATGAAATTTATTGACGATTTTCTGAATAAATATCAATAACTGCTGATCATTAAACGTGCTCTCCTGCTGCTGTTCCGATTTCCTTTCAAGATGCAGGGAAAAAAATACATCGGTCATCTTCAATAAATCATCCTTTTTTTCTACTCTCCAGTAGTTTACCTGATCCGGGTATTCCTTTCTCAATCGGTTACCATAACGAAGTATATTGTGGCGCGCGTTCTTGCTCAATCCGGAGAGATATCTCTCCCAAGTCTCCGTCAGTTGAATATACGGGCACGCCTGATAAGATATCATGGCACAAGGGGGTTTTTTATCCAGAATAAGGCGTAAAAATAAAGACTCCGATGCTGCATCGTCCAACCTTATCATATCCCACATGGACCTGTTCTCGAAGATGTAGCTCACAAAAGCTGCTGCAACATCTTCTTCAAAACCTGCCCCACTGATGATGTCAAGATGATCAGGCGCCGCCAACTGGTTTTCCATAAACGACAGTTCACGGTATGAAAAAATATTCCGATAAACGCGCCGCTGAACATTGAGCGGCGCTAATCCAAGCAATTGCCCGTCATCAATTCTTCGAGCCGTTAGAATCCAGGGTTGACGACCGGTTGAAAAACACTCCCACCATGTAGAAATCCATTCCCATGTTAAAAACACATTGCCGGAGTTGCTGTTTCGCAACAACGCTTTCCACTCATCTTCCAGGGCAGAAAATTCATCCGCTTCGGTAACCGCTTTGATGTTCAATGGATTGACCAATTTATCTCCTATGACTCGTTGATGACTCCGTAGCAGGCCTATTGGGGCAACACTACCTCCCTCTCAATATCCTTGACTGCTCCATTTGAAAACATTTTAGGGATGACCATCGCTTTATTTTTGAACGTTAGTCGATATCCCGTTTCCACGTTTTAATGACTTTAAGGGGTTTGAATGGATTGCCACCTCCAAGATGGTTCGGCGGCAGTACCGTTTTATGGACAACAGAACCTGTCGCAATGATACAGTTATCGGAAATCGTACTGCCCTTCAGTATTTGACAATTCGGCGATATCCAGACGTGGTCGCCGATACATGTGTCCATCTGGTCTGCATTCTGGTCAATACTGTGCCAGTCGCAATCGGTGATGAAGACATTCCAGCCGCAAAGCAAATCGGACCCAATATCCACCCTTTTTCTGACCATGATGCGGGTCATGCCTGTTATTCCGGACGAACTTTCAATTTTTTTCCCCTTGATATTCAATACGGCGTCACGGTCAAGAAATATTTTCACGCCATTTCCGATGGTGAAGTTTCCATCGATATTCAGGACACTATTGGGTGAAAGATGAATATAGACCGCCTCGCGGCCCCCGTGGATAGACATGATCCAGAGTCTTCCCTTGATGTTCAGTCGGGCGCCTTCGGATTTCAAAATTTTTACTTTGAGGAAAGGATGTTTGACGATGATCGGAATTCGTTTTTCGGAAACATCCACATGACGCGAAAGAACAATGCTCTTCAGAATACTCAGGAACTGCCATGTTGCTTTTCGTATCCCTATCATGCCTGCCTCGTAACTTGATCTTTTCTATATGCCGCTTTCGGGGTGCTTCATGATCTGATCCTGTTTTATGCACCTGATATGACGAAGATGCGCCAGTATATCATCCGAATTTGATCTTGCAATAGGGAAAGCGCATATTTTTATATTGATTTTACAATGCGGGTTGATTATCGTGCAGGCATGATTTCATCTTCAACCAGCGTTTCCAATCGTCTTCACCATGTTGACGCCCTCCGCGGCTTGGCTGCTCTTAGCGTGTGTCTGTTCCATTTAACAACAGCCAGACCCGGTTTTCCCGCTGATGGATCGCTTCTGAAAGCTGTCTGCCAATTCGGTTATCTGGGCGTTGAAGTGTTTTTTATCATTTCCGGGTTTATTATTCCGGTTGCACTTTCAAAATCCCGATATCAGATTGTCAATTTCCCGCAGTTTCTTGCCAAACGCGTGATTCGGATCGATCCTCCTTATTTTGCCGCCGCAGGGCTGTCCCTTCTGCTGTTCTGGTTGGCATCCATCTATAAAGGAACGCCGTTTTCAGTCCAACCGGCCGCGCTACTGGCGCATATCGGCTATCTGAATGACTTTCTGGGGCTTCCCTGGTTGGTTCCGATTTTCTGGACGCTGGCCATTGAATTTCAATATTATCTGTTTATTGCTGTTTTTTTCTCGTTGTTATCCCTGCCTGATCCAAAAATTTCATTGGCATTTTGCCTTGTTTTTTTGCTGATAGGGTTGTTAACGTCCTATTCAAGGATTTTGTTCTATTACGCCCCCCTGTTTGCATGCGGATTTTTATGTTATCTCAAAATCCAGGGAAAGCTCAACAACAAATGGCTTTGTTTATTGTTATGCCTGGATTTTCTTGCGGTATACCATAAGATGGGATTGGCCAGCGCCCTGGCCAGCGTTGTAGCTTCGGCCTTGATACTGTTCTGGTTTGTGAAAAACGATATTTTGATTTTTCTGGGAAAAATCTCCTACTCCATTTATCTTATCCATATTCCGGTTGGAACACGCGTGGTCAACGTGCTTTCCGTAACCCCATTTTTCCGTGATCATGGCCATTTGGTGATTCTATTGGCCCTTATCGTTACCCTTGTCGCGGCCTATGGGTTTTATCGGATGATCGAACGCCCTTCTATCCGGCTGTCTCAGAAAATTGTATATAAGCGGGCGCCTTAGAATCGCCCCTTTTTCCACATAATAAATTTGTCGGTCAATACGGTGATGCAGGTATTCAGATCTTCTGTCCGAAATGCCCAGATGATTCCCAGATAACACAGAGACGCGGCTGTAGCGGCAACAGGAACGGAAATCAACCGTGATATGGATGCGAATTCAAAAAGCTTTACAATGATCAGTCCGGTTCCCAACATGCCTGCGGCCGCAAGAATCAATCGGTAAAAACTGGAAACTGTCTGGGATAAGTTGGTAATGCCCAGATTTTTCTTCAGCAGAAAAATAAACCAGATCGAAATGATTCCCATTGTGGCGCTGGTGGACAGGGCAATGCCCTGGACGCCAAAGAAATGCATGAACAGAAAGTTCAACAGCACGTTTAGAAAGATGGTAACAATCCCCATATACAGAAGCATCTTGGTGTTTTTCAGGGCGGCAAAAAATGTACCGTTGATAAACGTGTAAGCATAAAAAAACAGACCCAGGCTGTAGCAGACGAGCGTTTGCGAGGTCTGTCGCGCTGCTTCCAGATCGAATGCGCCCCGTTTCAACAACAGAATGACCAGATCCTGAGAAAACAACACCATCAGGCAGGTAATGGGGATCGTCAAAAATCCCAGAAAGATGAGGGCATATTTGAAGATGTTCTGGAGGTTGTCGTTCCGGCCGGCAGCAACCTCTTCACTGATAAACGGGAAAATTGCTCTTGATATGGCGGCAATGACCACCTGGATAGGCAAGTCGTTGATCCGAAAGGCATACCGCAGGGTTGAAACGGATCCGGCCGGAAGCTGGGTGGCCATCACATGATCCACCAGCAGATTGGAATTTGCGATCAGTTGACTCCCCAGCATCGGGATGGCCAGCAGCCAAAGGGCTTTCATTTTTTGACGGTCAAACGGCAGGGGGGTGCCGTATTGAAATTTCTCCCGACGAAGCGCGATGCCCATATACACGGTTTTCATCGCCGTTCCGATCAGAAACCCCCATACCAAAACATAGATATCCAGCCCCATATCAAATAACAGAAAAAAAATAATGGTTATGTTCACGAATATCGGGGCGACAAACAGATGAAAAAAAAGCTTTCTCGCGTGCAATGCCCCTCTGAACAGAATTCCCGCCCCATCAATGAAAATCAACAGGATCAGCAGCCGCTCCATGATAACAGCCAACTGCCTCTGCTCTGGTTGAAATCCATAGCCGATCAACTGAATGATTTCCGGGGTAAAGACGAAGAAAATCAGGGTCAGGGCCGCAAAAAACAGGGTGGTTACATAAATTAGCCAAGTGGCATGAGAATCTGCTTCCTGAGAAGAACGGTTGCGCCATTCCAGATACAAAGGAACAAACGCAGAAACCAATGCGCCTGAAAACAGCAGAACAATGGTTCCTGGAAATGAATAGGCCAGATTGAAGACGTCAAGAGACGCCGAAACGCCAAAACGCTGGGCGGTCAGCATTTCCTTGCCAATGGCCAGGATTTTATCCGCCATTGTACAGATCATGATCACCGCGCTGGCTCTGCCAATCTGGCCGGCGAGACTTTTTGATTTACTCATAGGCTTCAGTTGCGATTTACTTTCCCTGCTTTGATTTTTTTATCGATGATGCCGCTGTGTTCCAGTCCTTCAAAAACCATAGCGGCAACGAGGTCAAAGGCGATATCCCGGTAATGAACATCATCAAAGAAATATTCCCGTGTTTTTGGTATCCTGCTTTCCAGATCGATCAAATGGGCCTGACGCTTGCCTGAAATGTTTCGCATCGTTCTGTTGTATGCTTCCATGCCCAGACGGGCGCTGTCGACACTCCATTGATAACGGGGGCCTATGGCTTCAAAATTGACCATATCGAGGGCTGCGATTTCCAAAAAGGTCATCTGCTTCTTGAAGAGATTGGGCTGGGTCATCAGCACGACATCCGTTTTATCCAGCCTGGCCAGATCAATCAGGGTATTCAGATTTCGTTCATAAGCAACAATCCCTTGAAATTGCTGTTGATTGATCTGTTCCCGGGGATGATGATACCAGAAGCTGCGAAACTTGGAATAAAGGGATTCCTCAAATGTTTTCCGGGTCATGATCCCTTTCATCGGGCCGTAGAAGTGGCCGTAGTCTCCGCGGAAAGGTTTGAAACTGAGATAACTGAAATCGGCGTTGTGCAACAAGTCGTTGATCGCTTCCATGACAATGATGATATCGGGTCGATACTGCCGGAGGTTCGTTTCGTAATTGATCAGCATATGAAGGGTCGTGTACCACTGACGGCCCATATTGGAAACACGGATTTTTCGGGTTGGATACCGCTCGTTCAGTTTTTCCTCCAGGCGGTCCGGCCAGCCTTTTCCCATGCTATCTTTGAATTCCGTTGTAGACCCCCCCAAGCACATAATGATGATCGCCTCTTCCGGAAAGTCGTTGTTACGGATATTCACATCACGGGGCGCAAGCTGCAGATAGGGATGGTATTCGGAAATTTTTTCTCCGATACCGGAAGAACGGTAATAAAAAAAGGAAGCCACGGGATAGGCGATCCCCATACACAAAACGGTAGAAATGGCCATCAACAGAATGTTGGCAGGAGAAATCTTTTCGGTTTTCACCCCATGATACAGAAGCATGAAGCCGACGACCGCAATGGGGATTCCAACGCGCGCGCCCCAGAAAATGACCGCAAAAGAGACGCGCCCCATGGCCCGGGAGGCATAGGGGTCCGGGAAAAAAAATCCTGCATAGAAAAATCCTGCGGCAATCAGGCCGACGGAGATAATCAGTTGTTCCACCCACGAATATCGGCGTTTATGGTGATTCATTTTTTACATCTCACAGGAATCCGGTTTGGGGATCACGGAAAAATCGGGGGTTTTTATCCATCCGATTCTTCTCAGCGCAGGGATCAGGATTTTTTCACCCAGGGTCTCGATCATCGCCGACGGACTCGAGGGGCTGGCCACTTTCAGGAGCAGGTGCATGTCCCGGAATCTTCCCCACTTGTATTTATAGGCATCCCCATCCCGCTGAAAATCGATGACAAAGGTCTTATCCCGATCCAGCAACCATTGGATCACATGCCAGGACAAAAGCGTTCCGGGTGAATACCCGGCATAATCCTGTGAGTACGCTGTTTTCAAAATACCGGCATATGCGCCGTCGACCACACAATAGGCCGTGGCAATCGGTATGTACCCTTCCGAAGCGTACTGGGCGGCGTCACCTTCACAGACGGGCAGGAATTCATCACCCGATTTTTCCGATTCGCCTTTTCTGAAATAGAGGTTAAACAGGCGCAATTTCCCCTTGGGCAGCAAATAGGCGGCCAGATTGCGGTGGAACAGTGGATCGCTTTCCGCCGCTTTCCAACAGCAGCGATAAATATCTTCATAATGATCCATCGCAAAATCAAGCGGCTGATCAGGATGGCTCGTCAGGAGAATGACGGCGCTCCCATCACGTTTCAAGCGTTTGATGTACCTGCGGATATGCTGACGGAAGCTCTTTTTTCGGCTGTTCCAGTAATCCTCCGAACATTGTCCCAGATCGATGTCGACGATGACATTGGCATACTGCTCGACTTTTCTCGTAATGACAGATTTTTTTTTAAATGACTGCCATAGAGCCGAAAGCAGCGGATCCCTAGAGGGCATAAATTCGAGATAGGCAATGTCCCAGCGCTTTCGTTCGGACAGGAGAAAATCGACCGCCGCATCGGCTGCTTCCGTTTCTTCCCCCTTCAGGACCATGCCGCCACGATAGGCGGAATAGATATTGCCAATGAATTCAAGGCTGTTGTGGATTATAAACCGTGGTTTTTTTTTGATGATCCAGCAGGGAAGAATGGCGACAATGCCGCACTCGTCCCTGATGCAGAGGATGAACAGGGAACAATAGGGTGCGGCGCCAAAACGACAAACAGCCTCATACCAGTCAAAGCTGTAATAGAAATTATCTTCTCCGTTGACAGATCGTATCCTTTCCCAATCCTGGCGCAACGACAAAAAGTCTTCCATTGAGGTGATCATCGTTACATTCAAGGTTCGCTACCTCCTCGCACCAGAAGTCAATAGGTCGGAATTTCTTACCCGACACAATCATCCTCATTTCCCAACCGTAACTTCAAATTCCGCTCTTCTGTTTATGGCGCGGCCTTCCTTGGTCTTGTTGTCTGCAATGGGTTTTTGCTCACCATATCCCACCACTCGGATCCGCGAAGAGGTTATTCCCTTTTCAATTAGATACTTACGTACTGCGTTTGCCCTTCTTTCCGACAACCTCTGGTTGTATTGGTCCGAACCTATGGCGTCGGTATGCCCTTCAACGGTGACGGGCGATGATGGATTTGCACTCAAATAAGCCACATGCTGATCCAGATCCGGAACATAAAGCTTCTTGATATTATACCTGTCAAAATCAAAATGAACGATCGGCAGACGGATCCTTTCCGCAGCCTTTTTCTCTTTTGCGGCAGCCGGTTCTTTTCCTGCGGTCGGTAAATGGACAACGGAATTTTTCGGCCGGGATGTGTAAAGGACGGTTGCATAAAGCTGCATGTTCTGATCCAGCCAGAAGGCGATCCCGTCTTCATCCAAAACGTACTTGTATTTCATCGGCTTTCCGCCGTTGTAAAACATATACAGTTTTTTCTCTCCAGGATATTGAAGGGGAAATTCTCCTTTTTCCTTGCCGGTGGGGTCCGTTTTATTCTCGGTTTCAGTCGTCGCCCTGGTCTGAATGATCGGGGAGGGCTGATAATTGAGTGTGACCACATCGACAGCCGCGCCGAACTCTTTTTCAATATCTACAAGCTGAATGCCCCTGGATGGCTGTTTATTGCCTACCGATCCCTTAAAGCCCCTGGCAAGATAGATCTGTTCAACCTGATCGTTCTGATTGATAAAAATGCTTAGTCCCATGGATTCATATTGCAGGCACAGTCCTTCGCTCTTGATAATATCCGGAGTGCCCAGTGTTTTAATGACCTCTTTGCGCGGCATGTCCAAACTGATCAGGCGCAAGGTGTCCTCAAATTGAATGCTCATGGTTGTAATAGAATGCCCCTTGATGGAAAATGTTAGGATCAGCATCCCGCACAATGCGGCGATCAGTATTTGACGGGTATTCATTGGCGTTCTCCTTTCTGAATCTCCATTGCGCAACGTTCAAGCAGATTGCTGAAGACCGTCATACGGTTATCGTTCAATTTCAAGGCGGCCTGCCGGGCCTGTTGTCCAATCTGTTCGGCGGATTCCCGGTGATTCCACAGATACTGGATGTGGTCAGTCAGCTCCTTATCATTTCCTGCCTTAAAAAACAGCGCTGTTTGCTTATGAACCGCATATTCTTTCGTGGCCATATTCTCCGTGATAATGAGCGGCCTTGCCAAGGCCATGACCTCAAGCATACTGAGCTGTCCGGCTGCAACTCGATAATCTTTCAGCGGAAAGACCACCAGCCGGCTGGATGCAATCCACTCGATGAGCTTCTTTTCGGAAATCAGGTCTCGGAGGATAGTCACATTCTCCGGAAGCGGGATATGAGATTGATATATCTGGGATAAAATATAGGTCTTGATGTTTAAATGGGAAACCGCCCGAATCAATGTCTCAAAGTCGCGGTCACTCTTCCCATAAGAAAAAATATAATCCTGCTTGGGGCAGTCCGGTTCCTCGAAAAGGGATCGGACCGCCATTAACGGTAAAAATGCAATCTTATTCCGGGGAATGCCGAACCTTTGGCTGTAAATTGCTTCTTCTTCCTTAGACGTGCAGCAAAAATAGTCAATCCCAGGGATTGCCAGTTTCATCAGCGCGATTTGAACCCGATACAGCCATCGAGTCTGTGTTAAATCAATATGAAAATCCTGAATGATATGAACCGGCGGCTTTTTGCAATGCACAACGCGTTTCAGGATACCATAACAGATTCCCAGTCGCATTTGCCAGGAAATGGTCACATCAAAATGTTTTCTCGTGATCAATGCCAACAACGGCACATAAAACTCGGATAAATAATTGGATACATATGACCATCGGCTGTTAACCGTAGGTTTGAACGAAACCGGCTGAAGAATATCAACATCTTGAACCTTATTTTTGAGAAAATGGAGAAAAGACCATTCCCCCTCTTCCTTCCAGTTGACCAGTATCAAAAGTCTTAATCTTGAAATCACAACGATTTTGCTCCATAAAGATCGTTTACAATGATATCCGAAACTTTACGTGAAAAAGCATCCATGGTATGATTTTCCACCACCGTCTGTCTGGCCATGCGTCCGATGAAATCGGCTTTTTCAGGATCAGAGAAAATGATATTCACAGCCTCAACAATAGCATCGGGATTCTTCCAGGGGACAAGAAATCCGTTTTGTCCATGCACAATATATTCCTGGGTGATGAGGGTTTCCGTGATGATGACCGGCTTGCCGTAATACATGGCCTCAAGCATGGTATATTCCCCCGCAGGAGAATTGATTCGGCTCAACGGAATAATAACTGCGGCTGCTTGCTGCATTAATCTGTCCGATTCCTCTCCAAACGTATTGCGATAGACGGTTACATTGTCCGGAATCACCAGCCCTTTAATGGCAGCATCGGATGTGACAATAACAAATTTATGGGTACATGATTGGGCTGCTTCCATCAACGTCCGGTAATCTCTGTAGCTTCTGCCAACCGAATACAGATAACTGCCTGGTTTAAATCCGCTGTAACCCAAATCATTTTCAATGATAACCGGCAATTTATAATGGACACATATTTTTTCGGGAAGTTTGAACCGCTCCCGAATGAAATGCATATAGGCCTTGGACATAAAACCTATATGATTTAGCTTTTTCCAAGACACCGCAATAACGCACCTGCGAAGTTTTTCCAGAATAGGATTCTTACGTTCAACAATACCGGCGTCAAGGATAAATACTTTGGGGAGGTTTGAGCATGTTATGAATTTGATCAGACCCAGAAAGGTTCCTATGGTTTGGGACATTGCAAGCATATAATCGTAGTCATGACGCCTTCTAAATGCTGCTATGCTAACCCAAAAACACTTGGGCCAATGAGAGAAAATTTTGTTTACAGGCGTCCACTTAGATTGATGAAAGTTGATTCCCAATGCGTCACAATCCAGGCCGGTTTTCCGCAAGGATTGGAGCAGTTGAGAATCACTTTGAGGTATCCAATCAACCAACAGCAGAACATGGAGAGCTTTTTCCATTATGGCCTCATTATAGACGTCTTCACTGTGTCAGCGCAATTCATGTTGCGCTTTTTTTCTACATATAAACATAATTTTCCAACTTTTATAGGTCGCAATCGATGCAGGTTTCATCCACTCACAGATCATTACCTCTTCAAAACCTGTCAGGCTAAGAAGGTTTTTTAATATAAAAGGCGTCCATAGCGCATGCTCATATTGAAAAGAAAAGCTGACATTATTGCCATTTTCTTTCGTTACACTTACCATATTATCCATATGAACTAATTGCTCCATCAAATCAATATTTGGAAAAGTTCTAATTTCGATCTGTTCTTTATCAACCATTATTCTTGTTTCTTTTTCACGCGGCAAGTCTAATATTGCAGCAAGGCCGTTCCAGCAATCAAATACATATAATCCCGGTGCGGTAAGCCGACTATAAATACCTTTGAAAAAAGACGTCAAATCGTCTATTTTATGAATATAGTTTACAACATTGAACAGAGAAACAATCATATCGAATCCATATAGCTCAATCTTATTCACATCTCCACACAATAACGTAAGATTTTTACTCTTCAAATTAGTCGATTTACAGCGTGCAACGTCAATGGAATGTTGATCAATATCGGCTCCAACAACTTTATAACCCTTTTCTGCAAAAAGCAGAGAATGTCCTCCGGTTCCGCAACCGACGTCCAGGATGCTTTCCGGCGCTTTGCCTAATTTATCATAAGCAATTCGCAAGATAATTTCTACTTCTGCGGCGTAATCCTTAGTCGTATACAACTTGTCATAATATTCTTGAAATATATTATTGGTTATTTTCATAGTAACCCTTTATCGTATTGCATACATAGTCTATCTGTTCCTCTTTCAACGCTGCAAATGATGGGAGACAAATACCGTGTTCATATCCATATGTAGCATTAGGGAAATATTTGTCCTCACATCGATCAAACCAGTCCCGATCATTATTTAAATACTGAAAACAGGGCTGCTTATGAAGAGGGTAAAAAAACGTTCGAGGTTGAATATTTTTAGAAGACATATACGCCATTACCTTGTGTGCATCATCACAAAGAATTGTTACCCGGAATGGAATAAATTCTGAGCCCGGTTCTATCGTTGTAAACTTAACCTGACCAATATTACTTAACTTCTCACGATAAAGTTGATATATTGCCCTTTTCCTGTCAGCTATCCCTTTAAATTTACCCCATTGGACAAGTCCAATAGCCATCTGAATATCCGTCATCCGAAAATTGTAGCCGATCTCCGGATGAATGAAAGTGCCACGCTCTGTACGACCCTGGTTGCGAAGATATAACAATTTTTGATGAATATCCCCGTTATTCGTAACGACAAAACCACCTTCTCCTGTAGTAATTGTTTTATCTGCAAAAAAGGAGAACGTTCCAACTTCACCAAAAGTTCCACAGAACTTAGCTCGATATCTGATACCCAATGCCTGAGCTGCATCCTCAATCACCAGCAGATTTTTATTGTTTGCAAACTTCATTACGCTGTCCATATTCGCGGCCATACCGTAAAGGTGTACGGGCATTACGGCCTTGGTTTTTTCAGAAACAACCCTTTCACAGTCGCTAACTTCTATTTGAAAATTCAGTCGGTTGACATCGACAAAAATTGGAGTCGCTCCTACCATCTCAACGGCGTTTGCAGAAGCAATAAAGGTACAATCCGGGACAATAACTTCATCGCCCTTCCCAATCCCAAGCGCCCTTAATCCCAAGTAAAGAGCCAGTGTTCCGTTAGGAGCGAAAACACCGTACTTCGCATTAAGGCTCTCACATATTTTCTTCTTAAATTCCTCTGCTTTAGGGCCTTCTGTAATCCAATTATTATCAAAACAATCTTTTATTGCTTCATATTCTTCTTTTCCAACGAATGGCTCAAATTGTGGTACGTTCATAGGTTTTCACCCTTTCTCATATTGTTTTATAAGGAAGATATGGCCGATAAAAACCATACAATTTATGCAGTTCCTTTATCCCGTCGTCGATGGTATATTTTGTCTTATAACCATATCCTCTTATTTTATCATAGGATATGAGAAAATTACGGGTGTCCAAGTCTTTTACCTCTGAATCAATTATAGTAAAATCAAAATATTTTTGTATATATTTTGCAAGTTCCATTTTAGAGTAGTTCATTGACTCATCACCGACGTTGAATACATTATTTTTCATAGCAGCAAAGTTCTCAACGGCTAAAAGATAAGCACCTATAGCATCTCTAATATGCAAAAAAGTTCTTTTTGATTGCGATTCGAACAAAACCAGGCACCGCTCTACCAAAGCACGATAAACAAATTCATTGAGTAAGAGATCATTCCTCATTTTTGGACTTACACCGAAAATAGTAGCAAATCTTAATGCTATTGTATTTTCCTTTTCCATACATATTGTTTCTGCTTCATACTTTGTTCTCCCATACAAGCTGACAGGGTCCACCGTAGATGTTTCATCTCTAAGGTCACCCGACTTTCCATAAAATGAAGTTGTCGAAGCGTAAATCAGCATCTGTGATTTTGAAAGCTCCTTTGTTAATTTCCGAGTAGCGTTAACATTAATTAATGTAGCTGAGTTGGGATTTGCCTCACATGCAGGGTAACCACTTATTCCAGCAAGATGGATAATAACGTCCTGATCTTTTATATACTTTTTCAAATCATTCCTGACATCCTCCTGCACTATTGATAAGCTCTTATTTGAAATTAGATGCAGGATTGAATCATATCCAAACATAAAATTATCGAGTATTGTGACTTTATAACCTTTATCAAGCAGATACTTTGTTAATAGAACCCCTTTATAACCTGCGCCGCCCGTAACCAAGATATTCATCTTATTTCGCTCCTTTCTTGTAAGTAAGGGTTTCCCCGAATTTAGTCATGAAATCACGACGATTTTGCTCCATAAAGATCATTTACAATGATATCCGAAACTTTACGCGAAAAAGCATCCATGGCATGATTTTCCACCACCGTCTGTCTGGCCATGCGTCCGATGAAATCGGCTTTTTCAGGATCAGAGAAAATGATATTCACAGCCTCAACAATAGCATCGGGATTCTTCCAGGGGACAAGAAATCCGTTTTGGCCGTGAACAATATATTCTTGAGTGATCACGGTTCGCGTAATGACTATAGGTTTTCCATAACACATGGCCTCTATCAGGGTCAATTCTCCCGTAGGTGAATTGATTTGGCTCAAAGGAATAATAACTGCGGCTGCTTGCTGCATTAATCTGTCCGATTCCTCTCCAAACGTATTGCGATAGACGGTTACATTGTCCGGAATCACCAGCCCTTTAATGGCAGCATTGGATGTGACGACAACGAATTGATGGGTGCATGATTGGACTGCTGCCATCAATGTCCGGTAATCTCTTAAGCTTCTGCCAACCGAATACAGATAACTGCCAGCTTTATAGCCACTGAAATCGGGAATTTTTTCAATGATAATTGGCGATGTCAGAAGAACAGATTGGGATTCCTGCACATTAAACCGTTCCTGAATCAACCGCATGTAAGCATTTGAAAGGAAGCCGATGTGATTGACCTTTCCCCAGCATAACGAAATAAATTTCCGGCGAAACCATTCCAGTAGTGGGTTTTGGCGTTCGACAATGATAGCCATCAGGATAAACACTTTGGGGAAATTTGAAAATGTAATCAGTTTGAGCAGTCCAAGAAACGTTCCCATGGTTTGCTGCCAGGCGATGACATAGTCATAGTTGTTACGACGGCAAAATGCTTTTAAACTGACCCATAGGCATCTGGGCCAATGAGAAATGATTTTATTGACCGGCGTCCACTTTGACTTGTCAAAGTTAGTTCCCATGATATCACAATCCAGGCCGGCCTTTCGAAGGGATTCGAACAGCAGAGATCCCCTTTCAGGTAACCAATCCACCAGTAAAAGCACGCGGGGAGATTTCTTCATTTCGTTAAATCTCCTCTTTTGCCAATCGGGGGGAATATCATTAACTGCTCAAAGGCTCTGGCCATTTGATCAACGCTGAGATTTTCCTGGACCATCTGACGCGCTTTGCGGCTCATCTGTTTTTGCAGGCCGGGATTTTGCAAGAGCAAAATAATTTTTTCGGACAGGGCGGCCGGGTCATCCACGGGAACCAGAAAACCCGTTTCGTTCGGGATCACGATTTCATTCATGAAACCGACATCCGTGCAGACGATGGGAATGCCGGCGGACATCGCTTCGATGGCGGCGACGGAAAGCGTTTCCTGCTGGGGATAGGAGGAGAGGCAGTCAACGTCAACCGCTGCAAAAATATCCCCGAGCTGCCGCTGAAATCCCAGAAAATGGACCTGTTTTTCAAGATCCAAATCGATTGCAAGGGTTTTTAGGGATGGCATTTGTGGGCCGTCCCCGATCACCAGAAAATGGGCTTCGGGTATGACAGCCACAACCAATCGAGCGGCCTGAAGAAACACATGATGGGCCTTGTCCGGCCGAAGCGCAGCCACGATACTGACGACGGGGCTTTGCGGCGGTATTCCCAAGCGACTTCGAGCCTCTTGGGGACTGAGATTCGCTTGAAACCGTTTCGGATCCACACCATTATAAATGACCCGGATCTTGGCGGGAGGGATTTTCTCTTCCATCGCGATGTAATCGCCATGTCCCTTTGCCGCAGCCACAACATAATCAATGCCAAGGTGAAGTATGCGTCGCCCCAGCATGGTCAGCTTGTGAAAAGGATATTTCTTATAGGTTTCGTTTTCCCAGTTGATGCAGGACCGAACCCCGGCAATTTTAGCCGCCAGAACCCCAAAAAGTAAGGTGTTGAGATGATTAATCAAAAAAACAATCTCCGTCTGATTTCCTTTCAGAAGTCTTGCCAGCCTGAAAACCCCGAACAGGTCAAATTTGGAGCGGATGATGTCGGTGCTGACTGGGAACCCAAGTTGCAGGACTTCTTTCCCCAGAATCCCCGGTTCTCTTAAAAAGAAAATGTGAAGGTCAAAGCGCTGCCGGTTGATGTGGCGCAGCAGTTCGAGCAGCAACTGTTCGGCGCCGCCGATGGTCAGCAAGGATACCACGACGGCGACACGGGTTCTCTGGGGATGGGCCATGGCGCTATCTCCCTTTGTAATCAGCGATGACCGTTTCAAACAAGTCCGTCAGTTTGTCCATTTGATCCTTAATGAGCAGCGTTTTCTTTACATAGGCCTGCCCTGCTATTCCCATCTGGAGCAGTTGATCCCTGTTTGAAAGCATCAGGTCCATTTTTTGCGCCAGATCGTCGCAGGAGTCTGGTTCAAACAGCTCACCCGTTACCCCTTCCTCAACCTGTTCGGGAATGCCGCCGATACGGGACGCAAGAACCGGAGTCCCGTTAAGGAAACTTTCATAAATGCTGAGCGGCGCATTGTCGTACCAGCGGCTGGGCACGACGCTGAACAGCGCCTCGGCAATCCATTGCGTCAGGGCTTGCCCGGACTGGAATCCCAAAAAATGGATGCGGCCCTGCGCATGAGGTTCAATGAGCCGTTTCAGCCGCTCCTCTTCTCCGTCATAACTCCGGCCGATGATATAAAGATCTATCGGCGGATTCAGTTTCTGAAAGGCGCCGATCAAGGTATCCAGTCCCTTCTCATAAGATATTCTGCCAAAAGAGACAATATAGTTTTTTTTATGCCAGCTCTTGTCCGGCGCGATGGTTCTCTCGATCGGATACTGCAGCACATGGATACGTCCTACGCTCTTTACCTCTCCTTCTCTCCTGCCCTCCCTTTCTCTTTCTCCTCGTCTTTTTCGAGATCCCTGTCTTCTTTCAACCGGATACGGCAGCAGGTACAATTGTTCTTCGGGAAACCCACCTTCGATGAGCTTGGTTCTCATAAATTCACACGGCACAACAAAGGCATCCACCAGGTCATACAGTCCCAGCAAGCGCTGAATATACATGGCGGCGACCCGAACCGCCGAGGCGGCCAGATTATTCTTGACACACCGGTATTGTAGCCCATGATAATAATGCCCCCGGACGCAGAGGGTGCAGGGCTTTCCATTGCGCAGCAGGGAATAGCTGGGACAAAGCAAATTGTAGTCGCCGATCTGCATCACCACGGGGATGTGGTGACGTTTAAAGGTGTGGAGGATACTCAGCGACATGTAGTTATAGATATTGAGTATATAGGCGATATCCGTCCCAGGAAACGCTTTCAGCAGCCGGCTCAATTTGATTCTGGCTTCAATAGAGTAGACGCTTCTATCCAGAAAGCGCAGAATATTGACAGGGGAAAACCGGATGTTTGCCCAAAGCGCCTGCTCAGGGTCCCCGGGGGGCGCCATAAAATAGTCCTGATACGGAGAAGGCCATGTCCCGGCGTAACGGACGCTGAACGGAATGGTCGTATGCCCTCTGGCTGACAGGTAAGTCATGACGTCATAAAGATATTTCTCGACGCCGCCGTTTAAGAAAAAATATTTGTTACAGAAGACAATCTGCATTTAAGGTTTTTCTCCCAACTCAATACGAAAAATTCCCGTCCCATTGAATCCGATATATCCTGTGGCCGGCTCTCCCGCCGTCAAGGTGATGACATTCATGTTCACCTTGGGAATATTCATCGGAACCTGCCGAAATGTTTTTGCGCTGTCTGTGCTCATAAAGAGCCCTTCGGTTGCCCGGACATCATAGCGAATCGTTCCCGCCAGAACCACGCCCGGGCGCTCGGGGTGGAAGGCTACACTGTAAACGGCCATTTGCGGAGAGGCGGTCACAGGAAGGT
>Ga0210016_1001957_pt1 | contig 18994 bp, 17 predicted proteins | sample CryGeyCG2014_300_FD_185454 | JGI IMG/M metagenome (GOLD analysis project Ga0210016, IMG submission 185454) | Groundwater microbial communities from aquifer - Crystal Geyser CG02_land_8/20/14_3.00 (SPAdes) (version 2) | ecosystem: Environmental > Aquatic > Deep subsurface > Groundwater | place... | reverse complement strand
ATTTTTCCTGACCAGAAAGAAAAGGAAATTGTTAAAACTGTCATTGTAAAAAATAATGCTGAATTTGTTCTCCATAATCTAACAACAAATAAAGATGCCAGTATGGAAGCGTCTTCTCTTAAAGTAGGAGATAATATTGCTATTTGGATAGTAGAGCCTAATACTGATATCTTTAATCTTGATCAATTTACCGCGACAAAAATTATCAAGTTTCAGTAGGGGTGACGGTGTCCTCTTTTCTCTTGACATTATTTATTATTAACTTTAAACTAAGATACTATAGAAAAATATTTACACAATCTTAAACTAATCATTCTCGGTTTATTATTATTTGTTTTCCCTTTTTTCTTTCTCCCGACTACTCAAGAGTTTTATACTACCAATAAATTTTATCTTGTTTCTTTCGCTGCTTTACTTTTGTTATTGATTTCAACCTTGCAATTTTTGGTCAGTAAAAAGCTCGTTTGGCAAAAAAAGTCTTTTGACAGTCTTGTTCTTCTCCTTTTAACCACTCTGGCCATTTCCACCGTCATCTCGTCTCCTAACAAAATCCAGGCTTTACTCAGTCCTAATTTTGGTTTGGTAATGATGGTTGGTTTAGCCGTTTTATATTTCTATTTATCAAGAATAAAGATTCCATCTATCATCTATCATCTATCATCTATCATCTTGTCTTTAACAACCATTGTTTTCTTTTTCCAGCCTTTCAAAAATACTAATCTTCCCCAATCTCTTCAATTCCTTAAAAACACCGCCTTTACCCCTCTCGGCAGCCAGCTTGATCTGGCAATTTTTCTAGGTTTCTTTGTCATCTTAGGAATAACTCGTGTCATTCTGAGGGCGAAGCCCGAAGAATCTCTCGGCTTGTCCGAGAAAGCTGACATTCGTCAGAGATCCTTCGCTAACGCTCAGGATGACAAAAAAGGTATTATTTTAAACTTTTTCCTTTTAACTTTTAACTTACTGGCTCTTTTCCTCACTCTCTATTCCCTCCTCAAACCCTCGAACCTCGAACCTCGAACCTCGAACATATTATTGCCTCCTTTCCGTCTTTCCTGGTATGCGGCCGTAGAGATTTTAAAAAACCCGTTGACAGCCCTTTTCGGCATCGGAGTCGATAACTTTTCCGCCATATTTACCCAAGTCAAAGACTTTGCTTATAATCAATCGTCTTTGTGGCAGGTTAATAGCTTTTCTGTTAGCCGCTCCACTCTTCTTCATGTGCTGACTGAGGCTGGTATTTTTGGTCTGATTGCCTTTGGTTTGTTATTCTTTAATCTGATTAGGTCGTCCACAAAGTCTACAAAATTTATTATTTATTATTTATTATTTATTATTGTTCTATTTCCGCCCTCTCTGCCCATTTGGTTTTTATTTTTCATAACTCTTTCTTTGATTGATTCATCAACAGCAATCTCTGCCAATTTATCAGAAATTAACCTTTCCAATCTAACTCCTATTTATATTGGTATTACGGTTGTGTCTTTGATCGTTATTGGTGGCTCGTCTTATCTTTTAGGTCGTAGTTATGCCGCCGAGGCTTATTTTAAACGATCGCTTGATGGACTGGTAAAAAATAATGCTAAGGATGTTTACGATAATATGAGACAGGCGGTCATCTTTGATCCGTACATCGAACGCTTCCGGATAAATTTCGCTCAGACCAATCTGTTGATTGCTAACAATGTTGCTTCTAAGGCGACGCCAGCCCAACCTGCTGATAAAGAAACCCCGACGACAACCGCTAATCAATTAACGGATCAAGACAGACAGACGATTACTCAGGCGATCCAAGCAGCCATTTCCGAAGCCAAAGCCGCCGCCGCTCTTAATCAACAAAAAGCTGCCAACTGGGAAAATTTAGCCGCTATTTACCGCAACGTCATAAGCGTCGCTCAAGGGGCGGATGTCTGGACAATTTCGGCTTATCAACGAGCGATTGTAGCCGATCCGCAAAACCCAATCTATCGTCTAAATCTAGGCGGAGTCTATTATTCTTTAAATAATTTTGACCAGGCCGGCAAGCTTTTTGAACAGTCGGTCGGACTTAAGCCAGACTGGACCAACGCTCATTACAACCTCGCTTGGGCCGATTACCAAAAAACTGATTATCAAAATGCCGCTAGCGAAATGCAAAATGTTTTAAACCTTATTGATCCTAAGACAGCTAAGACCGATTATGACCAAGCTAAAAAAGATCTCGATGAGTTTAAGAAAAAGCTGCCTAAAGCGACTGAAGAAACCAGCCCGGCTACCCAGGCGCAGCCAAGCCAGCTGACTTTACCAACACCACCGGCCGAAAATATTCAACCGAAGATTCAGCTCCCCAAAGAAGCCTCGCCCGAAGCAAAATAAAGAAATAAAGACTGTCTTTATTTAAGTTTATTTAAGAAAGTTTAAAGGATTTAACAAGGTCCCTCCGCTTCTTACTTCAAAATGGAGATGTGTTCCTGTTGACATACCGGTCGATCCCATCACCCCAATTTGATTGCCTTGAGAAACAGAATCGCCCGCTTCAACTGAATATGACGAAAGATGTCCGTAAAGTGTTTGATAACCGTTATTATGATCAATAATTACGTGGCAACCATAACCATAGCGAACACAACCAACAAAAATAACTGTTCCAGAATCGGCGGCAATGACCGCCGGCCCACTCGAATTAGCAATATCCAAAGCCATATGGTACCAAACGGGGTATTGGGTGATCATACCTGAGGTCGGCCAGATAAAATTTGACGACCCTCTAACTCCAGCTTGGATCTGGGCTAAGAATCTCTGACTTACTCTCGGCTGTTCTTCCTCAATCACCCCATCTGGGACATACAACGTCTGACCGGCGGTTAGACCAAAACTGTCTAGATCAGTAAAATCGTTAAAGGGAAAGTTGACAATCTTTTGGGCATCGGTACTATATTTTTTAGCAATGGTGTAAATCGTCTCTCCGGAAACTACTTTATGGACTACGCCGGTAACTGGAGGAATCTTCAGGCTTTGTCCCGGTTTTATCGTATCTGTCTTTAAATTATTAGTCCATTTAATCGTGTCCACCGAGATATTAAATTTTTTAGCAATCGAGGCGAGAGTGTCACCACCAACCACACTATAATTGACGATTGAGTCCCGCGGTTTAACCGAAATGACCGTTCGCAACGATCCTTCATAAGGGTTGTAAGAAACCTCCTCAGCTTGGTAGCGACTGCCGTCGATCTCTATCCCACTGTTAAAGGGATTATTTTCGGCGATAATCGGTCCCCCAATTAAAGCTGAGGCAACTAAGAGGAAAAAGGAAGTATTCAAAAAAGACTGCGAGTATTTACCTCGTTTGGTAATGAGGAAAGCGACGATTAGATCTTTTATCTTTTCAAAACCGTGGCCAAAATTAAAAAAGCGCGATTTAAAGTAATCTTTTAAAAAAACTAAAAATAATTTCAAATCTTGCATAAGAATTAAGATAATTATACTAAATTAGATGATGAAGGATTGATGATAGAGAGTAGATTCCATAATCTATCTTCTGTTATCTAACGTTTAGTTTCTCAATAATTCTCTCAATCGCCACCTCAAACGCAGCTTTTTTCAAATCTAATTTTGAGTTTTGGGTTTTGGATTTTGAGTTTGCCTTTTCCCATATTTTTTCAAACGCTTTTTTCATCATTTCTTCAAGTCGCTTATTAACTTTTTTTTCTGACCACCTTTCATTATGCATGTTCTGATACCATTCGAGATAAGAGACGGTCACGCCTCCTGAATTTGCTAACACATCAGGAATAATAATTACTCCTTTTTTCGTTAAATATTCGTAAGCATCTTCGGTCACCGGTCCGTTGGCCATCTCAATAATGGTTTTTGCTTTAATTCTTTTCATATTGCTCTTATTTATTACATTTTCCAGGGCGGCCGGCACTAAAATATCAACCGGCAATTCTAAAAGCTTTTCGTTGGTGATTAACTGACCACCACGCGCATCGCAAACACCGCCGGCACAGTAACAACCGGCTAATGAACCTTTTTCTCGCTTACAGTCCATAACTAGAGGAATATCTAAAGGCAATAATCGTTGAATGGTTAAATGGTTGAATAGTCCGTCTATTTTTTCTTTTTTATTTTTGAGTTGAAATTTTGAATTTTGAATTTTGAATTTTGAATTTTTTATGATTCCTCCCTTTGAGTCAGATACGACCACTACCTTAAAGCCTTCTTCTGCCGCTAATTTGGCAAAATAATAACCAACGTTGCCAAAACCCTGAACAGCTATCGTGAGATCATTAAAAGGTGAAGGCACCTGTTTCGAACGACTTGGGAGGTGCGTAACCGCGTTTGACGCGGGAGCACGCCCACGGAAGTGAGAAACACGGTGTCGAACCTTTTCAAACAGCGCTTTCAAAATTATCACACCACCACGGCCCGTTGCTTCAGTCCTCCCCAAACTTCCACCTTCTTCAACTGGTTTTCCGGTAAACGTCGCTCTTAATTGGTTTAATACTTTTGAATTTTGACTGACAACTTTTGACTTTTGACTTTTAACTTTTGACTTTTGACTTTTAACTTTTGACTTTATAAACTCATCTACCATCCAGCTCATAATTTGGGGGTTGGTATTAACATCAGGCGCGGGAACATCGACGGTCGGGCCGATCACCGGCTCAATCATCCGTAAATAAGCTCTGGCGATCTCCTCCAGCTCTTTTTGAGAAACAGACTTGGGATCAAAGACAACGCCACCTTTACTTCCACCAAAAGGCAGACCGGCGACAGCGCATTTTATCGTCATCAAGGTCGCCAACGCCTGCACCTCTTCCCGTGAAACATTGGGATGAAAGCGGATTCCACCCTTATATGGCCCTAAAGCACTATTGTGTTGGATTCTAAACCCGCGAAATAGTCTTAGTTCGGGTTTGCGACGGGTGGCATGAGAGGAAGGGTCCCCGACGACGCGCAGACTCGGCGGATTTATAGCCGGTCGAGCATCGGTGGGAGGGAAACTCGTGACGGGCCCCGTCGCCATCGAATCTATCTTCACAAAAAAATTAAATTCATGAACTGCCTCCGGCTCAATTAAACGTTTAATCGAAATATCAGACAAGCCTAAATTCTTAGCCGTTTTAATAATGATTACCTGCGCACTCTCAAGCATTTTTTGACCTTGATTAATCATAGAAAAAGATTCCCGCGGATTTTAAATAACAGATTTCCGCGGATAATTGATAATAGCGCGAAGAATGCGGATTTGAACAAATGTCACGCGTGGCTGCCAAATATATAATCTGCAACCAAAGCCTACTAGCTTGATGCATTTGTGAAAAGACGCATTCAAGCGCTTTCTAAATACATTTCAACCTCAAGCGCTGCTGCCACTCCCATCCCGGCCGCCGTCGCCGCCTGACGATAAACGTGATCAACGCAATCTCCGGCGGCAAAAACACCCTTGACCGAAGTAGAACTTCGGTAATTTGAAATTTGAAATTTGAAATTTTTAATCAATTTTAAATAATCAATTTTTAAACCGTTTTGATCTTTGGATTTTGAATTTAATTTGATATTTGATATTTGATATTTGATATTTGCCAACTCTAAAGCTAATCTCTCTGATGTAATAATATAGCCTCTTTCATCTAACGCAATTTTACCCTCAAACAAATCCGTATCCGGCTTATGACCAATAGCAATGAAAACGCCATCCAATTTCAATTCAGATAAACCAGAATAATCGGAAGAAATCGGAGAAGGTCGGATACCGGATAAACCTGATAAATCAGATATATCAGATCTATCTGAATTCTTCTGGTTTCTGATTTTTCCGACTTCTGATCTCTTCTGATTTATCCGTAATCTAACGCCCTCCACCTGTCTTTCCCCTATTATCTCCTCGACGACCGCATTATAGATAATTTTTATTTTGGGATTTTTTTGTACGGGTCGGGCGTGACCGACCCCTATTTTCTCCTGCATAATTCTTGAGGCGCGAAAAGAATCACGACGATGGATAATATATACCTTTTTAGCAAACTTTGTCAAGGTCAAAGCTTCCTCAAGAGCCGTGTCTCCTCCGCCAATAACGGCAACTGTCTTGTCTTTAAAGAAAAATCCGTCACAAGTAGCGCAAGCAGAAACTCCCTTCCCCCGTAAGCGTTGTTCCGATTCTAAACCAAGCCATAAAGTCCTAGCGCCGGTGGCGATAATTACTGATCTGGCAAAAAACGGCATCGAACCTATTTTTAATAAATAAAACTTAAAGGGTTTTTTTGAAAAATCCACCCTCATTACATTTTCGTCAACAATCCTCGTCCCAAACTTCTTTGCCTGATTTCTCATTCTTTCAATCAACTCAGCCCCTAAAATCGATTCAAATCCCGGATAATTTTCAACCTCAGATGTCAAAGTTAGCTGTCCGCCAGGCGGCGATCCGGCAAAGACCAAAGGACTTAACCCCGACCGAGCTAAATAAATAGCGGCAGACAGTCCGGCCGGACCAGCACCTATTATTATTACATTTTCTATCATGTTCAAAAAAATCCAAATGACAAAATTCAAATTTCAAATCAAGCTCAAAGTTCAATCCCGATTAAATCGGGATGATTTGACATTTGAGCTTTGGATTTTGGATTTATAAATTAATGGCTCTTTCCACCATCATCTTTATCTTCTTACTATCTTCATTAGGTATTAATTTACAGATATCAGATGTTACTATTTCTTCTGCCAGTCCGTCAATCGCTTTTTTAACAGCCGATATCTGCTGAAGCACATCAAAGCATTCTCTTTTATTATTAAACATTTTCTCAATACCTCGCAACTGGCCAATTATCCGATTAATTCTTTTCTTTGTGTCTTCTATATACTACTTTATAAACTTTATAACTTTATGAACTTTATAAACTCTCCTATACTGGATAGTAGTATAGAGTATGTTGATATAAGTTGTCAAGGGCTTTCTTTCACTGAATATTGACTCGTTGAAAAACCATGTTTGATATGTTAACCTTTAAAAAAGTGATTTAATTCCGGAACTAATGAAAAATAAATATTGGCAGTCACTAAAAAAAACAGGTCGTTTCCGATTTGTTTGGCTTATTATATCGGTTCTTATTTTCATTTTGCTAATTGCTTTATCTTTAGAAAAAAATAAAAAGTATTTAACGAAGATCTTTGCTGAAGGTAAGATTGTGATTGTTGACGGATCGTGTGAACCGTCAATGTGTACTGGCAGGAAAACCTCAGACGGTAAACAAGTTTGTGCTTTAGTTGGTTTCATCAGCCCTTTTGGTGACAAATGTTACCAATGTTTTGGATCTTATCAAGGAAAACGAAACGATCTTTCTATCGCTCACTGGGAGGAAATAGAAAAAGAAAAATGTTTAAATGTTTCCCCTCCTTCACCTACGCCGTCTGGTTGTTCTGTTTGTCCAACCTGCCCGGTAAACCCTTCTGGCTCACCAACACCTACCAACGCGCTAACACCAACGCCGACGCCGACGACCAATCCAACAGAACCGACCCCAACACCCAATCCATTAAGAAGAGTTAAAGTCGTATATTCCAATAAATGTCGATACGATGTTGATGTTTACAAGGTTTTTACTTATTTTGCTTTGAATTCCGGTGGTACTCGTACGGAAACAATAAATTTAAATTTAGATAAAGACATCATCTTAAAAAATGGACAAAACTTTGAAGAAGATTTTTCTGTCGCCTGTGACCCGTACTTTGGTGTTCTGGCTGACTGTATCAATAATGGCCTCGGTAATGCCAGCGACTCTCTCGTGATAGATAATTACTGTGCGTCTGATAACGAAACCTTTTATGTTGATATTGATGAAAACTGCAATCTGTGTACGGCTATTACTCCCACTCCTACTAAGACGCCAACCCCAACACCCACCCTCACTCCAACTCCGACTTTAACACCGACACCGACTCCAACGTCAAATACAGCCTTGACCTGTATTTACGACGACAACCAGGAAAAATGTCTCGACAATCCTAATAATGGTCACGACTGCTCACCCGGTTATCAATGTAAGACTAATGCCCATAACCAAACGGGTTGCTACTGTGTTCCCTCTAACTCCTCTGCCGCCCTAGCAACGACGCCTAAGAAAACTCTAACATTGGTAAATAGATCCGGTCAAAAACAAAAAATTTACGATTTTCGCTTGGGTAATAACTCTATCTTAGGTATTCTCCCGATTCAGATGATCGGCGCCCATAACAATTTAAGCGTGGATATTAGCAAAGAACAGGGTTGTTCAAATGAAAATATTAATGCGGTGGTGCAATATCGAAGTTGTGACTTCACCGGTGTCTGTATCTGGCACAAACTAAAAACAACCGAAGCTTCTTTACCATGTGATCAGTCTTCTTTCAACACCTTGGTTTATCTGGATTAAAGAGCATGCAAATATTTAACAGTTTGAGATTTAGTTTTATAAAATCAATAAGCAACGCCTTGATAATCAGGGCAGTTTATTTTTGCCCATTGTTGATATTCTTCAGTACACTCCCATTTCAACTCTGGGTTATTCGGCCCTGGCATACAGTTTACCCATCCGTTTTCCGGACATTTATATGCACTGTCTTGCTCTGGAGAAAATTCACAATTCACTCCAATTTTATGCCAACACGAACTTCTTCCCTCTTCGGCATATACCCAATCATTCGGAGTTCCCGGCTTTTTTTGATTTTTGTCTCCCCAGTACCAACCATTTGAGAGATCGGTATCTGAGATATTAATTATGTCTGATGTTGTTGGAGTTGGGATTTCAATTTCAATGGGAGGACAAGGTTGACAATCAACTCGCTTGCATTCTTCAGGGAGGAATCTGGAATAGTTTTTACCTTTTTCATAAATTACCCAGCCGTCGGTACCAATTAAAGAGCGTGAAACTTTGGTCGGACAGGAACAACAGACAGTGATCTGAATCGCTAAAACTTTATCTTCGACTGTGGGGCTTGGAGTAGGAGTAGTAGAAACCTGGGTCTGATATTTCAATAGCTCTTTAGAAAGTTTTTGGTTTTGCAAGAAAAGATAAACTATCAAAAAGCAAAGAAGAATAAAAAAAACAATTAAAACGGTAATAAATATTTTGAGAAATTTATTGTTTTGAAAAGACTCCATTATTTTTATAATAACACAAAAAAAAGTATTTTTTGAATGCGAGTATACTTTACCCCATAATTCAGACCACTGGTCAAGAGATGTTTTGACCAGTTAAAATAAAGGAATAAATTATGGGAAACACAATAAGAAGGCAACACCTACCGGCCTTTAAAGTCAAGGTGGTTTTGGAAATATTATCAGGTGTTAAAACAGCCTCTCAGGTCTGTTCTGAATATGCCATTCATCCAACCCAAGCCCAAATATGGAAAACTCAGGCACTGAGATTTCTTGAGAACAGTTTTAACGGACAGTCGTTTACTAACCAGCTTAAGGCAAAAGATGAATTTATCGAGGAGCTGTATAAACAAATTGGAAAATTAAAGTACGAAGTTGACTGGTTAAAAAAAAAGATGGGAGTTGCCAGTTTCTGAAAAGATAAAATTAATTGATAAGAATAATCAGGTTTTATCAGTAAGGGAGCAATGCGCACTTTTACAATTAAACAGGTCCAATCTTTACTACCAGAAAAAGCCAATACTGTCTGATGAGGATATTTTAACTATGAATAAAATTGATGAGATTTTCACCAAACGTCCGTATTACGGAGTACCCCGAATAACCAAAAAATTAAACACACCAATATTTATGGCTAATCATAAACGGGTGTACCGGTTAATGGAGATTATGGGAATTGAAGCTGTTTTTCCCAAAAAGAACTTAAGTAAGCCAAATATCGCCCATGATATTTACCCGTATCTTTTGACAGACTTGGCGATCGGTCATCCTAATCACGTTTGGGGAGTTGACATAACGTATATTAGACTTAAAGGCGACTGGCTTTATCTTTTTGTAGTTTTAGATTGGTATTCTCGATATATTTTGAGCTGGGAATTATCAGATAGTTTATCGTCTGACTTTTGTTGTGAGACACTAAGGAGAGCTTTAACAATTGCTGTTCCTGATATTCATAATTCAGACCAAGGTAGCCAGTTAACAGCAGAAGAATATCCCGGGATCTTAAAAAGTCATCCGGATATTAAAATTAGTATGGACCATAAAGGCAGATGTTTTGATAATATATTTACTGAGAGGTTATGGAGAACCATTAAATACGAGGAAGTTTACCTTAAAGATTATGGAAGTCCGAGGGAAGCCAGACAGTCGTTAAGGGAGTACCTGAAATTTTACAATGAGGAAAGATTCCACAGTTCACTAAATTACAAAACACCGGCGGAAATATACTTTGAAAAATCTGTTAAAAGTTTTTGATCGTTCCTATCTTAAGTTAGTTAAAAATTGGTCTTGACAAAGGAGTAAGGTTTAGAGAGTTACACGTCTTTACTAAAGGAATCGAGAAATTCCTAATTCGTCTTTCTTCTCCCGCCCTGATTAACTTTATATAATATAATATTAATGTTAATCATGATAGATAATCAAGGTAGACCTTCTATAAAAAATGTCTTAAAAGTGATTGTAATTGTTATTGTTTTTTTTATTCTAACTACATCAAATCTTTCAGCTGTTTATGATTTACATTCAAAAGGTGATGCTGACGGTAATGGTATTATCAATACTACTGACTATTTTTATTATGTGGCGGCGGTTATGGGTGGTAAAATCCCGGCGACTGTCAACCCTGATTTTAACGACGATGGAGAGGTTGGTGCGTCAGATCGAGCGATAATAATTGAGACATTAAACCAACCTTCATTACAACCTACACCTACACCCACCCCTTTTACGCTTGTCAACAAAAAAATGGTGTTTGCCGAAAAATATCGTTCGACTATTGGGAGTGCGACGAATGAATTCGTATCTCTGGGATATTATGAGTTTCTTGCAAATGGGGTAGCCAAAATTCACTCGACGATCTTTGACGGAAAGAGCGATGTACCTCCTACAAAGTCTGCCAAAAAACACGGTGCTATGGATGCGCCATATGCTCCGAATGCAACATGTGTGGCACCTATTAATACATCTATTAATAAACCTACTGCAAAGTCTAATAATGATTTTGTCTGTTCTTGGGAAGTTATTGACAACATACTAAAAGTACGCATAGGCACGGTAACACATGAATGGAGGCTTGTGGATCAAACTTCTTTCTCTTATCGTATTAATAAAGATCTCATCGGGAGTGGAACGAACGTGTATTCTGAAACAGACGGGTTTGGATATCTCACTGACTCCGTTTCTTCCGAAAAAATCTTTCAGTCTAATCTTCTCGACTACTACCGCAGCGAGCTTATGCAGAATGTTGAACCAAATGACAACCCGTGGACATACTTTCAAACCAGCCTTAGTTCGACCGTTTTCAAACCCACGACTGACCCAAATGTCGTTAGCTATAGCCATGCGGCTCCGTTTACCGGCCATAAAAAAATGTGGGGCGAAACTTCTATCCTTTTCAATGACGCGCCTTCTTCCAATTTGATGATCTTTATAAACGGCGGTCATGATTATAACGAAAATGGATGTCTGGACGAGACAGGCCATTCACAACAAATGTTAGGTGTCAAAGAAGGAGATAAAATCACGAAAATGGTGGGTATCGAATATAGCTGGGAAACAGACGGATATCCCATCCTAAGTATTTTACGCTACTATAAACCAAACACTTCCTCTAACGTCTCTATCAAACTTGTTTCTCCTCCTATCCCCGATCTTACGAAAGGACAAACGTATACACTCGCATGGACATCGACCAATGCACCACCCGGTGCCTATGTAGGGAACATTCAACTTTTCAAAGTAGCTTCATCGTTTCTGAACTCATCCAAACTCCCGTGCCTGCCACAGGATCAATGCAGTGGCAGCTCCCACTGGATCTCCCAAGCGATAATTACTATAGTATTAATTTGATCTTATACGCCGATTTCCCCGGAGGCAGAATGCGGGTGCCTGTAGCCTCGGTCCGCTCAGCAAACTTTTCAATTAGAGAGTAATTCTTACTATACTGATGTCTCTTGACAAATGTATATGTTTTTAATATACTTTTTTACATGTTAATCTTGCCCAAGCCTGTTTTTTTTGAATGGGACAAGGGTAATTTTGATAAAAATTATCAAAAACATAAAGTTACTAATAAAGAAGCTGAAGAAGTTTTTGATAACGAACCTAAGTTTATCTTTGAAGATAAAAAGCATTCAGAAACAGAAAAACGATATGGTATTTTCGGTCGGACAAAAAATGGAAAATTATTATCAATTGTTTTTATTATTAGAAATAATAAAATTCGAATTATAACGGCTCGAAATATGAGCAAAAAGGAAAGGAGGTCATATGAAAAAATTAAAATTAATCCCAAAATTTAAAAATGAAGATAATGAGCGTGATTTTTGGGCAACTCATGATCTCACTGATTATTTTGATGTTAGTAAAGCACAAAGAGTCATTTTTCCTAATCTAAGGCCGTCAACCGAAACAATCTCTTTAAGATTACCTCAATATCTTTTAGCGCGGATCAAAGAGCTTGCCAATAGTAAAGATGTTCCCTACCAATCACTGATTAAAATATTTTTAGCTGACAGAGTAAATAAAGAATTAAGGTCAATTTAGTTACGCGCCGCGGCTTAAGGAGTCGAGAAATTCCTGGTTATTTTTAGTTTTAGACAGTTTTTCAATCAGGGCCGTTAACCTTTCCTCAGAATCAAGTAAAGACAGCATTCGTCTTAAGGTAGCCACTTTTTTTAGGGTTTCTTTATCAAACAAGAGTTCCTCGTGACGAGTACCAGAATGCTCAGCGTCGATGGCCGGATAGATTCTTTTATCGGCAAACTTCCGCTCCAGATGAAGCTCCATGTTGCCGGTACCTTTAAATTCTTCATAAATTAAGTCATCCATACGTGACTCTGTTCCAACTAAGGCGGTGCCGATGATGGTTAGACTCCCACCCTCTTCACAGTTTCGGGCCGCCCCGAGAAATTTTTTGGCCGGGTAAAGAGCTGACGGATCAAATCCACCCGAAAGACTCCTGCCGCTATTACCGGCCGAAAGATTAAGGGCTCTAGCCAAGCGAGTGACCGAGTCAAGTAGGATGATGACGTCCTTACCCATCTCCACCATTCTTTTAGCGCGGTCTAAAGCTATATTAGCCACTTTGACCTGTTGTCGAGGCGACTCATCAAAATTGGAGGCACCGGTCTCCCCTTTGATAAATCGCCTGATTTCAGTCACCTCTTCCGGTCGTTCGCCAATAAGAATCGCCATTAAAAAGACTTTAGGATAGTTTTTAGCAATGGCTTCAGCAATCTCTTTAAGAAAAGTGGTCTTGCCCGCCTTTGGTTGGGAGACGATGAGCGCTCGTTGGCCAAAACCAATCGGACATACAAGATCTATAATTCTCATTGAAAGGATGTCTTGGTTCGTTTCCAGCTTCACCTGTTTGTTGGGGTGAATCGAGGTGAGCTGATCAAAGTTCTTCCGTGTCCGACTCTGTTCTTCGGTTAGTTCTTCCCTATTAATTTTCTTGATTAAAAGTAGCGAGTGAAATCGTTCGCCTGGCTTCGGGGGTCGAGCTAAACCTTCTACCTGATCACCGCGGCGCAGCCAAAATCGGCGGATTTGTGAATTAGAAACATAAATATCTTTGTCTGGAGCAAAACTATAGTCATGCCTTAAAAAACCATAACCGCCAAAGGTAATATCCAAAATTCCCGAAGCGGTATAGCTTATCTTTAAATCATCTTTTAATCTTTCTTCCGCAGAAGAATATGTAGGTTTAACTACCCTTTTTTCTTCCTTTAGTGGCGCCTTCTGAATCGGTTTCTCTTCTATGGTCCCGATCATCGAAGTAACGTCTAAAACGTCGTCGGTATTTTCTTTAGCTATTTTTTTAGTCGAAGTCATATAAAAAGATGCCTGAACATTGAAATAGAAACAATATTTACCGTGCTTTTAAATTCTTAAGAAAGTCAACAGTCAACTAAAACATACTAATGGGAGCGCTTTCTCTCGTATCTTTTTTATCTTATAGAGCTATTATATATAAATTTTAAAAAAATGCAAATGATTTTATTTTCTTCAAAGAAGTGATCCTCCTTGATAAGTGATTTTAAACTTTTTCCCAGCAAGTAAAATAGGGAGACATCTCTCCTAACTCACGGGTTAGGGGAAAACTATCTCATTCCCCGCCAGAGGCGGAGTTACCTTTGTGTTGTGATAACGTTAAGAAAAAGTTTTTAAAGTTCTTCCACCTTTTAAGTGGTTTTCTTATCAGGAGGATCGATTTAAGTATACAAAACTACTTTTTTATTTGTCAAGCCCCGATTTAATCGGGGCGCAGACCCCGTAGACTCGCCCCTCGGAGATCCCGATTTAATCGGGACGACGAGGTAAGAGTTCTTCGAGGTCAAGATTAAAAACCAGAACTGTTATAATTTTTCCATGCGCAAGTATTGGGTGGTGTTTACGACGACGGTCAAGGAATACTTTGTCTATCGACTAAACTTCATTATCTGGCGGCTGCGGGTTTTCCTTTCCTTCGCCATCACCTTTTTTCTCTGGCTGGCTGTTTTTCAAGACAGGATCCGCTTTGCCTCTTATGAAAAAAACTATCTTCTTTCTTACATTTTATACGCCAACATCCTGGCTAACTTTGTTTTAGGAACACGGACAATTGACATTGCTGCCGAGATTATTGACGGATCGATTATCAACCGACTGCTAAAACCAATCTCTTTTTTTAAATTTTATCTCTGCCGTGATCTGGCTGACAAGTTACTTAACCTTGTTTTTGTTGTTGTTGAAGTCGGTCTTCTGGTAATTCTTTTTAAAACACCACTGGTGACCCCTAAAAATTGGTTGGTTTTTTTTGTCTTTATTAGTAGTGGCACTCTTATTTCTTTTTTTATCAGTCTCTGCCTTTCCTTCATCGGTTTTTGGAGTAATGAGGTTTGGTCACCCCGCTTTCTCTTCTTGACCCTGGTCTTTTTCCTCTCTGGTACCTACTTTCCTCTCGACCTCCTCCCACGAATTATTTATTATCTGTTATTACTCACCCCTTTTCCTTATCTTTATTATTTACCAACACAAATACTTCTAGGCAAGGTTTATCAAATCGGCTACTGGCCGTTGATAATTTCCTTTTTTTGGTTATGGTTGTTAGGGCGAATTACCGTTTATTTATGGCGAACCGGCAATAAAAATTACTCGTTTTGGGGAAGATGATAAAAAAATCAAGGATAACAAATTTGTGTGACTTGGAAGTGAATTTACAATTATCAATGAAGGAAACAAGATCTATTAAGAACCAGTATAAATAAGAAGTGAAGAATACGGATTTTTGACAACATGGCACGCGTGGCTGCCAAATATATAATCTGAAACCGCGCTTACTAGCTTGCTGCATGTTGCAAAAAGACGTATTCGAACTTCTTAACAATAAAATTATGAACAAAATAAAACATAACCTAAAAATTTTTTTCCTTTTCTCCAAGTTTTCCCTGAAAACCACCTTCCAAACCCGCCTGGGCGTAATATTTTTACTCTTGGGTAAGGCCGTCCGCTTTCTCTTCTTTTTTTCCCTTATTTATTTTATTTTTGCTCGCGTTAAACTCCTCAAAGGCTATACACTTAACCAGGCGGCCATTTTTTATCTTACCTTCAACCTGATTGATACTATTAGTCAAATTCTTTTTCGAGAAGTTTATCGTTTTCGTCCCCTGGTTGTCTCTGGCGACTTCGACACGGTCTTAACTAAACCATACCATCCCCTCCTTCGAATCCTGCTTGGTGGCGTTGATTATCTTGACGTTATTATGATTGTTCCTTATGTCCTGTTAACAATTTTTTTCGCCGGGCAAAATCCTTCAACTACCTTACTTTCAACTTTTAACTTTTCACTTTTAATTTTTAATTCTTTATTGATGGCCACTGCCTTTCACATCTCTGTCTTAGCCTTTGGCGTCATCACCACCGAGGTTGACAACACCATCATTGTTTATCGAGATCTGACCAGCCTAGGCCGCTTCCCTATCGACATTTATCAACGACCGTTGCGTGAGATTTTCACCTTCATTATTCCGGTTGGCGTCATGATGACCTTTCCGGCTAAAGCGTTATTCTGTTTGTTGTTATGGCCAAACATCGCTTACATTTTTATTATAGGTATTGTTTTGTTTTGGCTCTCATTAAAATTCTGGTATTATGCATTAAGAACATATCAATCTTGGGGAGGATAATAAGAATTTTTAATTTATAATTTCTAATTTTTAATATTTAAAAAAGCGAAGGTAACAAAAAATGAAAAAGTGTGAAGTGTGCGGATTTTTAATCGGCCACTTCTGGTTCGACAAGCTCACCATAAACTATTAGAATTAAAATCTTTTTCTTTTATCCTGAGCAATGTCAAAAGACATTGGCAGGCTTGCCCCGTAGCGAATGCTACTGGGGTATTAAAAAGACACACACGAACGCTTTTTTATAAAAATCATGATTTCAGTTAAAAACCTAACCAAAATTTACAAAATCCATCAGCGTCAGGCTAACTTTTTCCGTGATATTTTTTTCAGAAAATACAAACAGACGGTGGCTCTGGACCAAGTCTCTTTTGAAATTGGCGAGAATGAACTGGTTGGTTTTATCGGCCCCAACGGCGCCGGTAAAACCACCACCTTAAAAATTCTTTCAGGAATTTTATACCCGACCTCTGGCCAGGTGGGGGTCCTCGGCTTTACCCCCTTTGAAAAAAATGCCGGTTTTTTAAAACAGATCGCCTTTGTCATGGGGTCCCGTAACCAACTCATCTGGGAACTGCCGGCCAGCGACAGTTTTGAGTTTAACAAAACCGTTTACGAACTCTCCGACTCTGACTACAAAAAAACGGTTGGTGAACTGGCCGATATTTTAAACTGCCAAAAATTAATTAGTCGACCGGTAAAGACTCTCTCTTTGGGCGAACGGATGAAGATGGAGTTGATCGCCGCCCTGCTTCACCAACCAAGGTTAATTTTTTTTGATGAACCGACTATCGGCCTGGATATTTTTTCCCAGGAAGCCATCCGCGAGTTTATCAAAAAATTTCAACAGAAATACGGTTCGACCATCATTCTCACAAGCCATTATCTTGAGGATGTTAAACGACTAGCTAAACGATTAATCGTTATTAATCAAGGAAAAATTCTTTACGACGGTTTATTAAAAAAAATTATTGATCAATACTCAAGGGTTAAGTTCATCACCTTGACCTTGGAAAAAAAGATTAGTAATGAGGTTGTTGGTCAAATTGGCCTGCCGCTGGTCAATTTATACCCCAAGGTTGTCTGGAAAATTGACAGGAAGCTGCTTCCGGAGAAACTGGCTTTTATCAATGAAAACATTCCTTATTCTGATCTTTCTGTCGAAGAAGAAAGAATTGAGGAAATCATTAAGACTCTGTTTAAGAAAAAAATTGGCCGTTAGTCTTTTAACCACAATCGATTTTTTTTAAAAGTAAACTGTTTCCAGTGAACTAACCATTCCTGAAATATTTTTAGCATAAACGCGATTATCAATGTTAAATAAAGATTACTGCCGGAAATAATAAACCTAAGGCCGTTAACTAGACTCCCAAAAAAGACAACAAAAAAAGCATTTTCAAAGAAATTTTGGAAAAAAAACAGGAGGCGGCGATCGTTTTTTATAAAAAATATTATATCGCCGGCCAAGCGATAAAGGTACAAAAATAATAGAAAAACAAAGTAAGGCTTCAGGTAAAAGACAGAGTAAACTATAGCCATCGTATACCACCAAAGGTCCAAAATTTTATCGTACCGTTCATACTCTTTCAATGACAAAACTCGATTTGAGGCAAAATCGGCGTCGATAATGTCAAGAAAGGTTACTACCAGAGCGGAAAAAATCGGGTAATAGAAAATTAAGAGCGGCACGCCGATCCTTAAAACAACAATAAAAAGGTATTGGATTAGGGCTTTTTGATTTCTTTTTTTCATCTTCTATATGCATATTATAAAACACGAGAAAGTCAACTTACAGGGGTTCTATGAAATTAAGTATGGTAAGAAGATGATAATTTAGATTGTAAAAATGGTAAAAGCACCTTAAAACTTTTGTGACACAAGTTTTTTATACGCTTTTTTGTCATTTTGAGCCCTTCGATTCGGAGGGCGAAAAATCTAGCGAAGCCAGATACTGTCCAGTATCTGGCGAAGCGTGTATTACGTCCCGACTTTTACGTCGGGACTAGATCTTTCCCCCGACGTAACGTCGGGGTCAAGATGACTATAAGTCAAATTATTACCATACAATATGACATAGAACCACTTACAGGTTAACATACAATTTTATATTATGGTAGATTGTAATATATGAGCGATATAAGTGTTCAAGTAGAAACCCCCATATCTGTAGCGCGCCTTTGACTCCTTTCTCTTTCGAAGTAGCTAGACCCGCTGCTTTCCCAGTAAAAGATTTTTTACACGCGACTGATTTTAATAGTGATATTTATCAACAAAGAGCCGGTTTAATGAACGGTCTTGATCTGTTGACAAGAAAAGATGCCGGCGGAAAAATCGATCTCTCAGACCAAAGATTTAATTATCGCCTAAACACCTTTATAAAAGACGGGGCCAATCAGCCTTTTCTCGAAAAATTGACTAACAAGATTAATAGTCAAACTCCTGACCGTCAGTTGTCAGAAGTCATCAAAGACTGGGCTTTTTTTAAACCTGAAGTCGGATATTATAAAGATCAAACTCGAGCTGCCTCATACCGAGTGATTGATACCTTGTTTAAACACTATCAGGCAAATCCTGGACAACTAGTCAGCGACAAACCTTTTCTTGCTGGTTATATAAAAACTTTATTCGGGGATCAAGCCGGAACGGTTTTTACTGATATTGTTGAACAAATGGTTAATGCCGGTCAAATTGATTGTGGTCAATGGCAACAACAGAT
>Ga0210016_1001956_pt1 | contig 18996 bp, 28 predicted proteins | sample CryGeyCG2014_300_FD_185454 | JGI IMG/M metagenome (GOLD analysis project Ga0210016, IMG submission 185454) | Groundwater microbial communities from aquifer - Crystal Geyser CG02_land_8/20/14_3.00 (SPAdes) (version 2) | ecosystem: Environmental > Aquatic > Deep subsurface > Groundwater | place... | reverse complement strand
TTTCTCTGGGCTTTGTTGAAGGACTCAATAACAAAATCCGGGTGTTTCAGCGCAGAGCATACGGGATCAAAGATCAAGAGTATTTACGGCTCAAAGTACTTACGTGCATGCTTCCAAAACTATCAAAATCATCCACTCAAAAAGGAGAAGAGCCGTTTTTAATAACAAGTGATTGCTCAAAGATAGTTTTTCCATTATAAGTGCCGCAGATTTCTCCTGTCGTATAAATATTATCTCTAATTTCTGTAAATACCCTGCAGTCAATAATCCGGCAATTATATTGGGTTACAATATTTCTGAATTCATTACTGAAACCCGGGCAGAGATAAACCTTAATACCTGGATTATTATATAGCACCACCCTTACTCCTCCGGTATGGTCCCAGTGATCATGGGAGATAACAAGATGTTTGAAGGAGGATATTTTTACACCCTGCTTTGAAAGGTTATGTTTAAGGGTATCCGGAGTACTGAATGTATCAAACAGGATATCGTTATTCACAAGAAACGATACGCCCCATCCGACAAACAACCTCTGCAGTTTCGTTGATGCCTCTGCGATTACTTTTATTTCCATCTTAGTGCTTCTGCTATTAATCGTACATTACCGGATTTAGTTTAAGTGCCTCCCTTTTTTTGTCTAAGTGTTTAATTATTAAATCAGCTGCTTTTATGGGGTCTGGTTCAAATGCGAAGTTGGCGCCAATCTTTTCGTCAAATTTTTCGGTTAACAACTTCGTTAATTCTCTGGCACCTTCAACAGGAAACGGTAGGCCGAGCACCGTATATACACCCGAAGAAGCAACGTAAAACGCAATGGACACGGCTTTCTCGCTCATCCATTCGGGAGCTGCTCCTGCCACAGGTAAATCCGAGATATCTTCGCCTAACCCGCCTTCATTTATGACATGACATAACGTTGTTAGTATTCTGCTGCAGTCAACACAAGAACCTAAATGCAGCACGGGCGGGATTCCAACTGTTTCACAAATTTCTTTTAATCCTTTACCGGCATACTCATATGCCGCCTCTGGTTTCAGCAGCCCTGCTTTTGCATCGGCAATTGCCGAACATCCCGTTACTACAACAAGAACATCTTTTTTTATTAATTCCTTGGCAAGGAGCACATGTCCTGAATCGTGTTTTATCTTTGGATTGTTACACCCTACTATACCTACCGCGCCCCTTAATCTGCCGGAAATAATAGCGTCATTTAAAGGACGATATGTTGCCCTGTATTTACCGCCAAGCAGGTTGAATACGTTTTCTGCTGTAAAACCTGCCACTAAATCCATTTTTTCATCAGGGATGTTAACCAGTTCCTTCTTGCGATTTTTATAGTTTTCAACTCCCATACGAACAATTTTCTTAGCAATATCAAACGCCTTATGTTCATCGAATTCCACATGTTGCACATGGGGAAACTTTGCTTTTGGAGAAGTGGAAATAATTTTCGTATGATAACATTGAGCCAGTGAACCCAGGGCAGGCATTATACACTGCACGTCCACTATCATCAAATCAACCCCCCCTGTAATAATAGCTAATTCCTGCTGCAGAAAATTACCTGCAACCGGTATCCCGTGCCGCATTAACACTTCATTCGCAGTACAGCACATACCCGCAAGATTTATACCTTTAGCGCCGCTCTCTTTTGCTAATTTTACCAATTCAGGGTCAGATGCAGCATCAACGATGACATCGGAAAGCGTAGGCTCGTGGCCATGAACAACTATATTCACTTCGTCTTCTTTCAATACTCCAAGATTTGCCTGAGAGCGTACAGGGGTTGGTTCGCCAAATAACACATCAGAAAGGTCAGTAGCAACCATGCTTCCACCCCAGCCGTCACCGAGCGAAGCTCGTATTCCTTGTTTAATAAGATTCTCATGGTCGTTATCAACACCTATATGAGTACGGTGCATTATTTCAACAATTTCCCTGTCAATACCCCTCGGAACTACGCCTAATTTACGCCACAATTCCTGCCGTTTTTTCGGTGCGCGGTGAGTAAACTGTAATTCACCGTGCTGCTGCCCGAATTCAGCAAACGCTTTCTCGGCGACATCATGCGCGATTTCCTTTTCGGTTCTTCCTTCTATTTTTATTTTCATTTCTCCGGCTAATTCAAGAAGTCTTTTCTTACCTTTAATTGAATATCCCTGAGTTTTATCTTCTGAAGCCATCAGCAATGTGTGGGCAATATCACGTCCATGGTCAGAGTGTGCAGCAGCACCGCTCGCAATCATCCTGATAAGATTTCTTGCCGCAATTATGTCTGCCGTCGCACCACATACACCTTTTTGAGCCCCTTCTCCGAAAGGGTCTATCCTGCAGGGTCCCATAGTACACACCCTGCAACATATTCCCAACTGGCCAAAACCGCATTGAGGCAGCATTTTCTCATATCTATCCCAGGCTGTCTCCAGACCATTCTTTTTACCAATTTCAATCATTTCTAAAGAGGCTTTATCTACTGATTTCTTTTCCATTTCCTCATCCTCCCTGATATTCATCGGCTCATTTACCTAACATTACGCAAGCGTTATAGACAACTTTGATGTTATTATCATTACAAAAATTTATTGCCTGTTCACTTTCTGCACCGGGTTGCATCCATACCCGGGTTATTCCTTTTTGAAGGCATTGTTTAACTATCTGCTCTGTCACTACCGGAGGAGTAACTATATCTACGACATCTATTGGTTCAGATATATTCGGAATGGACGGATAGCATTTTAACCCCTCAACTTCTTTTATATTCGGATTAACAGGATAAACCTTGCATCTTTTTCGTATGAGGTCTTTCAGAATTTTGTAAGCATATTTTGATTCATCCCTGAAAGAACCAACAACAGCAAAATTTCTTTGATTTAAAAATTCTTTAATTAAATCCTGCATTAATTTTTTTACTCCTGATGATCATTAAAATACCGTCTCCAATATTTTTGTTATCTGTTTCTCGTTCTGAATACTACTTGTGGCTTTGAGGACCTTGCCGTTTTTAATGTAAACAGTGAATGGCAAACCCATAAAAGACGAACATTCAGGTAGATTTTTTATATAAGAAGCATCGGGTATATCAAAATCCATATCTCTCATCTGAACTTGCGGATACTTAGGCTCCAATTTTTCCATGATATCATAAACAGGAATACACATGGGTCCCATTCTCCCGCAGCAAACCATAACATTCTCGCTACTTTTAAGTAATTCATCAACTTCTTTACGACTTTCTAAATGCTTGAGATTTGTATCTAACATCACCATACCTCCTATTTACGTTATTTAACGTTTTTCTGTTTTCTATTACTATTCTTTCAATAGCTTTTTGATTTCATCTTCAAATATATTTTTAGGACGATAACCGATGAATTTCGTGTGTATGTCACCTTTCTTATTAATAACAAAAGTAGTCGGTATTCCTCTTATTCCGCCATAATCCTGCACTATTTTATCGTTACCCATTACTATCGGATAATTTATCTGCATTTCATTTATGAATTGGTTTACAGCATCAGGGTTATTGTCAAGACTGACGCCGATAATCAATAACCCTTTATCCTTATATTCATTCTGTAATTCAACAAAATCAGGAATTTCCGCTTTGCATGGCGGACACCACGTTGCCCAGAAATCTAAAATGATTACTTTTCCTTTAAACTGCGAAAGAGTTAAAGTATTGCCTTTTGTTGTGCTCAAAATAAAATCAGGAGCATTACCCCAGGATGATTTTTCTTCAGTTTTTTGAGAAACTTTTTCACTTACTGGAAAAGTTTTACACTCTCTTTCAATATCATAATTAGTTTGAGGTTTATCTTCCACAATATCTTTTTTTTCAGTCTGGGTTGGCTTTCCTTCAATCGCTGTCTCATTCTTACTGCAAGCATTGAACAGCACTATTAAACCGATTAAAACCATTAAATACTTTTTCACAGCAATCTCCCGGACAAAACTAATATACCTATAATAATAAGCAATACCCCGCTTAATACAGATATTATCTGAATATACTTTTTCACTTTAGTAAATAGTTTCAAGATTCTGTTCACTGCCAATCCTGTTATCAAAAATGGTAGCGCTAACCCCAAAGAGTAACTGCTTAATAACAATATACCCCGTGATAAAGTATTTTTTGTTGCAGCAAAAGTCAATATTGACCCAAGTATTGGCCCGATACAGGGAGTCCAACCGATAGCAAATGTCATCCCTACAATCAAGGAACCAAACCCGCCTAATATCGGTTTGTTTCTTAGATGTATCTTTTTCTCATATTCTAAATATTTTATTTTGAACAATCCGGCAATATGCAACCCAAAAGCAATGATTACTATACCGCCGATTATCCTCAGTATTTTTTGATTTTTGATAATAATATTACCTAAAAAAGTTGCAGAAGCACCTAAAACAATGAAAACAATTGAAAACCCTAAAATGAATAATATGATGTTACTCAGAATTTTCCTTGTATTCCTATCAGTAGAATTTTCACCCGTTAATTCGTCCATAGATAAACCCGTAATGAAACAGATATACGCCGGGATCAACGGTAAAATACACGGCGAAAAAAATGACAGTACACCGGCAAGAAAAGCAACTAAAATAGAAATCTGTTGATGCATTTTTGTTTCCTATTTTAGCATAATTTTCAACTATTTTTCAATATCATTGATAAACACTGTTTGACAAGCATTCCATTTTTTCCATTTATACCTTATTGTTTTTGTCTTACAAATAATAAAGGAAAAACTATATCACTTACACAGCAAGGAATCCAAACCGCTAAGAACAAAAAGAAAAATATAATGATATAGGAAAATAAATTCAGGGTCTGGTTCATAGCCATGAAAAAATGGAACAATGATGCCCAGGTGCTTATAAGAACATGGCCATAATGCGGGAATTTAGTTGACGGTTTAAAGTATGCAACAGCAATACCCGCCAATGCCAGAGGATTTACTAACCACCATTTTTCAATAAAACCGATATGAATGCCTTTATTGGGTAAATTAAGTAAAGATTCACCTACAAAAGGAATTATAGAATCACTCAATGTTGCTATTCCGACTGAACCGGTATAGCCTATAAGCAGCAATATCCAGAGATTGCATTTTCCTGTTATGCATTTAGTGCCAATATGTTCACATGTATGGAGTTTATACATTGCTGCTGTCACGAGGGCGCTTAAAAAAATATGTGCCGGGTGCAATATATAAAATATGTGATATGCTGTTTGCGAAGGTATATTTTTAAATACTAACATAACGACTATCCCGGTAATTGCGCCAAAAGCGGTAAACGGAGCATGGTTTCTTAATTCTTTCAGTATATTTTTAAACATCTTCTATAACCTTTCTCTGACATGAAAAATATATCCTTGGCAAATTATTACCGGATACATATTTCGCTTCTTTCAATTCGCTGTTTACCCGGATAGTTCCTGTTTTTGCCTTTACCTCATACGCTATAACTAACAATGAACCATACGTTTTGCTTTTATAAGGGTAAATACCTATTAGCTTTTCAATATTTCCAACAATACCCGTTTCTTCCTTTAATTCCCTTAAACAAGCTTCCTCCGGATTTTCTCCCTGCTCAATAAAACCGCCCGGCAACGACCATTTGCCTATCCCCGGTTCTATATTTCTCTTTACTACAAGTATACGCCCGTTCCTATCTCTTACCACACAGCTTACAACAGGAAGCGGATTTTGATAATTTGTCCAACCGCATTTTTGACAGACAAGTCTTTTTCTTCCATCAACCTTTGTAAACTTTAAATAATATCTGCATACAGGACAAAATTTAAGCGGGTACTTTTTCATTTTATTGATTTAATATATTTTGGTTTATTACGATACAAACAGTCCTGGCTCTTTTCTGCTTCTTACAGGTAATTTCATTTTACTTGAAACAAGCATTAAAATTACCCATTCCGATTTTTGTACCTTCACATTTACCGGAAATAAGATATTGTTTTCCTGAATTTAATTCTCTTATAAGTTGTTCATCAGAAGAATAACCCGCCACTAAATTAAGTCCTTTCTTAGTCAAAACAAAGACAGGTATTCCTGTAGAAATTTGTAATATTGCTTTTTTGCCCGTCATTTCTCTTATTTCTTGTGATGCACAACTCCAAACGATATCAGCATATTCATTTATTTCTTTGATTCTTTCCTCATCAATACCAGTGGTACAGACAATCAGCGAAGTGACAGAAATGTTGAGATTTCTTTCAATTTCTTTTAATTTAGACAAATCATCTTCCAGGTATCCATTGACAGTTACAGCTATATTTTTATAGCCGAATTTAGATGCCCTTATTACCCCCTCTATTTGGTTAATTTCAGCATCTGGAAAAACTACACTGCAATTTGCTTTCTTAAGTTTGTTTATTGTGGTTTTTATAGGAGAAGTCAAAAAAAGTCCGTTCATTCTGGCACCAATACCCTGGACTATTTCGGGTTTATTTACAATCACAGTGCCTGCACCGTCGCAAACAACTACAGCAGCATCAATGATTTTTTTATTCATAGCATACATCAATATTTCTGATGCTCCATATGGAACAGCTATATCATTTCTAATAAGTTCTCTTTTTTCAGTAAAGTGACCGAATTTATCTATTTTTTCTTCAATGGCCTCTTTTATTGTGTTTTTCAGTAACTCTGAATCAGATTCTTTTATTTTCCTTATTCCATCATACAAATAATGTGCAAGAGGACAGTAGCCCATATCAGGATTTGTCACTTTGATTACTTTTCCTTTTGATATGACAACAAAGGAAGAATAGAATCGTGTAATATGTAAATCCTCAAATTCATCTTTTTCTATCTCAATTATCTTTAATAAGTTTTCTATGTTCATCTATAATATTTCTATATCAGATGCAGGCTTATTGCCATGACAACCATTCCTGTTATAATGCCTGCTATGGCAATATGTCCATCCGTGTTTTCATATGCCAAAGGCAGTAGTTCATCAAAACTGATAAACACCATGATTCCTGCTACAAATGCCAGTGAATACGCAAGAATGTGCGGTGAAATGAACGGAAACAGGATTAAAATTCCTATCAACGCGCCTATCGGTTCGGCAATGCCGGAGAGGAACGAATATGTAAAAGCCTTTTTCCTGCTGCCTGTGGCATAGTATATAGGCATTGCCACCGCGATGCCTTCGGGAATATTATGTATTGCTATCGCAAACGCCAGTGAAATCCCCAGATTTACATCACTTAAAGAGGACATAAAGACAGCCATTCCCTCCGGAAAATTATGTATTGTTATACCCAGCATCGTGTATACACCCGCGACCATAAGTTTTTTGTCTTTTGCCTGTTTACCTACAGTCTCATTAATATATTCATGAGGAATCAAAGTATCTATCAGCATAATAAATATGATTCCGGCAAAAAAAGCGATATTTGCTTGCAGATAACCTGTTTCTTTAATTGCCGAAGCAAGCAATTCTACGAAAGACACATATACCATCACCCCTGTGGATAATCCCAGGGAGAACTGCAGATATTTTTTGTTGAAGTCTTTTATAAATAACGATATTAGACTGCCGATACCTGTGGAAACACCGGCAATGCATGTAATCGCCATAGGAATTATCAAAGATTTCAATTCCAGCATTGCTTTCTCCTGTCACAAGATTATTTTCTAGCCGGGGTAAAACTTCCAGCAATAACAAAATCTAACTGCTGTTTTCATTTCAAGCATAATTAATTGAAATTGCCACCAAAAGTTTAAAATATAACATCAGTCAGTTTACGTCTATATTCTTTAGTTAGAAAATGGTCATCTCCTAAAATATTAAAGATTTTCAACATTGATTTTCTTGCTATTCCATCTTTATATTTTTTGTCTTTCATTAAAACACTTAAGTAACCATCTAAACTTTTCTGATAGTCACCAATTCTGGCATATTGATTAGCTAACTCAAAAAAAATTTCTACATCATTAGGATTCCTTATTAATTTTTCTTTTAATTTATCTATATCTTGAACAGGAATATCTTTAAAATGAATAATATCCAATAGTTTTTTGGCTTCTTCTAGATATTCTATAGCTTTCAGATATTTCTTTGCTTCAATAAATATTTCTCGCTCAAAATAAATACTACCTATTTTATATTGTAGTGAATCATCTCTCGGTTCCTTTTCTAAAGCGTTTTGATATTCTTTTACTGCTTCCTCTAATTTACCGAGTTTATAATACTCATCTCCTCGCTTGATATGTAAATCTACTTCGGTAGGCTCTACTTTTCCCAAGAATTCTTTTATTTCTCGTTCAGGAATTACACCCGTAAATTCATCAGCCACTTTACCGTTTTTAAATAACATTACCGTAGGGATAGCGCTGATTCCAAACCGGGAAGCAACTATAGGATTCTCCTGTACATTGACTTTAGCCAAAATAAATTTATCAGGGTATTCGCCAGATAATTTTTCTAAAATCGGTCCAAGCAGCAAACAGGGTTGACACCAAGGAGCCCAGAAATCTACCAATATAGGTATATCTTTTGATTTATCAACAACATCCTTTTGAAAATCTTTATCGTTTACCTCAATAATCATTCTTTCATCTACCTTTCTTTAATACTTCCGTTTTATCCGTTTTTTCCCAGGTAAACTCTTTTTCCTCTCTACCGAAATGTCCGTAAGCAGCGGTCTTACAATAAATGGGTCGCAAAAGATTGAGTGTTTGAATAATACCTTTAGGTGATAGTTCAAAATGTTTCTTTATCAACTCTACAATTTTATTATCATCGGTCTTACCTGTCCCAAAAGTACTTACTGAAACAGCTACTGGCTCAGCAACCCCAATGACATAACTTAACTCTACCATACATTTTTCTGCCAGTCCAGCAGCAACAATATTTTTTGCAATATAACGTGCCATATAAGTGGCACTGCGGTCAACTTTAGTGGGGTCTTTCCCGGAAAAAGCTCCGCCACCGTGAGGTACTATTCCTCCATAAGTATCTACTACTATCTTTCTCCCTGTCATTCCGGTATCGCACTGAGGACCGCCGACAACAAATTTGCCCGTAGGATTGACAAAATATTTAATTTTTTCACTCAGCAAGTTTTTATCTATTACCGGTTTCACGACTTTTTCTATAATTTCACTCTTTGCCTTTTCTGTTATCTTATTGCCTGTTTTATCAAGTATTTCTTCAGTATGTTGCGTAGAAATGACTATGGTATTCACCTTAATCGGTTTACCATTTCTATATTCTACTGTAACCTGGGATTTACCATCAGGACCAATGTAAGGAAGTATCTTCTTTTTTCTTACTTCAGCCAGTCTCTTTGTAAGCTTATGAGCTAAAATTATCGGTAGTGGCATAAGTTCTGATGTTTCATCACATGCATAACCAATCATAGTTCCTTGATCACCTGCACCGCCGACATCAACTCCCTGAGCAATATCCGGTGATTGTCTGCCGATAGAATTTAAAATTGCACAGGTTTTATAATCAAATCCTAATTTAGGATTATCATATCCGATATTTTTAATTATTTCCCGAACCACTCTTTGAACATCCACAAATCCTGTTGTAGTAATTTCTCCTCCGACAATTAACATACCGGCTGTAACAAAAGTTTCACAGGCGACTCTCCCGTTTTTATCCTGCCGGATAACTTCGTCTAAAACAGCATCAGAAACCTGGTCACAGATTTTGTCCGGATGCCCTTCTGTCACAGATTCCGAGGTAACTAAATGCGTGCTTTCCATATTTTTAATCTCCCTTTTTTATTTTTTCTAACTCTTTCCTGATTGGTTTTAATCTCTTTTTAGGAACACGGTCAATTATTAAAATCCCGTCCAAATGGTCAATTTCATGTTGCAACACTCGGCCTAAAAGCCCCCGTGCTCCGTATTGAACTTGCTCGCCTTTTTTATCCATGCCTTCTACTATTACTTCCTGCGAACGTTTTATTTCAAGATTTATTCCAGGAATACTTAAGCAACCTTCCTCCATAACCTCCTTCCCTTGACACCATATTATTTTGGGATTGATAAATGTAAGCAGTCCCTCTCCTATATCAGCAATGATTATTCTTTTCAATATCCCCAGTTGCGGTGCAGCCAAACCAATACCTTTATACTGATACATTATCCGGGACATAATATTAATAAATTTCTGTATATCACCATTTAATTCCTCTACTTCTTTACACTTTCTTTTCAAAACAGGGTCACCGTATAATTTAATTCCTAAACTATCCATTGTTATCTTCATCGGTTCATCTCCGATTTTCTAGAGTCACTGATTAGCTCCACCACACTTAAGTATTATATCACCTGCATTTACTTCCAGATGTCCGGCAATAAGCGCACACTTTACTTTCAGAAGGAAAAAAACATTCTTTTTGTTTTCTTCGCTCAATGTTTCGTAATTTCCCTGTCCTTTAGAAATTATCATATCGGCATTGTTATAGATTTTAAGAAATTCCCGTGAGCATAAGTCCAGGATTGTTCCCGGTGCATCGGAACCATTGGTAATAACCTCAGATACATTATTCATTTCAACTTCATTCGCATCTTCTATGGTTACGTCATTAATCACCGGTACACTTTTTACTGCATAGTAAACTTTTAACTTATGCATTTTCAGTATTTCTTCTATCAATATTTTATCAAAAACAATCTCGCCTGCATTGTCACCGAGATAAAGTAAAGTTTTTGTTTTACTTAAACTATCACAAAATAAGTCATAGTGGTGTACCGCAAATTCTCTGGTTAATACTTCTTTCAAAGTAGCATCCAAATCAAACTGGCCGCCACTGGCGCCAAAATCAATAATGTTTCCTGCAATTGCTAATCTTATTGCTGTTGATAAAGGGTCGGGCGAATCTTTGACTGTATCTTTAAGGCCGGAATACATATTCAATGCTATCTGATTATATTTAATCTTTACATCCCGATAGGGGTCTTCACACCCGGTAATTTCTTTAATAATTCTATAAACATAACGTCCGATATGCGGTGGGGTAAGAGTTTCACCGGATGGATTATTTCGAGCGGAATTTATAAGAAAAGACATTACCTGGTCTAAAATTTTCTCCTGTATTTTCTCATCGTTTGTGGATAACCGTGCTGTAGCTAATGCTTGTCTGAGAATGCACGGTATACAATCTAAATATGTTTTCAATGTTTGCTTCTAACCTTTCCGTCTATTGAACTACAGATTTTTTCTATGACTTTTGCTGCTTCTGAATCAAAATATGTCTCAATATAGGATTTGCCGTCATCAGTCGTTTCTACTATACGCATGTCAAACGGAATCCTTCCTAAAAATGGAATATTTAACTCTTTAGCTGCCTTTTCTCCGCCGCCTGATTTGAATATATCAATATTTTCCCCGCAATGAGGACAGGTCAATCCACTCATATTTTCCAAAATTCCAAGGATAGGGACGGAAAGTTGCCTCAAGAAACTGACGCATTTTCTTGAATCCAGTAAAGCTATATCCTGCGGAGTTGTAACAATAATTGCCCCGGTTAAATCACGGACCAATTGACATACAGATAGGGGTTCATCACCGGTCCCGGGGGGGGAATCAATTACCAAATAATCCAGTTTACCCCAATTTACTTCAGCTAAGAACTGTCTCAATGCAGTCATCTTCAAAGGGCCTCGCCAGACAACAGGAGTATCAACACTTTCAAGAAATGAAGCCATTGAAACTGCTACTAAATTCGGGTTAACCGGGTAGGGGGAAATACTATTTTCTCCCGCAGGTAATCTTTTCCCTTCAAATCCAAGCATTTTTGCCACTGAAGGACCGTGCATATCAGCATCCAGTAACCCGACTTTAGCTCCTTTTTTACTTAAACAAACAGCAATATTCACTGCTACGGAACTTTTACCAACACCGCCTTTATTTGAAAGGACTAAAATCTTAGCGGTGATTTGCGCCATGTTTCTTGCTAACAACATTTCTAAACGTTTTAATTCATTATCTTTGTTGTCGTTATTCATCTTTTACAACTCCCATCATCTGAACAGGGTGGTTTTTCACATCGTTCAGTCCTCCCGCAGCAGGTTAAACCATCTTGTGACCCTATCATTTTCCCGCCGGACGAAACATTAATTGAGGAAAATATTTTTTCCAAATTCTCGCTTCCGCAATGTTTACATTTTTTCTCTATGTCACCCTGCCCGACTCCCTCAAGAAAATTGCTTATTTTTCCACAATCTTTGCATTTATATTCAAATATCGGCATATTCTGGTTATCCTCCTGTGTAAATTTATATTTTTCCTCTCCTTTTCAACGTGTCAGGTTCACTGATGGGTTCAACCTTATCTTTTTCCTTATCATATACGGTTATAGAGCACATACCTTCAAAATAGTGTTTAATTTCATTTATCCTCTCTTGAGAAAGAGGTTTTTCATTGCACGGTCTTAATGGGGTATTAATCTGAATTTCATCCGGCTTAATCTCTTTCGCTAATTGAGACAATTCCTCTGCATATTTTTCGTTTTTTTCTACAAACATAATCTGTAATGCAAATTTCCCTTTATACGACAGTTTGAATTGTTTTATGCCGTCCAGGATACTATTGAATGTTATTTGCTTCATCGGTCTGTTAATTAAGTCAAGGGTTTTTTGAGAACATGAATCCAGTTTTGCTAAAACAAAATCAGAAAGCATCAAATCATTCCTGACATCCGGTCTGTTCATTAAAGAAGAATTCGTAATGACAGCTATTTTTTCTTTCCGTAATAGCCTAACGGATTCAATCATTTTCCCTAAATTTGCAGCTAATGTCGGTTCTCCTGCACCAGAAAATGTTATATAATCAATTTTTATTTCAGGCAAAGAATTTATTTCATCTATGATTTTATCTGCTGGAATATATACTTTTCTTTCTGCTGTGAATTTATAGGTCTTACCGAGTTGACAGTAAATACAGTCAAATGTACAAATTTTATCTTTGTCAGATATAGGGTCTATTCCTAAAGAACTGCCTAATCTCCAGGAAGGAACGGGACCATAAATATATTTGTAGTCTTTTTTTCGCATATTGAATCCTGGTGCCAATTGTCCTCCTTTTAAGGTAAATGAACAAAACTAATAAATAGTCCCAATAAAATTATCATAATTGCTCCCGCATAGCTGAATACTTCGGCTAATATTATTGCTGGTCTTGAGGTGTTTTCCAATCGGTTTAATATTCCCTGTCTGGATTTTATAGTTAAAATCCCGATGATAAACAGGACCACAGCCAATCCGATAGATATCATAGTAATAGACGCAAGGCCTATAAGAAATAGTCCTGCATTCATAGTAATCAACATAATTGTCAAAGATAGGGGGCAGGGGACTATCCCGCTTGATATTCCGACCACATATATATTTTTAGCTAAAATACCTTTTTCATCAGCGATAGGCATAACCTCTTTTTTAGTCCTGCTGTAAAGTAGCCAAGCCCCCACTAATATTATTAAAATTCCACTGGCAAAATAAAAATAATTTTGGATTTGAATTCTTTTCATTCCCTGTATGTTATGTAGAATCGTATGAAACAGAACAGCAAGTAAAAATGCCATGCCTGTGTGGACACAAGCTATGGTTAATGCAAGTTTCCCTGCACTAATCGGACTGGCTTTCTTATGCAAAAAATAAAATCCCACCAAATCTTTCCCGTGACCAGGCCCGAGAGCATGGAGCATGCCATACCCTAAGGAGAAAAACAACAGCCATACCAGAACCCTGCCATCAGGTTCATTTTTTAGCAATTGTATGTTCCTATTAATTATTCCATTGCCTTTTTTTTGTAATTCAGCAAAACTCCTGAAGATAGAGATACTTCTTTGTTGAGGGACTGTTTTATATGCAGGTGTTTTAGGTTCTAATTGTAAATCAGTTGTATTAGCGAATTTACACAGACAAAAGCATAAAACCGATAATGACAATAAAACAATCAATCGTTTTTGCATGGATACCTCATTTACCTTTATACTCTAATCCGAATTCATAGCCATAATATGAAAATTCCTTTATATACTGTTTTGTAATTTTAACATGTTTTTCTTTAATAGAATTTTCTTTCTGGTTTGACCCGAAAGCCACAAATGTTGTATGGTCATTGGCTATGTATTGTATTTTTGTAATATTTGTTTCATACAATAAACCGACAGGTATAAAATAAATGTAGGTTACAGTCAATTTATCCGGATTTATAAAGGCTTGAAAATCCTTCACGGCAATATTTTTTAGTGTATCACCATTTATTTTAATAATTGAGAAGTAATTTGAATTTTTAGCATAATTGAAGTAATCTTTTTCAACATTTTCTATTTCTTCCTTGTTAAACTTACTGTCTCCATCCTTATCACAACTCATAATAATATCCTGGCTGAATAACTCGTCAAAATGCCATTGAACCGTTATCCCGGCTAATCCATTATCGTCAAACACAAAAGATGGCGATACATCAATAAAAATATGCGGGTGTGCTAATATGCTAGCTGGGGCAGTAAAAATCAACAGCAATATAAATATAACTCTATTCATTTGTTTCCGCATATTACGACAAAACCGCCTTCTCCAAAACCGCTTTTGGAGATTTCCGGTTCCTTTATTTCTTCTACAGGTTTAAAAATAGTCTGCGCGGTAACAATGTTTTTGAATCTGTGCCTCGTTAATAATTCTATAACTTCCTGTGCAGAAAAGAAATTTGCCTCTTTATAAAACCTGTGCCCCTGCATCTTTTTTTCCTGGTAATATTTGCCCAAATGGCTGTCCTTATCTATTATCCCGATTATGAGTTTTCCGTTATCTTTAAGCACTCTTTTTGCCTCTTCTATCACCTGTTCCGGTTTATCTACGAAACATAAAGTAATTACTATTAAGACATAATCAAATTCCTGACCGAAAAACGGCAAACATTTTCCCTTTCCCGTAAATGTCTTTATACCCCTGCTCTTTGCCAGTTCAAGCATTTTTTTTGAGGGGTCTATCCCGACAGATACTCCCAGGGGTTCGGCAAACCGTCCGCTACCTACCCCGATTTCAAGCCCCTTGCCTTCTTCAGGAACCACCTGTTTTAATGCTTCTAGCTCAGATAGGTATGCAAATTTGTTTTTATCGTACCATTGGTCATATTCTTTCACATACCCGTCAAATACATTTATATTATTGTTTATTTGCATATTCTCTATAAACTTATTATCCTAAACCAAACCAGTCATTATAAAATCTTTCTACGTGTTCCTGATATTCCCTTGTATGTTTCCTGTATTTCCTTATTGCTTTTTTTGACACTCTATATTCAGGTTTATAACCCCCAATTAAATAGTTTTCAAGAATTTTTCTCGCATTATTAATTTCTATAAACTTTTTTCTACAGATTGGCTTCTTCTTATTAGCGCATCTATCAGGATGATATTTTACCGCAAATTTTCTATAAGCATTTTCCAGATCTTTAAGGGTTATTTTGCCGTTTAAATTTAATGTTTTTAATGCTTTACTTACTTCTTCTGGTTTTTTCATTATTTAATTTATTTTGTTATACGGACAGATTTTAATTTACCTTCAATTGTTAAATTCTTATCACTTCTTTCGTCTATTTTTATAGTCGTAACAACTCTTTTAATATTTCTATCAAATATAGACCTATGCATTTTCTTTGCCATTTTTAATATTTTATCTAAGTCACCTTCAATTACCGTTTCCATTGGGCCAAGTTGATATTTTATATTTTTCTCTTTTTTCAAAATATCCAGCGCTCTAGCCACATACTTGCTAACTGAAGCGGTCTTGCTTCCTATGGGTATAATATTTACTTCAATAATAGCCATGTCCTAACCTAAATTACAGGTTCCCGTAGGACAACTTGATGAAGAAGATGAACTACTTCCGGAGCCAGTACTGAAAGTAGCAGGTATTCTCTTAATATTTTTACTGCTGCATTTCTTACATTTTAGCTCTTCTTTACCTGCTCCAACACCTACCAGCATATCAAACTTTTCACCACAATCTTTACATTCATAACTATAGATAGGCATTTTTAATCACTCCTTTCTTATATGAGGTTTTATTTTTTCTTCTATATATTCCTTAGGTGCTGCCCCAACCATTTCTTCCACTACCTTCCCGCCCTTGAAAATCATCAATGTGGGGATACCCATAACATTATACTGCGAAGCGGTTTTAGGAGCATCATCTACGTTCAATTTACCGACTTTAAGTTTTCCCTGATAGTGTTCAGCTATTTCTTTTACTATTGGTGTTACCATATTACAAGGAGCACACCAGGGTGCCCAGAAATCTACTAATGCCGGTAAATCTGATTCCATAATTTCTTTTTTGAAGTTTTCATCAGTTAATTTAATTTCCACTTTTACACCTCCTCGGATATTTCAATCTTTTAATCTTTTTATATGCCCAACAAAACGGGCAAATTTTTGATAACCCATGAACAAATTCTGCCCAATCTGATTGCGGTTTAGCACGTGCAACGATACACAAAGGACAAAGGACACAAACAAAAGCTAAAGGATAAAGTAAAATTTTTTTCATCTGTTATTCTCCATACATTACAGCGTTCTGTCAACTTCGCTTAATATTTGGTTAAGTTTATCTGCATAGATGAAATCCGTAACTTGCATATCAATTTGCCTCACACCTTCCACCTGACTAATAGCATTTCTGATATCAAAAGCAAGTTTAAATCCCAAAGGACAGGTCGGCATTGATGGACTAAAAATCAACTCCACTTTCTCATCATCCGTTACTTCTAACTTTTTAATTAACCCCATACTGACTACATCAATGCCTGTTTCCGGGTCAATAACTTTGTGTAACGTTTCCATTATTTTTTCTTTGAGATTATTTGAGTTCATTTTGTATGGTTTTCCAGACATCCTTAATTTGTTCCGCAATTTCTCCGTCGGAATATTCTACAACAGTCTGCTTATTTACCATTGCTTCTGTTACTGCAGAATCATATATAATTTTGCCCGCCAGATTAATCCCATTCTTCTGACAGTATCCTTCTATTTTTTCAGTCATATCCGGATTCAGGTCATATTTGTTGATTGCTACAAATGTTTTTACTTTAAAATGTTGTGCTAATTCTATCACTCTCACCATGTCATGTATCCCCGATAAAGTAGGTTCGGTTACTACTAAAACCCCATCTGTTCCTGTAATTGAAGAAATAACCGGGCAACCTATCCCTGGAGGGCCATCAATAATTATTAAATCACGATTTTCTCTTTCAGCTATTAATTTTGCATTCTGTCGGACTATAGTTACTAATTTCCCTGAATTTTCTTCGGCAATTCCTAATTTAGCATGAACAAAAGGGCCATATTTAGTATCTGATATAAACCACTCACCTGACCGATTATCCTCCATCTTTATCGCGCCCCTGGGACAAATATGAAAACAGACTCCGCATCCCTCGCAAGAAATTGGGTCAACTGTGTAATTCTCTTCGGATATTGCATCAAACCGGCATTGAGCAATACAGGTTCCGCAGTTATCACATTTTGCTCTATTTATTACTGCAGTCTTACCACCTTTAAATTCGTGTTTCTCCAAAATTTTTGGGTCAAGTAAAAGATACAAATCTGCTGCATCTACATCGCAGTCAGCCATAACTTTATTTTGTGCTAAACTGGCAAAAGATGCAGTAATAACCGTTTTACCTGTACCACCTTTTCCACTTATAACAACAAGTTGTTTCATATGGTTTTGCCAAATCTGACTTGTAACCCTGACAGGGTATATCCTCTATTTCCTTGTATGGAGAATGAATAATACCTGTGGGTTTAATTTCTATTCTTTTCACTTTTATCTATTTTCCCTTATTTTTTCTTACCATTGCAATTCCTATAAATATTTTATTAACTACGCTTGTGCCTGAAACATCTTTTTTAAAGAAGGAAATAACTCCAGGTTTGTATGTGGTAAAAAAAGCGTAGATGTATATTCATTCATAAAAACAGGGTCTGTTGAAAGTTCAATATAAGTCATTTTTTGTGCAATTTCTTTTACTTTTTTACGTGCCTCTTTTGATAAAAGACACATCTTTGCTCCAGTAATAGATGAATTACCGATGAAGAGGAATTTATCATGGGGTAAATCAGGAAGCAATCCTATAATAATTGCTTTTTCAATATCCACATACGTTCCAAATCCACCCGATATATAAATGCGGTTTATATTTTCAAATTTAAGTCCCACCTGATTTAGTAAAACCTGTATACCTAGGAAAACAGCACCTTTTGACCTTATAAGATTAGAAATGTCTGATTCAGTAATTACTATATCCTCGTTTGTTTCGGATTCTTTTGAAGGAACAACGACGAATTCATATTCATTTTCACCGCCATTTTTACGTACAAGAGGAGAAGCACCGGGAATGAATTTGCCGGCACGGTTAATAATACCTTTCTTAAGAAGTTCAGCGGGAATGTCAAGTAAACCGGAACCGCATATACCTTTTGGTCTTGTATCGTCTATGGTGCTATATTTAACCTTATCTTTATCTCCAGATATTTCAATTCTCTGTATAGCTCCTTTTACTGCATGCAGTCCGCACTTTATCCCTACACCTTCAAAAGCAGGTCCTGCGGAACATGCACAACAGAGTAACCAATCCTTGTTACCCAGTACTATTTCACCATTGGTACCCAAATCAATCAATAATGATATTGTCGAAAAATTATCCATACCACATGCCAGTACACCCGCAGTTATATCACCACCAACATATGATGCCACGTTGGGTGTACAGGATACTACACCTTTTGAATTTATATTCAACCCTATTTCACTTGACTTTAAAGGCGGACACTGATTAAACACTGGAATATAAGGTTCCTTTCTGATATTGAGGGTGTTAAAAAACTAAGTTTTTAAATTACTTTTGTTCTTTGAAATTAAAGAAATTTACAAAAAATAGCGACAAAAGGCTATGTGTAGAACTTTAGTTAAGAAAAAACTATTATTCCGACGATAG
>Ga0210016_1001946_pt1 | contig 19056 bp, 17 predicted proteins | sample CryGeyCG2014_300_FD_185454 | JGI IMG/M metagenome (GOLD analysis project Ga0210016, IMG submission 185454) | Groundwater microbial communities from aquifer - Crystal Geyser CG02_land_8/20/14_3.00 (SPAdes) (version 2) | ecosystem: Environmental > Aquatic > Deep subsurface > Groundwater | place... | reverse complement strand
TACTTTGCCAGCTTAAATGACTGTAATGAGGATTGTCTTTTTTGCGTTAGGGGAGGCGATGAAGCCCCGATTGATTTTATTGGGACAAAAAAAGCCAAAGAGATTTTGTCTCAAAAAAGAAAAGAGGACTATCAAGAATTGTATTTTGACGGCGGCGAGCCGACCTTAAGAAAGGACTTGTTTGATTTAATCCAATTTGCCCAAGAGGCGGGATATAGGTCGGTTCAGATTTTGACTAACGGAGTTTTGTTATCCGACGAGAATTTAGTCAAGAAAATTTTGTCGGTTAGAAAGACCAAAATTTTTTCCTTGTCCTTTTCCGTTTCTCTCCATTCGCATAAAAAGGACATTTCCGAGAAATTGGTTGGCAGAAAAAATACTTTTGGCAAGACAATCAAAGGTATAGAAAATCTTTTAAAAAACAAAGCCAAAAATGTCTCAATTTATCATATTATTGCCAAATACAATTACAAAGATTTGCCGGAGTTTGTGAAATTTGCCAATAAAGAATTTCCTCAGATAAGAAATATCACTTTCTCTTTTATTTATCCGGCCGGCGGCGCTTTGAAGAATAAGCAAATTTTTCCTCGGCTTTCAGAAGTGGAACCGTATTTTCTCAAAGCGGCGGAATTATGCCAAAAATACGGCATAAGTTTTTCTCTGAGTACCTGCGGTACCGTGCCGTTATGTTTTTTAAAGGGCTATGAAGATGTCCTGATTAATCAGCAGGAACTGGACCAGCCGGAAAAAGTCGGCTTGGTTGACGCCAAAAAGGATGTTAAGTACCAACTGGCCAGCAAAGAATTTCATCAAAAAACAAAAATTAAGTCCTCAGAATGCCAAAGGTGTATTTTTGACGATAAGTGCGGCGGAATTTGGCGGGACTACGCGCAAATGTACGGAATCAAAGAATTAAAACCGATTGAAAAAAACAGCGAGGCGGAAAAGCCGAATGTTCTTTTGCTTTTAACCGGATTTTCCTGCAACAACAACTGTGTTTTTTGTTCCAATGTCGCTGACCGGAGTTTTGACTCTCAAACGAAGGAATTAACCGATAAGATAAGAAAAGGTTATAAAAGCGGATTTACGGCTTTGGAATTTATCGGCGGCGAAGTGGCTATCCGGCCGGATTTTTTGGATTTGGTTTCTTTCGCCCGCGAAGTTGGTTTTAAAGATATTCGTCTGACCACCAACGGAAGAATATTTTCTTATCCTGAATTCACCCAAAAAGCGAAAAAAGCCGGACTTAATATGGTCATGATTTCTCTTTATGGGCATAATGACAAAACACATGAAGCGATTACCCGCGCTCCCGGCTCTTTCAAGCAAACGGTGGAAGGGATTAAGAATATTTCCAAAGAAAAAGGAATAATCCTGACGGTTAATACCGTCGTTTCAAAGATCAACTATAAATTTTTGGATAAAATTGGCGAATTTATTTGCCGGTTTCAGCCGAAAGAATGGCATATTTTAGAGCTTCTCCCCGATGGCCGGGCGATTAAACTTTATAATACCCTGTCCGTTCCATATGAAGAAATTTCTTGGCATCTTGATAAAGTAGTCGGGCTGGCCGGACGGAAAATCGGGAGGATTGATTTTTTTGATTTCCCTTTCTGCGTTTTCAGCAAGAATGTCTTAAGCAATAAAGATATTAATTTCTTTACTCCAAAAAACAGGTTTGAAGACATTACCCAGCAATCCCACGATTCCGTTTTCCGCGTTGAGAAAATAAAACAAGGAAAAAAAATTGTCTATCAAGACAAGTATAAAATCAAACCGGCTTTTTGCCGGCCGTGCGAGTATTACGAACGTTGCGGCGGAATAACCAAGCAACATTATCAGAGATATAGAGACAAAGAAATTCGCGCCTTATTTAAAAAACATAATTTTTAATGAAGAAAAAAGAGGAAAAATATTATACCGTTGGGAACAGCCCTTTTGTTTACGCCGGTTACCAATGCAACAACCGTTGCGTTTTTTGCTTTGAAGCCGAGCGGTTTTTCCCCCATAAAACAAAGGAACAGATTAAAAAAGAAATTAGAATTATCAGGAAGAGATTTGATTTCATTAATTTTATGGGACAAGAACCGACATTAAGGGATGATATCGTTGAATTAATCGGGTCTGCTAAAAAACGCGGATTTAAGGAAGTCGGCATTACGACCAATGGCCGGCTCTTCGCCTATCCCGATTTTGCCGAAAGAATAATTAGGAGCGGTTTGACCCAGATTGTCCTGACGGTTGCCGGAAGCGACGCGCCAACGCACGATAAGCATACTTTAAGTAAAGGAAGCTTTAAGCAGGCGTTGGCAGGGATTAAAAATATTTTGAATTATAAGCCGGCTGATTTCAGTTTAGTCATCAATATTATGGCAACGAACAAAAACTATCGGAAAATTCCTAAAATGGTTAAATTCTACGCTGATTTGGGAATCAAAGAAATTAATATTGGCCATGTCTTGCCGTTGAATAAAAAAATAGTCCGGTCCAAAGAAATTGTCGCTAAAATGAGCGAGGTCGCGCCTTTTTTGATTGATTGCCATAAAAAATACGGCCAAGAGATTAGATTTTTGTTCGTTGAGTATCCGGCCTGCGTTTTTCCGGAAGAATACCGCCAGCTGTCTTTTCCTTGCCTGGAAGAGAACCCGCAAAAAAAGAGAATTGCTTTTTGCCGAAAATGTCCTTATCGCGACAAATGTTTTGGCATTAATAAAGATTACCTAAATTTATATGGCGAAAAAGAATTTAAAATTTAATTCCGGAAAAGAGGCGTCAAAAAAAGCAAACTCCCGCCGTTCGGCCAAAGAGGTTATTGGTAAAGTGGAAAGTTTAATAATTTTTAAGTGCAATTGCCGGTGCGTTATGTGTTCGACCGCTTTGCAGATTGAAAGAAGCGTCAATAACGACGATTACCACGCAATCAGGCCTTTTAAGGATATCATTAAAGATATTGACCGAGCCGTAAAAATGAAGGCCAAAGGTTTTGCTTTTTCCGGCGGCGAACCGACATTGCGGCCGGATTTAGTTGATTTAATCGCTTACGCGAAAACAAAAGGAATTCCGCATATTGAGGTCCAGTCCAACGGACGAATGTATTTTTACAAAGAGTATTGCCAAAAATTGATTGCCGCCGGCTTGAATAATTTTGTCATCTCTTTACATTCGCATAAAGAAAAAGTTCATGATAAAATTATGGGCGTGCCGGGGACTTTCAAGCAGGTTATCCGGGGGATAGAAAATCTCAACAGTTTAGGTCAGCCAGTTAAAATAAATGTTGTTTTAATTAAATTTAATTATGGCCACCTGGAAGATTTTATCAAATTTTTGCTTAAATTTGACATCAAGGAAATCCGCTTCGGTATGGCAATGCTTGAGGGCAGTGTTTTAAAAAATCCAAAGAAAATTGTCGCTAAAATGAGCCAAGTCGCTCCGCATATTTGCCGGGCGATTGATTTGGCTAAGGAAAAGACAGATTGTTTTGTTTATAGCATGGTTCCTTGTCTGATGCCCGGTTACGAACAGTATATCAACGATATGGGGCAGTTTGACACGATATTGATTGGTCCGGAATTTGAAACCAGCTTGGACGAGGCAAGAAAAGGGAAAAAAGTCAAAAGCAAGGCCTGTAAGAAATGCAAATATAACGAACTTTGTTATGGCGTCTGGAAGGCCTACGCTGAGGTGTTTGGGCTGGACGAAATTAAACCAATCAAACCATGAGAAGAAAAATCAAAAAAACGGTGCTGATTATCGGCTATCAGTGCAATAACAATTGTCGGTTTTGCATTGACGCCGGAAAAAGGGACTTGGTCAGTAAAACAACGGTTGAAATAAAGCAGGAGATGAAAGAAGCCAAAAAAAGAGGGACAACCTACCTTGAATTAATCGGTGGAGAAACGACTATCCGGCCGGACGCGGTTGAATTGATAAGTTTTGCCCGCGATTTGGGCTTTAAGACGATAAATATGGCGACCAACGGCCGAATACTCTCTTATCCGAAGTACGCCAAGCAAATCGTTGAGGCCGGCCTGACCGATATCATCTTTTCCATCCACGGCTATAACGCTCAGACCCATGATTATTTGACCCGGGCAAAAGGCAGTTTTGAGCAATTAAAAAAGGGGTTGGCCAATCTGGGGAAATTGGGCTTTAAGAATATCGGCTCCAACACCACCATTGTTAAAGGAAACTACAAACATTTAAAGCGAATCGGGGAGTTTATTTACGACCAGGGAATCAGGAATTCGGAATTTATTTTTGTTGACCCAAGTTGCGGCGGGGCTTATAAAAATTTTGACGAGCATGTCCCGAGAATTTCAGAGGCGGCGCCGTATGTTAAGAAGTGTCTTGAAATTGGCAAAAAAAACGGGATTCCCCATTGGCATATCCGCTATGTTCCACTGTGCTATTTTACCGATTATTTGAATCAGGTGAGCGAATTGGACGAGGTAGCGACCTTCCAGACCGAACATCTGGCGCCCGATTTTAGCAATTTTAACGTGGAGTCGTCGCGAAGAGAAATCGGTCGGGCAAAAACGGACCGCTGCCGGGGATGTAAATTATTCAGCCAGTGCGAGGGCGTCTGGAAAGAGTATTTAAAGCATTATGGAGACAAAGAACTAATTCCAATAAAATAATGGATATCTGTGTCTGGGACAAATGTAATAATCGGTGCCAGATGTGCACTAATCCGGATTTGCCTTGGAAATCAGAAGACGGCAAAGTCGGCGAAGGATATGATTATAATGTTTTGATTTCTCGGATTGAGCGTCTAAAGGATAAAGTTGAACCGGATGACGCCATGATTTTAACCGGCGGCGAACCGACTCTTCACCCACATTTTTTGGATGTTTTTAATTTTACCCGAAAAACTTTTCCCGAACAGGAATTAAGAATCCTAACTAACGGCCGCCGATTTGCCTATCGCGATTTCGCCGAGGAAGTTATGAAAGCGGATAATTTGAATATCGCTGTTTCTTTATGCGGGCCGACGGCTGAAATTCATGATAAAATCACCCGAACGAAAAATAGTTTTATCCAGGCGGTTCAGGGGCTGGAGAATATTCTCTCTCTAAAAAAAGAAAACCAGATTGTTGAAATCAGGACGGTCTTGAGTAAACTTTCTTATCGCCATATTGACCAGACCCTGAATTTAATCCAGCTGAAATTCCCGTCCATCGACCGGGTGATTGTCATTTATCTTGAGACGGAAGGACAGGCAAAAAAGAATTTGGATAAAGTTTTGGTCCCGTATTCAAAGCTCAGGCCGTACCTAAATAGAATTGAGCCGCTTCTCCCGGCGTTTAAAGAGCTTTGCCTGTATCATTTTCCGCTGTGTACTTTGGAGCCGAAGTTCTGGCCTTTTGTCTGGCGGACTTTACCGGCCAAAGAAATTGTTTTTATCAAGTCCTGCGAGCGCTGTCGGTATAAAAAATACTGTTTAGGCATCCACCGGGACTATCCCAATAAAACCGCCAGCGGCGAATTCAAGCCGATTAAAGAAGAATATGTAATAGAAGAGACCGACGATTTTTACCATCCAATTACATCTTTCGATATAATTGGAGTTGAAGAAAAATGACCTTCAATATCTTTGATATATTATTTTTGCCGGCGGTGTTTTTCATCGGGCTGATTACCAGTTATGAAGACGTTAAATATGGCAAGGTTAGAAATAAATGGATCAAACTTGCTCTTTTTTGGGGTTTGGCGGTGATTATTTTTTTCTACCTGTGGTATCTAATTGCTGCGCCGGTTTCCAGATTTTTTTATTTTCAGGTCTTAGGCCATCCGGCGGATTCTTCGCCGGCGATTTTTACCGTCTTGCCGATATATCTTTCCAAAATAGTTTTAAACGCGGCGGTTTCATTAGTCGTCGCTTTTCTAATGTGGCGGGCCGGCGCCTGGGCGGCCGGCGACGCCAAACTTTTTTTCGTTTACGCGCTCTTACTGCCTCTGAAATATTACTGGAAATCGTACTTGCCGATTTTTCCCTCGTTTGTCCTGCTGATTAACATTTTTATCCCTGTTTTTGCTTATCTATTGCTCCGGTCTGTTTTCTATAATGCTAAATATTTTTACCAAACGTTAAAGCAAAAGAAGATTAAAACATTGCGTCAAGGGGACAAGGGCGCAAAAGAACAAAAAGAAAATGAAGGAAGGTGGAAAAAAATAAGAGAGAAATTAGTTATGGTTATTGCCTTTGTCGGCATATTTTTGGCTTTAAAATTGTTTCAGGAGCCGATTAAGAATCAAACCTCAATTGATATCGCTTCTTTTCAGGCCTTTATTTTTGCCGCCATTATTGTTTTTAGCGGTTCTTTGGGAAAAGTTTTTAAAAAAACAATCGCTTTTTGGCTTGTTTCCGGGATTTTGATTTCCGTTCTTTCTTATGGTTTCGCGACTTCGCCCATTGCCACTTGGCAGACATTTTACCAGTCGGTTTTAATGATGGCGCTCTTTATGGTTATTTACGGTATTTTCAGGAAAATGATTGACTTTCATACCTTAAAGACCGCCACCGAAGAAATAGAGTCAAAAGACCTAAAGGCGAAAATGAATCTGGACGAAAATATTATTAGTGAGATTAAAAACGATGAAAAATTTTTTAATGAAAATATCGGTTCTATCTATCCGGAAGGACTAGATGAGCGGCAAGCCGAAGCGGTTAGAAAATGGCTGTTAGATAAGAAGAAGACGAAAATTAAAATCTATCAGCCGTTTCCTTTTGTTTTATGGATGTTTATCGGCGTGATTATCACGATGATTTTAAAGAGTTCGCTTTTCCATTTATTTATCAAAGTTGGGACAGGCGATTAGAGTTGTGGATAAGATTTTAGATTAGTTTTTTAAAATAGGGTATAATAGCAAGAAAGCGAGGAAAAACTTGGAAAAGAAAATATATTTTTCCATAATTGATTGGTTGAAGTTAGTAATTTTGGCCGGAGTTGTTTCCGGAGTGGTTTTATGTTCTTATGTTTTTGCCCAAAGTCCAGACAGCCCGATTGTTATACCAACCTCCGCTTTTGAGGTTTGTACCGACACCGTTGAACAACCGGTATGTTACAGCGGCGCTTTTCCGACTCCGACCTTGAACTGGAATTTTACCGGCTCCGATCCCGATCCCAACGACGGCAACCCGGCTTCTTCTCAAGTGGGTTTTTGGATAATGGTTGATAATAATGGCGGCGACAGCGGCACTTATCCTTCGCCGGAAGTTAATACCGGAGAGGTTTCCTCTTCGGCTGATTCATATACAGTCCCCGAAGGATTATTGCAGTTCAATGTTGTCTACGCTTGGAAAGTGGCGGTCAAAGATAATTTTGGCACTTGGAGCGGCTGGACCTGCGCCGAAACCAAATTCACCACTAACGGCGCTTGTTATGGCAACCCGACCGCATCCGATTTGTCGGTCTCGGCCGGGGACTATTGCGCGGCCGCGGCGCACTATTTCTCTTGGACATATTCTGACCCCGCCGGTCCCCCCGGCAAAAGAGAAGACGAGTTTTATTTCCAAGTGGACAATAATAGCGATTTTAGTTCGCCGGAAGTGGATAGAGCGTATACTGGTCTTAATAATCCCAGTCCGACCGTCAATAATCAGACCGTTGTCGTGGCGGAATCGCCCGGCGCCGACCAGATTGGCTACAATACTACTTATTATTGGCGGGTAAGGGTGGTTAACCAACAAGGAGCCGACTCTGGCTGGATACAGGGGAATTCTTTTACGACCGGACTTCACCGTTATCCATCAATTAATTTTTCTTGGGCGCCGCAAAGTCCGAGCCAGGAAGAAGATGTCTTGTTTGCCGACCAGTCAACTGTTTATGGCGGCGCGTTCAAGTCGGCCTGGTCCTGGACATTTCAAAACGGCAATCCGGCCGTCTCTAGCCAGCAAAACCCGACTATTAAATTCATTTCCAACAGGTCCAAGACAGTTACCCTGCAGGTAACGGACTCTGATGGACTGGCCTGTCCTGGCTCTAAAACCGTCAATGTTGGTTTTCCTTTGCCTGACTGGCGGGAAATTCTACCGTTTTAAAAATATTTTTTCTTTTCCTGCGATAAACTATTCGAAAATTGTCATTCTGAGCGGAAGCGAAGAATCTATGGATAGATCCTTCGGGCCTTGGCCCTCAGGATGACAATGGCGCCCTCAGGATAACAAAACATGGTCTAACATTTTAATGTCCAAGATTCAGCGTTTTATTAAAAAAGAATCCGGATTTACCATCTTTGAGCTTCTGGTAGTGATGTTTATTTTAACTCTGCTTTCCTCGGTTGTTTTGGCCGGCTATCGTTCTGGCCAGAAAAGGTATTCGCTTTACCAGGCGGCCCAGAGATTAGCTTCCGATGTCCGAAGGGCCCAGAACATGGCTATTAGCGGCGTTGATATCGCCGGCAATTATTACGGTTATGGAGTTTACGCGGTCGCTGACGGGAGTTCATATCTAATCTATGGCGACACGGATAATACTTCCGACTATCAGCCGACTGACACAACGGTGGAAACAATTTATCTTCCCAACAATGTAAAAATCAAAGAAACTGTTCCCGATGCCGGCAAAGCGGATGTTTTTTTTCGTCCGCCGGACCCGGACACTTATCTTAACGGCGTTTCCGGCAGCTATAATGAGCCGATCGTAATTACGCTTGAACTGATTGGGACTTCTCTGACAAAGACAATAACGGTGGCGGCGACCGGCCTGGTGGAAGTTTCGGCCGCTCCGTAATTTGATTGCCGAAATAATTTTATGGGAAAAAGAAATCAAAACGGCTTCAGTATGATTGGCGTCATCGTGGCGATGTTAATTACCTCGGTTGCTTTGGTAAGTATTTTGGGTCTGGTGACGGCGTCTTTAAAAGCGGCCGAAACGAGCAAAACAAAATTAATTGCTGCCGGATTGGCGCAAGAAGCGATAGAGGTTGTTAGAGATATGAGAAAAGCGCAGGTAGAATGGAGTAATTGGTACGCGGATATTATCAACGGCGACTATCTCGTCCAATACAACAGCGTTTCTTTGCTTTCGTTTTCGGATATCCCTTTAAAGATTGACGGCAACGGACTCTACCAATACGCCGCCGGCTCAGACACAAATTTCTATCGGAAAATAACTTTGACTAAATTGTCCGCCAACGAAGTCAAGGTCTTGGCTGAAGTTAAATGGCAAATTAAAGGTGATTGGCATTATCTAAGGGCTGAGGACAGATTGTGGAATTGGAAATAACGATGTCATTCTGAGCAAAGGCGAAGAATCTATATAGATATCAATGAAATTAAAACATCACAGAGGATTTACTTTAATAGAACTCCTGACGGCGATGGCTATTTTCGGCATGATTGTTGTGATTGTCGGCGGCGTGGCCAACTCCGTGATTAGAGGCCAGCGGAAGGCCTTTTCCATCCAAAGCGTTCAAGAAGCCGGCCGCTTTATGATGGAAATGGCCAGTAAAGAAATCAGGACAAGCGTAATAAATACCGGGGGCGGTTCCGGGTTGACCACGTTAAATATCCTCAATGCCGAAGGAGAGACTCTTGATTACCAATTTGACAATACCAATAAAAGGTTTTTAAGAAATGGCGAAATCGTCAGTCCGAGCAATGTGGAAGTGACCGGCAGGTTTTATGTCAATGAATATACATTTCCTTCCGCTCCAACTAGAAAAACAGCCACCATTGTGATGAAGATAAGGACTCCCGGCGGCAAAGCGGAACAACAGACGGAATTAAACTTACAAAATACCATTGCGCCAAGATCGTATTAAAATTTAAAATGATGAAAAACCGGAACAGAAAAATATTGGTTCAGAAAGGCGCGGTCACCATACTTTTAACCGTGATGGTTTTGAATGTTTTGCTGGTTATCGGCCTGGGCGTCAGCGTTTTAATTTTCCAGCAGATTAAGTCGTCGGTCCAATCAGGCGAATCAGTGGTCGCCTTTTATGCCGCTGACGCCGGAGCGGAAAGATGTCTGTACGAAATCCGCCAAAACGACGCCGTCAGCTGTCCTTATACTGATATTTCCCTTGATTTTGACAGCCGAGCCAAATATACTACCGTTTATGATTACGCAGTCAGTTCAACCACGATGGTTTCAGCCGGGCAATATCTCGGCACTAACCGCAAAGTTGAACTAAATTGGTAATGGCGGTTGGCAAAGCGCTGTAAATATATCAATGGATAAGAAAAAAGTTTTGAATTTGCTTATTATTTTTTTTCTTGGCGGACTGGGCGGAGTCCTGGCTGATAATTTTGTTTTGCCTCGATTGGCGTCCATTCCGCTTTTATCAAAAATCGGATTTATCCGTCAAATCGGCGATGGCACGACCATCATCAATCCGACCGAGAGAATTATTATTACCGAGAATACCGCTCTGGAAGACGCCATTGACCGAATCGCTCCTTGTCTGGTTTTTATTCAGTCGTTTAGTGGCAATAAACTTATCGGCCAAGGGACCGGCTTTATTGTTACCGCCGACGGCTTGATTATTACCGCCGCCGACAACCTTTCCGCCAAAGCGACCTCGCATCTGGTTTATCGCAACAGCCATTCGCTGACGGCCCAAATTGTCAGAACCGACGCCGCCAGCGGCTTGGTATTGCTTAAAATTGAAGAAAACAATCTGCCAGTGGTTTCTTTTGCCGATATCAGTCAAATCCGACTGGGCGGAAGAGTTGTTTTAGTCGGCGCGCGGTTAAACAACAAAGAACTGGGTAAATTTGTCAATCTAGGCATTGTTCGCGGGCTTGGAGAAGAAGCGCTGGAAGTGAATCTGGACGAAAGCGACCTTTTAGCCAACGGCGGGCCGCTAATCAATATCAAGGGCGAGGCGCTCGGCCTAAACCTCATTGACAACGCCGGCTTTAAAAAAACCGTTCCGAGCGACGCCATCAAAAAATTCCTGGAGGGCTAAAGAGGCGACATTCAATGTCGCCTTTTGTTAATTTTAGAGATTATGGGAAAATACGAAAGGCAATTAATTGAGGATACCGAAAAGATTATTGTGAAAATTTTGAATTCCGAGCCCCTTACATCTAACGACAAAAAAAATCGTTGGTTTAATCACGCTGTTCAAATAGCGAAACAAATCAATAGAGATTTTCCAAATATCTCGTCGGTTAAGCACTTAGGCAATCGTTACGACAATACAGGCGATATACTGATTATTTCTAACAGCAAAGGAATTTTTATTGAAGTTAAAATGAGCGAGACGAAATTGGGCGTTGGCACCAAAGCGAATATTAGCCAAGACGCTCTTACGGAAAATCATCTTTTTATCGGCAAAATAAAAAGTTGGAGCACTTGGCGCGAAGAAAAAAATCATAACAAATGGGTTAAGGCGTCCCTGAATAAGTTTAACCGATATCCTCAAAGGATTTTAAAAATTGGCAATTCAACTACACAAAGAGAAGAAAAAGCAAGATATTTGAGGGGCTTGAAAAGGAATAGAAAATCCAAAGATATCCTTAAAAATATCCATAACAGAGATAGAAAAGAAAAATTGGACTATTTTAAATACTTAAGCGTTCAAAAGCAAGACAGAGAAATGATTAAAAGATTTTTTGTTTTAATTACCTTAGGAATTCATACAAAAGAAGCACTGACTGATTTAATAAAGAAAAAGGACCTCTTTAGGGAAGTCCAAAATCTTTACATCTATTATACTAATTGCCGCAAGGGCAAAGTGATTATTAAAAAAGAGAATGCCGGCAAAAGAATAAATAGGATAATTGGTAAATATCCTAAATTTGAGATTATTTTTCCAAAGGGGTTAACTCATTGCAAGATAGCGGGCATTAAAGATAATATTTCTAAGCCATTGCTGCAGGTAGTTCTACATTGGAAAAATATCGCCCAAGGAATTAAAACGCCTTGTTTAAATATCTTTGACTTGACTGTTAATAGTTAAGAGAGATTGGGAATAATTTTTCCAATTCATTCTTTGAAATCTGAGTGTTGCCGGTAATGTTTTTAATAGCTTTTATTCCTCGGAGCGAAGAGAGCTGTTTAATAATATTTTTGATAGGCAGATTTTTTTTTGGCAAATTATTTCCCAGATCTATTTTTGTTTGCCCTTGTTTGGCTGGCGGAAAAATTACATTAACATGATTTTCCGCGATAAATTTCATACCCGATGGAATAAAGGCCGCTTTCAATTTTGATTCTTTGACCGCGCCGGTAATTCGATTGACGACAATCGCCGGCCCAATGTCAAAATCTTTCCTTTTTACATACTGCGGCTTGCTGTTGTTGATTATCGGAAATTCTAGACCTTTTCCTGTTATATTATGAGCCCAGATTAATGGAATGCCCTCTTTGGGATTATTTGTTAGACGAGTCCTATTCTCATTCCAAATTAGACGGCCGGTTTTTACCTGATAATTTAAATCGCGCAGAGTTATTTTATCCTTAAATATTCTTTGTAGGTATTTAGCGCCCTCGCTAAATATTAAAATGCCGTTTTTTTTGAACAGATAGTCGCCTTTATTTTTGCCTTTTTTAAGAACAAGAAGCATTGTTGATTGCAAAGCGCCATGAAAAATTTTCGGGTCTCGGAGAATGCGCAAATATTCAATATTGGCGTTATGGACGATATAATTTCTTAATTTATGGAAATAGGCGCCATTATTCATTGATGGTGGAATGACATAGGCGAGATAGCCGCCGTCTTTTAACCAGTTGAGTCCCTGATAAACAAATAGGCCAAAAATATTCACTCGGCCATTCATAATACTGCCAAATTTTTTTCTAATTTCCTCTGACGCTTTGAATTCGTAGTAGGGCGGGTTGCCGATAACAAAATCATATTGGCCATAATCTTCATTTAAAAGGGAGTCGGTTTTATTGACGCTTGCTTTTGGAACCAAACGACTGGAAATATCAACTAACTTTTTGTCAATATCCCAACCATACAATTCCGGATTTTTGAAATATTTTTTGGCCGCGATTAAAAATTCGCCGGTGCCGCAAGCTGGGTCTAAAATTTTGGGATTTTCTATCGTTTGAGGCAGTTTTTCGAGAAGCGCTTTTATTACGGACTGAGGCGTAAAATATTGTCCCAATGATTTTCGGTAATTGATATCAGTTTCTTTAATGTAGTTTATTGTCGCGGCGTTGAATTCATTATTATTTTTTATGGCTGTTTCGGCTGTTTTTTCGTAATTTCTAATGACGCTGATGACTTTTCCCTGAATAACTAATTCTTTAACAAATATCGGTTTGAAATTGGGATTGGCTGGCTGAAGCCGAAATCGGTTTTTTTCTTTGTAGATTTTTTTTAAAGTCACTTCATTATTCTTTAATAAAGCGACAATCGTTTCTCCATTTTCGGCGTCTGGTTGTTTTCTGACAATCACTGTATCGCCATCAAAAATTCCTTCGCCGAGCATGCTGTCGCCCTGGACGCGCAAAGCAAAATGTTCGCCCGATTTAGATAATTGAGATTTTGGAACATTGATTGTTTCTGGGAACTCAATCGCCTCAATCGGCGAGCCGGCGGCAATAGTGCCAAGTAGAGGAATCCGAACTAAGTTTGATAATTCTTCTTCGCTATTCAATTGGATTGACCTCGGTTGATTTTCTATTTTATTTAAATAACCTTTGCTTTTTAAATTCTCGATATGTTTATGAACAGTCGCTGGAGAGGAAAGGCGAAAGCGTCTTTTTATTTCATCAATCGTTGGCGCGTAATCGTTTACTTCAATAAATTTTTTAATATAGTCCAAGATTTGTTTTTGTCTTTTAGTTAACATGATACTTATTCATATTTATGTATTTGATTTAATTTACCCTTATGATAAAATTATACCATAGCGAAAGAAAAGCGAAAATAACGGAGATGTAGATAAGTTTAAAAATCGGGTGTCTCGACACCTGTTTTTTATTGCCATATTCTATTTTAGGCATTAAACTGAAAAAGTATGGTAAAAAATGTCAATTCAACCAGAAAACGGCGGGCAATGACGACCGAAGCGGCCCGAAGAGTAAAACTCGCCGGACATGAGGCGGAAAAAGAATTCGCCCGACTCATTGGCGGACAGGTCTATCTTGGCTCGGGGAAAAAAGACGTAATAGATGCCCAAAACAATATCCATTCGGTTAAAAGCGGGGAGAAAAAATGGCAGATATTTCTTTATAGCAGAAAAAGATTTGAGGAAAGTATCGGTTTTTTGGGCGCAAAGTTTTTTATTAATTGCATTGACGCCTTTCCCGGAAAACGCGGAGATTATCTTCGCGATAAGAACAAGTTTAAACTAAAACTACAGGAGCCGATGAGAAATCTTAGAGATTTTTTATCCGGCGCTTCCGATTCTTGTTTTTTACATAACAACAAGATTATTTTTCTCCAAGAAGCCATTTTCCATAGCAGTGAAGTAGATTATTTCACTATCAAAGAAGATTTGGCTTTTCATGTTTTTGACGCCGGAGAAGTGATAAAAACCATTGACGAGTCGATTAGTTTGGAGAACTCAAAAACTAGTCAAGATGACCAAATGGACGACCAGAAAGTAATTTTAAAATTATTGGACTCCGGTATTACGATTGGCGAAATTGAAATGCGAAATGATAGTAAAGTCCATTATCGGCAGATTAAATTTTGGATGGATAAAGTAAAAACTCTTTTGTTATTAAAAAGTAAAATTGCTTTCAAGAAACGGAATTCGGAAGAAATATTTTCTTACGGCAAAGCTACAAAAAGATTTAAGTTGAGATAGATTTTCCCCGCGGCGGACAAAAAATCAATATCTCGTGCGATTTTTTGATATGGTTGGCGTTCCCATTCTTTCTATTTGCTCCTATTCTTATTTCTCCCTGTCCCATTGTGTATTGCCATTCGGGGAAAAATTGGTCATATCCGTCGTACCAATCTCTGATAGTTTGACAATTATTGTACGAAAGGATAAAGCCGCCTGTGTGATTTTTTAATAATTCTCTCAGTTTCTCGTGCTTAAAGCCGTTGTGATGAATTGGAATATTTCTCATCGGATAAATTCCTTTAAACATTTTGCTGTCTTTTCCCAATAAATATGGCGGGTCGCAGTAGAAAAAGTCGTTCGGGTATTTTTTAAAAACTTCCTCAAAACTGGCGCGCTCGACCGCCATTTTTTTAACGGAAAAGTTTTTGACTCTTTCGAGCATTGTTCTGTATCTGTCTTTATTTAAATAGACGCTGGATGGCCAACCCAGAAATCCCGGCCCATAAGAGAGATTGTGGTTGAAGTAATAATAAGCGGCCAAATCAGTTGGAGACAATCTGAGCCGATTTTCCCAGCGCGCTTTTAATCTTTTTTTTACTGCTTGGTAAGTTTGCTTATTGGGTTTTAGTTGGGTAAGTTTTTTAAATAGTTTTTTTGGATTTTTAATTTGAAGTTTCCAGTAATTGATAAGAATATCAAAAATATCAAACCCGATAACCTCTAATCCTAGATATTTATTACAAGCGATTTCAACCGAGCCGCCGCCAAAAAACGGCGAGACCAATCTTTTTATCCGATTAGGAACGAGCTCGACAATATGTCCGACCGCCAAACTCTTGCCGCCGGCGTATCTTATCGGCGTTTCGACAACTCTTTTATATTTATTGCGGCTATTCGGGTTGACGCTTCTAATTCTGTCTAAAAGAACTCTTTTTTTGTACTCCAGTGTTTCTGGGTTTATGCCGGACAGGTTTTTTTGAGAGAATTTTTCTTCCAGGTTTCTGATAATTTTTACCACAACTCCTCTGATTTCTACTTCTTTTCGATAAATTGGGAGCATTATCTGATTGGCTGGCTGTAATCGGAATCGGCCTTTTTCTTTAAACAGTTTTTTAAGCGTGGCTTCGTTATCGTCGACAATCGCTACAACTAATTGTCCGTTATCCGCCGTTTGTTGTTTTCGGATGACAACGATATCGCCGTCAAAAATTCCTTCGCCGAGCATGCTGTCGCCCTGGACGCGTAAGGCGTAATGTTGGCCAGATTTGGACAATTCCGATTTAGACAATTTCATTATCTCCGGAAACTCAATCGCCTCAATCGGCGAGCCGGCGGCGATAACGCCCACAAGGGAAATCTTGACCAAGCCGGATGATCTTTTACCCTCCGAAATTTCTATCGCTCGCGCCTGATAGTCTAATTTATTTAAACACCCTTTTTCTATTAAGTTTTTGATGTGATGATGAACGGTGGACTTTGAAGCCAACCCGAAATGTTCTCTGGCTTCTTCCAGAGAAGGGGCATAGTCCTCTTTTTTGATAAACTTTTCAATGTAGTCCAAGATTTGTTTTTGTCTTTTGGTTAGCATATAGTCCCATTATAGAACATTTTTAGAACATCAGACAGAGGAGGGTGTGGATAAGTTTTTAGGATTTGTGTGTTATATTAAAAAAAGAAATGGAAAATTTTTTCTTTCACCGCGCCAAAAAAATCGGGAGCGTGTTAATGATAATCGGTATTATACTGCTTCCTTTTTTAATGTTTCTGTATACTATGGTTTATTTGATGTCTGATTGGCCTCCCCTTGGACCGATGGAACATACGGTCGTATTAACCAGTTTTTTCGGAGGAATTTTAAACATATTAAGCGTGATAATTAGTTTCTTTAAAAAAACATTTAAGGCCGGAATTTTTGGGAGCATATTTTTCAGCTTTTTGTTTATAGTCGTTGGCGCTTATTTTTTCCTTTCCGAATCTGACTTTGGATTGTGGATTATTTCTTCGTCTATCCCTATTTTAATAATTTTAGGCGCTTTATTGAGAATTTTTAAAAACGAGAAAGCTTTAAAGATAGTTTATTGGATAATTTTCCTGGCACTATTGATATTTATTGGCGCTATTATTGGCTTTTTCATTTCTGGCGAATATCGCGAGTTGATATTGTTGAAAAGATTGGAGATAAGTTGGGTTGGCGAATGGGCGGATTTGGGATAGAATATAGGAAAATAAACAGGAGGAATCTCTAATGTTTGAAAAGATATCTTTTAGGAAATATATCGCGGTCAATACCGTTGGTTTTGGGTTAGCCGGCCTCTGCTGGGGCCTGGTTTTATATCGCCGCCTGCCGGATTTGGAGTATCCGTTTCATTACGCCTTTGTGATTCTTTTAGCGGTTTTAGGCGGGGCGTCTTTGGCGCTTTTGCGCTGGAACGCCAAAGGAATTTTAAAGTCAATTGGGGGCGGATTTTTGGGGTATGGGGTTGGGCTTTTGGTTGGGGGTTTTTTGATTTATCCGCTATATTTTACAGGAATATACATTTTAAGTTTAATTCCCTTTACTAATAATCCTATTGCCGACAAAATTTTCGAACTTATTGATTTAAGTCAAAAAGATATTGGAGTCGGGAGTTTCTGGCTAGTGTTCTTAGTTATTGGACTATTTGCCGGTCTGTCTTATGCCCTATTTTTAAAAACGAAGGTTTGGCCAATGGTTTGGCGGGGAGGAGCTGGCTTTGCCCTTGGCTCTTTAATTGGTCCGATCATTGGTAATCTGCTAGGAAATCTTTTCAATTCATTGCTGGTCGCCTATCTGATTACTTTTGCCGTTATGAGCGTGGTTTTAGGCAAGTTTTTGGCTTGGGGAGCGTATAATCATAGAAAATAGCCGATGAAGGAGGGAGAAATAAATTTAAGGAGAGTAGTTATTGTTGGGTTTTTTATAATCTGTTTGGGGGCAGGTTTTTTTATTTTAGTATTGCCAGCGCTGGCAGCCGCGCCGGCGATAAATTACGCGCCTAATTTACGGTTCTCATCCGGAGAAAAATATTTCCCGGCCGACCCGTTGGAGTTTTACTATGAAAATGGACAAGAAATTTCGGGAGAAATCGCGGTTTTGAAGTATAACAACTTAACGATTCAAGAAAAGCTAAATAAGCTAACCGTTCTCTATCATATAGAAGACGAAGGTGATGAGTTGGTCTATGAATATTGGTTTTTTAGCGTTTTTAACGATGCCGCAGGATTAATTAAGAATAAGCACTATGGCGACTGGGAATCAGTTTTTGTTTTTGTTGATAAAAGCGCGAATAAAGTTAATAAAGTTATCGGAACGGCTCACGAGAGAGTAATTTTTGATACTGAAATTTACGCTCCATCTAGTAATCATATTTGGGCCTATATCGGCGAGGGTTCTCACGCTAATTGTGTTGATGAAGAAAATGATGGATATTGCAACTTTACAAAGTGGAGAAGAGGGGAAAAATGGGATGGAAACGGCCCACAAGTTTTGTACAATCAATATAATTTAAAAGAGATTACACTAGAGTACGTTACTCAGTTCAATGGGGCAACAATTTTAACTGATGTGCCGATACTCGGGATTAACTTTTTAGAGGGCGTGGATGGAAATATAACAAATTTGGTCGACTATCTATTTAGCGAAGAATTCTATAAAAAAGATTGGGGCGGCGGTCCGCCGCCGCACGCCTGGGCGCAGTCAAACTACTATGAGCCGGAGGAATTAAGGCCGTATAGTGTTCAGATGGCCAAGGAGTATGTTTTGGATAAAGCCAATCATGCCAAAGAAACGGCTGTCGGATGGTTAAATAATTTAGGCGCTTTGTTTAGCGGCTCAAAACAGTCGGCCGGCATTAGCGCGGCGCTTTTTACTCCAATGGAAGAATTAATAGAGCAAGCAAATTTGTTTTTTACCGGAGCTGAACCAGCGGAGACAACCAAATCTCTTCAGTTGCCGGAAACAAAGCCGGCGCCGCTAATTTTACCGTCATCAGCCGAAGCAAAACCGGCGGCAAAAGAACCGATTAAAGAAGAAATTAAAATAGCGCCAAAAGAGGCAGGAAAGGAGACGCCGAAAGAAACAGAGGGAAAACCGGCTGAAAAGAAAATTTATTATGGCGACGGAGGGAATAGCGCCGGGAATAATAATGGCGGCGCCAGCGTTTCGGTTGAGAACGGAGAAACGGTTCTTGAGGAAGCCGCCACCACGACAAACGAAATAATTTTAGATGAAGATGCCGCCGAAACTGCTACTTCCACTGATGAGATTGCGACCACAACAGAAGAAATAATTTTAGACGATGATTTAGGCGAAACCGCAACTTCCACCGATGAGACTGCTA
>Ga0210016_1001936_pt1 | contig 19086 bp, 27 predicted proteins | sample CryGeyCG2014_300_FD_185454 | JGI IMG/M metagenome (GOLD analysis project Ga0210016, IMG submission 185454) | Groundwater microbial communities from aquifer - Crystal Geyser CG02_land_8/20/14_3.00 (SPAdes) (version 2) | ecosystem: Environmental > Aquatic > Deep subsurface > Groundwater | place... | reverse complement strand
GGGAGCTACCAGGCCGGTTTCACGATATACGTAGGCGGGGATTATACCCCTTGCATTGGTCACAACTCCATGTCGCAAAGAGGCCTCTACGGGTATTTCCTCGCCGAACCTTCCTGTAACCGCCTCATCCAGGGGGACTTCCCGCTCTCCTTCTGGTATCCGCCAGCGGACGGGACTTCCTCTTTGCTGTCCAGGGAAAACTTCGCGGCCGACTAATTCTTTTGGAAGTATTAGGTTTTCCAGAACGCTCTGAATACTCTCGCCTCGAAATTCGGCTCTCTCTACGCCAGGGATAAAGTAACCTGTTTGTCGGGGATCTTTGGGCGGGACTTTCAATGCTCCTCCAGGCCACATATCCATTATGGCGGCATATAACTTCTCGCCAATATCACCGGCTCCAATATTACTTTCAACGGGTCCAACTTGCGGACCTGGTAAGACTGGGGCTGGAGGAGTTAATGTCCAAAACCTTCCGAATTTCTCAGCCTCAAGCGCCATTGGTACTGCTTGAGTTTGAATAGTTTGCCCCTTCGAGATCTTAGCGGCAGGCATTTCCTCGCGTCCGACTATGCCCCTGGGACCAACTCTTATATCTCCTGCCTGTCTTATTTTATAGGGAATAAATGCGTCCTGGTTGGGTTTTAAGACAACGCCTGCCTCAGCAAGTTGTTGATAAGTAAAAGGTTTATTTTCGCTGATTGTATTTGGAAGCGCTTGACTAACTCTTGCTTGGAACTTCTGGCCTATTTGTTTTCGTTCCCAAGGAGGAACAGATTCCCCGCTTTCTTTTTGTACAATGAAAGGAATACGACGGACAAAGTTTTGCTCCGCTTCTTGTGTTACATTCCAGGGTGTATAGGTCGCTCTAGAATATTCCGCCTTGGTCGTGATCCTATTAAGTGTTTGTAGCCAGGTCTCACCCAGATTACGTCTGCGTTCTTGCTCAGACTCAAGAATGAGGGCAGCAACATTTTCCATCGATGTGGCAGCAGTATAACCAAAATCGCCCTCTGCGCTCTTGAATGCTGAAACTGTCTCAAGGCCCGTGAGTCTTTGCCCGCTAGCCGATTGCCACCCGGAGAAGATGCCGCCGAACGCTCCTCTTGCTTCCTGGCGTAGATTGATAGGAAGCACCTGCCCCTTGTGAGAAATTGTGTATTCTATTGGGCTAGTAGGCGAGATTTTGCCGCCCTGTATTTTATACTCTGGGCCCAAGATACCCTGAAGCCGTTGATAGTAATCCGGTAATTCCGGTATACTGCTACGACCGCCAGGAATTGGTACGGCGCGCGTGGGTTGCTGGCGAACGAGTGCATTCTCCAAGTTGGAAGCAGGTGCAGATTGTCCACCACGCTGTGCTATTATTTGCTGCCAGGCGTCATATTTTTTTGCAAACTCTGCATCGGTTAGATTACGAGGATCCTGTCCGCCATAGTCCCAATTATATTTTCCTCCCCGCTCAATAGCATTTTCTAGCTCGCCCTGTGTATATCCAGGATGAGCATTTTTCCATATTGTTAGCCATTGCGGTTCGGGTTTATACGGCATTTGCAGAAGCTCCTGACAAACTCTCCATTAGGGTCATCTCTTGTTCTATTATTGACCACTCCAAAAGCCAGATATATGGTTGGTCGAGCAGACCGCCTGCAACTAATGGAAGGCCAGTAGATTTGCATTTTTCGTATAAGACCATAGCCTCAGGTTTCTCTGGAAGAGTCGCCTTGAGGCCCGCTTTTAGTTCATTGATTACGCCGTGATATTCTCTGATCTTATCTCGAAGCTTCTCCAATTTCCCCGCGACTAGACTTCCCCCATCGGCCCAGCCCACGGAGGATTCATCTCAAGAACTTTATCGTGCATTTCTTCTGCAACGAGTGGCGCCAACAACGGCCAGCCCTTTTTGAAAGAGGCGGGGTCAACGACATTATTCCTAAAGATGAATAATGGCTCGCCCTTGTTATTCTCAATGTTACAGGCCGCTAGGGTCAGCTCAACCTCACGCCGATAGAGTTCCTCGGGCGAGAAGTGCTGGGAGATAGTAAGTTGATCGCCATCAAAGACGCGGGTGAAATCCGAGAGTAATCCGTTACGTATCTCGCATTGCCCCTGAGTGGCCTGGCGGACGCGGATGGTGGTTGGGTTATCTTCCACCTTGAATTCCTTATCGGTTTTCTCAAGGACGAAGTCTTTCTCGATTGGAACAGTTAACTTCAGTGCCATTTGTTTCTCCTATAGGGTTTTGGGAGGGGACTCAACGAGTCCCCTCCTCTTGTTGTAGTTTAGCTATTAGGTGGGCCAGGTGTAGCTCGCGATCAGGTTGCGCAATGTGAAGGTTGCGTATGGCTGACTGGGATCGGTCTCCAACGCTACGCCAGCGAAGCGTAGCAAGATTGACTGGTTCCCGGCCAGGGTAATGCCACCTACCTGGGTCATCATGACTTTGGTTGCATCAATGATCAGCGACCAGGGTTCATTCATGCCATCCATATCCATCGAGGACACGGTCTTCACCTGGAAGGACGCCGTATATGGTTTCCCACTCCACTCAGTGCCAACAGAACTACCGGCAAGAATGGCGGCATAGAGATCGGGATTGTTCCACTTGACCATCAGATCGTATGCCAGGCGGCGCTGGACGACGGTTATATCTTCCAGGAAGGGATCGCCGTAGATACGTTCCTGTCGAATATCCAGGGGGACATTCTGGAAGCCAACTGTTGCGGATACCACGGGTAGTTCAGGGCCACCGGCGATCTTGACAAACCCGCCAGTCTGACATGCAACAGGAATAGATTCCCAAGACTCAAAGTTATTTGCCCAAGTCCAGGTGCTTGGATCGTGGTCGAGTAAGAACTCGCGACCCAGAATATCTATTCGCATGGACAGAGGCGCATCGTTTGGCAGAACCAAAGAGCCGCCAACGATTTTGCAGTCTTTGTAGATTTGCCCAAGATCGGTAGGAGCACCGCCTTCCTTCCGGGGAATGTGCTTTCGGAAAGACATCCAGGGCACGTAGGAGGGTTCGCTTGCGAAGCCAAAAACATGGTTATGGGGATTATCAAGTGCGCTATTAACGTTGCCCATAAGACCATAGAGTAGCCAACCCACTGTATCTTGAAGACGCGGCTGAATAGTAAAACCTCCAGCAACTACGGGCCCGGCCTTATATGGAAAGGTAGGTACTGGGACGCCGCCTACTTCAGGCGCGCCCTCGCGGGTCTCGTCCATTACATCCAGGTCCACCATCGTTGCGCGATGGCGATAATAACTTGTGGCTATTTCGCCCTTACCAGCTTGGGCGCCAAAGCCTATCGTAGCTGATGCAGCTGTAACTGACATTTTTACTCCTTGCCTGCCTGAGCAGGACTTAAAAAAAGGATAATTGCTATGGCCGTTCAGTAAGACATTGCCAGAGAACCTTGCCTCGGAAGATATAACTCTTTGGCGGTCCACCACTTTCAAAGAAAGTATTGCCAAAACAGAATATCTTGATAGCATGTTCTCCAAAGCTATCTGTCAGGCCATATAGATTTGTTTCTTCTATAGAACTCATTAATCTGCCAAGTACCTCGTAGCCATTATCATGCGCCTCCGCCTCAGTAAGACGCTCCTTGACGAAGAAACATTCGATGCGGGCTACTCCACGCCGCCACCACATTTGCCCTCCACCGACTTCTCGGGCCGGAATATTGAAGGCGATATTGGGTAGTTTTTCAAGGGTTACAATACCATCCGTGTAGAGCGGATCCTCATGATCGCCGCCGCTTACGCCAATTTGTACATTCTTCTTGGTCTTGTCAGATTGGAGAAGACCCTTCTTGACGACATCGGCGTAAGTGAGATCGCTCTCGCTGATTGCAGTTTGCATTGTCTCAACCAGATGGGCGACCAGTGCATCAAGGATCAAATTTACTACTTGGGTCATTGTACAATACCCTTTTGACGAGTTGGCAGACCTTGAAGTTCTAGGTTAAATCTTCGTAAGAAGAAGTCGGACATATCTTTTGCCGGGATGTCGGTTGGCTGTCCAGCATCTATCTTGGTTGCATATTGCCGGATGTTAGCCGATCCACTAGCTTGATTGAGTAGACAATAAGAAGCAGCGTATAAAATGATAGCAGTGGTTGTACTTTCCGGGGGGTCTAGTAGATCATTGTCCTCTTCCGGCTTAGTCCAAGTAGCACTGTAATAGAGAGTTGCGCCATCTCCGTCTAACTCGTTGATAAAGGTGAGCATTCCTTCAGGATAATTCGTCCAGGCATTTCTTTCGATACCAATGATGGTATTCATATTTGCCTTAAGACACATCTGCGGAAGGAACAATCCAGTAGCCAGATCGTAAACGCCCTCAATGCCCAATAGATCGCCAGGCATTTCGTATTCTGTCACTCCTCCGTCAATGGTGACTATTTCCGACTTCCAAACTCTTACGGTAATGGCATTAAGTGCGGCACAGATCGCATCCAGAAGTAGATCGGCGCTGAAGATGGCCCCACTAAGGGGTTCTCCGTATTCGCCAGTCATCACTTCATCAGCGAGAACTCTAATCACTTTCTCTTTGATTTCTGCTAGAGTTGCTTCCATACCGCACTCAATACCTTTATGGTTTAGCTGCCCATATAAGCAGCGGGCGGAGCAATTATGCCACCAGGCTTCGGCAAGGACACGGCGCAGAAGTGGCACTCAAAGAGGCCAGGCTCCCAGATATTGTAGCCCTGCCAAATGTCCCACACGAAGCGGTAGACTGACTGGAAGTCATCAATGGCCACTGGCTCATAGAAAGCAAGAGGCGTATTGACATTGCAGACCACGCCGCCACGTCCGCCAGCCACAAGAATGAAACCGACATGGGTCGCCTTCGTTATATAGGCATATACGCCAGTCGCAATTTCACTCTCATAGGGCTTCATGATTGGGCGGTCAAACGCCAGACGTTTATTTACGGCATCGATGGCCACAATGCGGCGAACAACGGTCTTGCCGCTGCGAAAATCGCAGCCATTGACAACGCCGAAAGTGTCTGTGCGAACAGTATGGAGAGAAACCTGATCGTTGAGTTCAAAGGCCGACATATCGGCGCCGGCAGCAAGTTGGATATAGTGAGTCACGTCTTTCTGGCCCACATACCAAACATCGTCAACCTTCTCGCTCTCTGGATCTGGACAACCATCGCCGCGGGAGATCGCGGCAGAGACTTCTGCCTGGATCGCAATCGGGCCTGCATTATAGAGAACGGCCATATTCTGACCATAGCGGTCATTCGGGCATTCCACGAAACGAACACCCTTATACGTTCCAACCTCATACTGCAACTTGCCTTGATACAGAGAGGCGTCGCGGAACATTTGGCCTTCATTGGTGGCCGCGCCAGCCAAGCTTTCCTGGAAATCATAGATGGAACCGGGTGGAAGGATGGCAATCTTTGCGGTCTCACCCGTGATGAGTGGGGTCGGGGAGTTGCCAAGCCGCAGCCGCCAACCATTAACGGCGTCCAGCGAGAACTTGGTACCCTCGTTGAGATCGCCGAAGTCAGCAGCGCTGCCAGCATAGGTCCAATAGGACCGTGGGCCGGCCAAGTGCGCATTGCGCGCCAAAATCTCTAGCTTGCGCCGGACATTGCTGCCTAGGACGCCGCGCAGGAGAGGACGCCAATCGCGGCCACCGCCCATTTGCCACATATTGAACGGGGTGGAAAACTTTGAGTATTGGACCTTATCGCCATACCTGGCCACAGAAACCTTGCGCTGGCGACTGTCAATGCCAGCGGGTTCATCGATATAGGCCGCGGTGGTTGAGATCTCATCGTTGTCAACATCGCCTTCAAGCAAGTCGGTCACAAAGGTGTTCTGCGCGCCAGATTGCTGGGAATAATTGACATAATCGATAAGTGGGGTGTAGATCGTTGGGCCAATCTGGAAGTTCATCGCGACTGTAGCCAGTCGCTCATCCCAGTTATTGGTATCGATTACAGATATTGGGTTATTGTTATAATAATCTTCAAATGCCATGAGGCACCTCCAAAAATTGCAAGTGGATTAGGATTTTTGCTTCTCAACGGCCTTCAGATACTTGTCATAAAACTCATTGTAGCCTTTTAGGTCACCCTTCGATACAGAGGCGTATGCCTGCTGCAAAAGCGCCTTAGGGCCTTCGGACTCAGGAATCTTTGCTGGAGGAGGTGTTCCTGTACCACCTTTGCCAAATTCCTCTTTGCCCTTCTCTTTGACGACGCCTAGTTTTTCCAGGAAAAGGCCGAAAGTCTCATCGAGTTTTTCTTCTTCGGCTTCCGGGAGCAATCCATCGGCCTCGAAAGGAGCAAGCTCGGGATACTTCTTGAAGATAAGCCCGGCTCTCTTTTCCTTACGGCGCAATGTCTCCAGTTCGATCTCGTACTCCGACTTCTCCGTTTCCAACTTGGAGAAATTTGTCTGGAGATCATCTTTCTCGCTAGTCAGGGTAGCAAATCCGCTTTTGAGTTGTTCAAGTTCTGTCTTGGTCGTCTTGTGAGCATCTTGTTCTGTCTGGTATGTCTGCTGTAGGCCAGCACGCCGCTTCTCGGCGGCATCAAGTTCCTTCTGGTGCCTGGCCTGCGCATTCTCGTATAGTTTTTTGTAGTCCTGTTGATCGGAATTGTCGGGCGGAGTGGTGCTTCCACCACCGGCGCCCGAGTCCCCATCAAGGGTCGGGAAAGTTCTAAACATGTTATTTCTCCTAGTAAGGTTCTTATTCAGCTTCAATTATCTTGAGTTCAACATAACGAAGCGGAATAGATATATTTAGGACTTCTACGCCTTCCTGGTCAAGATCAATATGCAGGAAACGGGTTGGCAAATTTTTGCCATTGGCGAGAAGTCGGGACCCAATAAAGTAAAAGCCGTGTTCTTTCCTTAGTTCAACCACAACTTTTGCATCTTCCATTAGATCAAACCTGCCTTTTTGTCCTCATCCCACGCCTTTTTTGCCATGGCGGGGACAAATTTAGCAGCTTTGCGAATTATTGTCCTGCGCTCCTCTTTCGAGCGGGCATGACCTCGCAGCTTCAGCGCTGAAATGGCCTGTTGCTTTGTAGCGATAGGGAAACGACCTCCGCCAACAGCGCTGTGTTCCTTTCGATCCTTTGCGGTAACTTTCGCAGCCATAGTTACTCCTTCTTGACCTTTACCGGCTTCGTGTCTTTGTGAATGCCCAGCTTTTTGCTATTGTCTGATATATTGCCTCCAAGCGGTTGCGATTTGGGCATGGCGGCTTGTTCTTCTCTTATCTTATCCATTTCTTCATCAATATTAGGGACATCGCCAAATAAAGACATCAGATGTTCCTGGCTTCCAAGTTTATACTTGGAGCGAATACCAACCTCGTTGATAAGCGCTGTACGGTCAACTGGCAGCATTGGCGCCCAAGAGATGATCAATGGCGTCTCGGTATGTTCCTCTTTGATATCGTTGATTCCTTTGACGGCCATCATCTTCAAGAGGATCTTCGAGAACTTTGTCAGACCGGCAGTCCAGAATATGCGTTCCATCTCTGCGTGTGAGACCAGCGGCCACATTCTGGTAGAAATTGTCAGGGACGAGCGTTGCGATCCCTCATCTTCTCCGTCTGCGACTGCTGGATGATCTGCTTCACGGCGATAGAGATTGTACAACTCGCCGCCAAGTTTCAGCATCACATCTGAGGCTGTTTTCAGTGACACCGAGAACAAATCTGGGCCAGCCTCATTCCCGGCGAGGCCAGTGGTTCCACCCAGGTTTATTACCGGGCGATCATCTATATTCTCGACCTTGATAGCCCCTCTGATATTGCGCATTGCAATAGGTTGGTGACTATCATCGCTGACTGCATCACCGGTATCGGCCCAGCGCAGGTTCATTTCTCGAACGATCCCCTTTATCATCTCTGTAATAAGAGAAGTACCAAGAAAGCTCTTGATACGAATGTGTGGAATGTAGGTCATTGGCACTATACCAAATACATTCGCACCTTTTTGAGGACTATCATCGTCGAAGAGAAGTGTCCTCCCATTTATCGAGACTTCGTATTCGGCTTCTGTCCAATGTTCTAGGTAATAGAATTTATTATCGTTCTCGCTAATGCCGCCATCTACCCTATAAGACCTAACATCCTCTTTGGCGATCTCCCTAACAATCCATGCTTCCCTGAGGTCCCAGTAGTTTGTTCCTTTGGGAAATCCGACAAACTCACTCGGGGCCGGATTAAAAATGCCAATTCTCTTCTCTAGGGGCAGCCAATTTGCGGTAAAGACACAACCTCTTAGATATTGAGAAAGAATCCCATTTGAAACGAACAGAGAACCGCCGCCATTATCAGTCCAAATCTGTTGCAATGCTTTCTCTACAACCTTGCCAATTTTTTTCTTCCCCTTCTCGACATCTGCTAGTATTCTCACCGGCATACCCCCATAGCGGATACTGTCGAGTGTCTGTCCGAACAACGCAGAAGTGTGTCTTTCGCAAGTTCCCTTCAAGGGATTGATCTTGATAGGATACTTGTCAATTTGTTTCTTAGAAGCTTGGTCTATTATGTACTCGTCGAGTATTTCCCCAGAGTACCACGACTCTAAAACGTTGTACGCATCCAGTTGATCCACATAATAAGTATATGGAAAACCCGGAACGTCCTGGAGGCTAAACGGAGCATTGAAACCGAATGATATAGACATAGAATCAAAAAGAGAGCAGGATGAATTTCTATCATCTAGTTTGCTCTCTTCTTGATCTTGTCTATTCTAATTGTACAGTGTATTCTCTAAAAAGTCAAATCATTTTCTCCAAGTTGGAATTTATAGATTGAGTAGCGGTTGGCAGATTTTTACCCAGCCCTTTCTGGCTATACCATCAGGGCAGAAATCAACGTTGACGCTGCACCATTGAAGAGCCTCAATATATTCATCCAGTAACTCCGCGAACTTCTCCGCAAGGATTGGATTTAATACGAGAGAATCTGTCTCTGTGGCGCACCATAACTGCGCCACCTTGCCTCTTGCTAGTTCGCTTGCCATATTATCTTCCTTTTCTCTGATCCCTGTCAATATTTCGTCTCTCGCGTTCTTGCAAAGGCGGGATACCGCCATGTGAGACGAGGACAAGGTCCAGTTCTGTCTTATCGGCTGCTCGTGAGAGTTTCATGCCAAATGCCGTAGCCTTTCGTGCTAGTCTCCTTTGGAGAAAGGCCCTAACTAACAGATACCTATGAAGAATAGCTTGCTTCATTTCTTGCTTCCTTTGTCAAAGTATATCATATTTCATCTTGCGTTGGGCAACGCCTCGCGCCTCCTGCGTCTTTGACTGCCCCTGGAAGAACGCCGGGCGAGACGCACAAATTCTTCTTTTTTTTCGTCTTTTTCTTCATTGTTGATACTAAATACACCATAATATGCCCGAATAGAGAACATACCCATGGCAAGAGTGGCTACAATATCCTGGGCAAGTCTGCCGTTGAGAATTTTATCCTGTATCGGATCATAGCTCTTGAGTTGTGATGCGATTCCCGTACAGATGGACGGCCATGAAATCATATGTCCCTCCAATGAGAGCCGCAGGGCAACCAAATAGCTGTATCGCTTTGAACCGGAGAAGTCTAGGCCAACTATTGATGCCACTGATTTATTCTTATCATAGATATAGTCAGTGCTGATCAGTTCTGCCGTACTCTTTTGAGGCCCTGTATTATCTACTGCCGCCAGGATGGGCCCGTAGAAGTCCACCCACTCCACAAGGCGAGTTACAAATGGCATAATAGAACCGCCGCCATTGCCCCACCAAAAAGCGACAATTCTACTGGTCATTGGCGCTTCTGTGACATCAAAGACGATGATGCAAGGAGCATTCCTAGACGGCGCAACGCCGGTCCCGGGATCCCCAATAAGAAAATACTGGTGGTCATTTTTACGAGGCTGTTTGATATAAAATGCGCCCATATGTGGCAATGTTTCCATCTCATAACCAGCCTCTTTATTGGCAATTGCATTTAGAATAATCTCGGATTGACCAATATCAGCACATGGTTCAACAATTATTGATGGGAAATAACTACCCCTTCCCTCTGGGCGATCACCAGTCATGAAACGCTTATGTTGATCCTTGGGGATCATCTTCAGGGCGAACTTCACCTGTTTTTCTGTGGTGTTTTTGTTATATTTAGTATCAATGTTGAATACCAAACCGTCTTCTTTGTCAGCAAACGCCATGTCATAAAGTTGCCATAGTTCGGGATTATCCCAGGGGTTCGAGATAATAGACAATCTTCCTAGATATGGCCTGTTTTCTGCGGTGCTGCCGGTAAGACGAGTGACCAGGTTTGTAACAATCTCTCCAAGCCCACTCATTTGACCAGCTTCTTCCAAGTTAATCCAGTCACCTCGATAGGAGAAAATATGCGTGGCATCGCCACTTTCTCCCAGTGAAGTCATTTCCATTATTGCTGAATGTTTCTTGTTGCCAATCATAAACTCCAGAGCAATTTGTGGATATGGTCGTTTTGGGCTAGATACAATCAGCTTTTCGAATGGGGTTCCCTCTGCTTGATCTAATAGCATTTGATACATGAACACAGATTGTCTGGCTGTCGGTGCGACATTCATGAACTTAAAATACTGTGATAGGACAGAGTGATAGGCGGCAGACATAATTGTGCCTAATGTTTTGCCGCTTGCTATTCCGCAGATAGCTATAATAAATGATTGACTTGCCATGCAGAATTCTTCTTGCCATTTTCCCTCTTCCTCGAAATTGTGATCCAGTAACCACCCGTGTTCCTGCCCGGGCTTCCGAAAGAAATAATCAAAGAAGATATTAGGATTGGAGGCCGAGGCAGATAGTATCTCCACCTCGGCAGGAGACAGGGAATACAATTGCGACATTAGCGACTCCGTTGCCAGTCACGGAAGAGCGCATTGGCATTCGCCCAATTTTCGAGCGCCAATATAACGTCATTGAAGTCTACTGGCATTGGCCGATTGGCAATCATTTCATTGCGTATCGGCTCTATCTCAGTTCTATCGAATATATAGACAAATTTATTTACCTGCGCCTCAAGACAAACAGGACTTATCTTATGAGATAGAAAACAAATCACTGTTTCCCGGCGATCAAATTCGGCGCGGTTTTTATCATCTATAATCTTCCCTGGAGTAGTTGATAGTATGTCTCTTGACATTTGAGTCTCCTAAATACCTGGTTTTTTACAGTTCTTCATCTGTTTGTGGGGCAATTGATCGTGGATTTGCCCGGAGCGGCCTAACTGAATTCACAGAAGAAGGAGGATAAAGAAACGAGCGTGGCTCTTCCTCTTCTTTCGTTGGTATGCGAAAAGCCTTTAGCGCATTCGCGATATAAAACTCCGCGCCCCCGGTCAGCATGATAATAATGATCAGCGCCGAATAGAACAACATCGAGAAAACGGAAGGCGGCATTATATCCTTCATCGGATTTGCCCCGGCTGTCAAGAAGTAGATCGAGGTGCTGTCTACGATCGTATCTGGCACCACAAAGAATAATACACCCACGATAAGAAAAAGCTTCGACGCGACACTATAACTACCAGAGATAATCACGTCCCAGATCAGCAACTGAATACCCCAGGCGGCAAAAGATATTGCCCAAGCAATCGCCTCGGGGGGAATTGTCCAGCTTCCGAAAGGCACACCCGTTGTGAAAAAATATTGAAGTGTGATAGCCCCGAGAACCCAATCGGCCAAAGAAGCCAGGAGGACTCCGCCAATAATGCCGAAACCTTTTAGGCCCGAGTTCATACCATCGATTGCTAATAGCACCCCTCGACGCCAACCCTGATCATTTATTACGCCCACGACGTCCCGAATTGATTCTTTCTTCTTCCTGTCTATTGACGATCTACTTCTTAATCTTGTATTCATTTTCTGTCTCCTATTAGATTTCTTTCAGGTTGGCCTCAGAACCAATCGAGATAATGATCCAACCGTCTTCAATTTTACCAAACATTCTGCGATCTGTCTCTAGTATTTCTAGGATATTTACCCTATCGCCCTCTTTCAGGCGGCCCAGAATAGAAGCCCCCATCGAGGGACTCGAACGAATGGCGGTAGAACGGATACAAACCATCGTATTGCCAATTTCCATTGTGTCTTTGATGGGGTGACCAAGAATAGACATATAAGGAAACAGAAATGCCTCATTGTAGACTTTGTCAAGAGTGTCTAGGGTGGTTGTTAGTTCGCCTTCGGAGCAACCGCCAATAAAAACACCCGGAGTCTGCTTGTATCCGCGTTTATTCGATTGGCCAAGCGTTTTCCACGATAAAAGAGGCGAAAAGAAAAGATTCTCGGCGCCAATCCGTTTTTGAAGTCCTATAAAAACACGTCCAAGCGCCGTAGTTGGCATATTTGGACTTGTGAGGGCTCCATAAATACAAATTTTCAATGGGTAGTCAATGGCAGCCACGAACCGAGTAAGAATTTCAACAATATTATCAGGATTTGTGCTGCCACCTTCGTAAATTCGCACAAAAATGCGGAGTATGTGCATTTTTTGCACTAACTCGATGGTCGGGACCAGGTTGACTAATTGATTCCTCCAAGTTGGAGAAAAGATAAGGTCTGCTTCCATCTTATTTCCCTGTATTTCTCCAACAATCCTTTCAATGTCATTGAAATCCTTACTGGGATCAATGTCAACGATAATGAAATCTATCCCGTAATTAGCAAACTGTTGAATATTTTGAGAAGTTATCCCCCGAAGGATGTCATCTTTTGTGAATAGTGTTCCAATTTTCATTTTTGCCTCATGCTTAATATGGCCTCTAGCTCTGCAAAATGCTCTTTCGTAGTCTGCCACCACTCCATCTATATCCATCACCACTCGTTTGTCGAGGATCATCCTTTTATAGTTCCTCGATATATATTGTGCCACTGTTGATCATTGCTGCCCATTGCCTATCACCAACTCTCGCCCATGTAATTGGGCCAATGGTAGAAGTTTCTAGGATTGTCACGATTGTCATATAGGGTAAACGGCCAATAATATTGCCCAGAGGGTTATCTCTGAGACGAAGACTGCCAACAATAACACGGCCCCTCTTTTCTGTTGGGGCGGACGTTGGCGATGGAGAAATGGGGCCATTGACCCAGGCCAACATTTCCGCGGGAGTACCATTATAGACGTTCAAATCGATTGCATTGGCGCTACAACCCCATTGTCTGGAAGTATTGACAAATGGAGGTTTATTTATTTCGCACTGCCACTGCCAAAATGACCATTGGCCCGAGGTGCGTTTTTTTGGCAAGGCAATGGGTTTATCTGGCGAACACCAGGGCCAAAAGCGATACCAGGCCAACCAGAGAGGCCACTTAGAACAATAGTGGTATCCATGCAAATTATACAATGAGAGGTTGGTATAGAAGAGGACTCTCTTGCTGGTCTCTTTTTGAACATAACTCATCCACTGGTCGCAATTATAAGATGCGCCAGCAGAAAGTTGATTGAATGCACTCTCGAAGTCCAGGGCAAGAAAGTGGAAGTCTTTGTCGTGAAGGCTGGCAAGGAAAAAGTCTGCCTGCCTCTTCCATTCTGAGGAAGTAGAAAAATAGTGATAGCCACCCCTGACTGGAACTCTCGCAACAGCCGGATACATTTTGCGATATGCGGGATCTTCGTAAACCCCGCCATTATATCCCCCATAGCTGATGCGCTGGATTACGAAGTCTATTTGCTTAGTTGCCTTAGCTGGATCAAAAGAACCATCGTAATAGGAAATATCTGGGCCTTGCGCCTTATTGCTCATATTGTTCCTCCAAGTTGGAAATTATACATTGCTTTTCTCGGCCTCATTAAGCAATTGAGACATATCCATACCAATATCTCGAAGCGCCTGATATAGACCCGCCTCCAGTGAAGCGACTGCTCGATGTTCAAGATTTAGCTCCAGATGTCCATTTAGGGCCTCGATGATCTCGTGCAAAACAGTTGATTCTCGATTCTGTTGCGCCTGATCGGGATCCACGATAATAGTTTGTTTACCGGTTGAGCATCTTCCAGAATGTTCCATCCCCCCATCTTCAGAAGAAGGCGAGTATTTTACATGATAATCATAACCCAAAATTCTAATTGTCATTGTTTCTCTGTTGAAATAGCCAAAATATAGTTAGATACTGATCGGCAATTCTTCTATCACTCTTTTTTTCGCCCTCGGGCAAACCTTTATACTTTGTCTGCATCTGTTTCGTCCATCTGTCTGTGTACTCCTGTGATAGTTTCCATGAACCATCTTCTTGGAAGACTCCTTTAGAGAACATATATTTCAGCCATTTCGTCCATATTCGGTGCGTATGGCCTGCTATTGCCTCTCGAAGAAGTTGTTTAGCGTCATCATTGAGTATCATTATTTGCTCTCTTTTTACACGGAGATTATATCACAATTAAGCCTTCCCTCGCTTGGGATGGGGCGTATCACAGGGGGGGGGCGGAATTGGAGAAGAGGGGATTGATAGAGAGAAAGAGCGGGCATGTTATACTTAAGGACTTGTTAGTTAGGATACAAAATGAGCATCGTGCATTATGTCAATCTGACAAATGGGATTGAGGCGATTCAATCTTTAGACAACGGGTTTCGCTTTATCCGTATCCAATCTACCGCCTGTGAGCAAGGGCGTTGGGATTTCATCCTACAAGACTTGGATACCGACTTCTTGATGAATCTCGCTCTTGGAAATGTTTGCATGGTTTATGATTATGGCCGCAAAGGGATGCCCCGCTCTCTTTGGCAGGGTATTCCATTTATCAAGTTTAAACTGTGTAAGTTGTGGCTCGGCAAGGAAGATAAGGTTTTGGTGCGCGGCCATGACGTTACACAGTATTTCTCTGGAATTCATCTGGAAGATAGAACACTGGCAAAGTTGAGATACTTCAAGAAGTTTGTCCACACAGACGAAATCCACTTGCTTCCGCGCTGGAAAAAGACGGAGCATGATGGAGATTATGCTCTTTACAAGGAGATGCTACATGGAACTCGGCAACTTGGTCTTCGGCCATTCGCGCGGTGAGTATCCTGTCCCGCGCACAGATTTCTACTACGACCAGCTTTTCCGCCTGTTTGAGGCCATCCAACCAGATTATGATTCAAGCGATGGCTTGGAATATGAGAATGCAACTTTCGAGACACACATGTATTATTGGGGCACTTGTGTTTGTGGCTATGATGAGCGGAAGGCGAAATGGTCAGAGCGGAACAAACATCGGGAGAATTGCTATCAGACCGCCCTCGATCTCCTTCGGGGCGCGTGGCTCAATGCACACCCAGAGCCAGAAGGAACGGCTCTTTCTATGCGGGTCGAACAAATAGATATTGACTCCGCAATGATTTCCCTCGATCCTGTTGGTGCAAGCGATAAATGGCGCGAGTGGTACTCCGAGAAGGAAAAGTTCATGGATTCGCTCTATGATACACTGTGCGCAGAGTTCAAGCTGGATCGGAAGTATGGTTGCGCCGCTCATTGTACCTGCGACTATGACGAGAGATGGGCAAAGTTCCTTGAAACCGATGACCATAGGCCCAGTTGCCCCATTGTCAGGCCCAATTTCTGCCACAAGCCGTCTGGACTGGTTATCATGTGGTATAAATATTTCTTGAGAGATGCCTACTCCAACAAGAAATTGTCAAGGCGAATGTTCAAGAAAGTCATTGATGACTGTATTGCCAGCGTAACAGAAGAAGAGCCGCCCGATGACGGCTTCCCATTTTAGGTATAATAAGGACTGTGGGCGTCAATTCCAGGAAAGACGTTGGCGAAACGCTCCTGTGAACAATCGCTGGGCGGCTGTGAAGACAGCAGGCAAAACAGATGAGATGATGGTGGTAAGCCCGTAGGCATACGGAAAGATGTTCTCGCCAGAGATAACCACCTAAACCCTGGCCGCCCAATAGAAAGAGAAACCATGCGCGAAATGTCATAGAGGTGTTACCAGGGAATGGGCTTCCTGGGTGAGCCAGTGGTCGGGGAACCGATACACAAACGCATGGGAGCAAGCCCAATTAGGTTATAGGCCAAGTATGACCATCTTCTTTACAGCAGATACCCACTTTGGGCACGCAAAAATTTTGCTCTATTGTGATCGGCCTTTCGCCAACGTCGGCGAGATGGACGCCGAGCTTATCCACCGTTGGAATGAGACTGTTGGCGAAGAAGATGTGGTTTATTTCTTGGGCGACTTTTGTGTGGGCGACCCGCGTAAATACGCCCGCCGCCTTAAGGGGTTGATATACTTCCTGCCCGGTTCACACGATAAGGAGATTGGTAAACTTGACAACATTCTTCCCCCAATATACACCCTGAGTCATATCCCTGTCCCTATTGTGCTTTGCCACTACGCGTTGCGCTCCTGGCCTATGTCCCACTATGGTTCTTGGCACTTGTACGGCCATCATCATGGACGGCTCGAACCGTATGGACTGAGCTTCGACGTAGGAGTAGATGGACACGACTTCTATCCCTGGTCAATAGACCAGGTAGCCGAAAAGATGGCAGGCCTGAAACCGATTGTAGATTACAGGAAGAATAAGTGAGTTTTCTCGGCACTTTTGCGAAAAAGTGTTGATTTTCATTATTTTGCCCCATTACAGCAATTGGTGAAAAAAACCACCCGCCCCTCGTTCAAACAAGGGGCGGGTTTCGTTGAGGAGGTGAACATGAAACGCAACTCCATTGTAGCGTTATTGCTACGGAAAGTCAATGGTTACGGATCATTTGTCTAGGTATTCAAGGTAATTCACATTATTGTATCGCCTGGCGCACCATTCAGCGTCACTTATACGCGTCCAAATGTTCCCGTCTTTGTCGTCCCGCTCCTCATAGACATTGACTATATCGCTGATTGTTAGATGGCGGGTAATTATATCGGGATATGGCTTGTTCGGCCCCCATAGACGGACATTCAGCCATTTGACATTCACGCGGGCGCGTTTCGCTTCATCGGTCGGCAGCGGCTCAGATTTCTCGATTTTCCACGTATTTTGGGATGCCATAACGTCTCCGTTCCAGATATACAGCGCACACGACCTCGCGCCGGTAAAACCATAGTATTTCCCGTCGTCCTTACCACGAAACTGCCAAGCAAGCCAGTTGCCTGGGATGAATGGCCTGGGGATGAATGGTGCAGATACATTGTAGTTCGCCACGATGAGCGGGTATTGGGAAGCGTCCGCGTCTAGCTGTAAGTAGTCTGTAATATACGCAGAGGCGGTGTAGATACAGGGTTGGACTTGCGTTCTCTCCCAGACATAATCTAGCCAGGGCTTGATTTCTGCTTGCCAAATCCCGCGATAGGCGCGGATCATCCGGTAGTTTTCTAGGTCTATGCAGGCCGGAAGGTCTCCGAATGCCCCGTTTAGGAAAACATCTGCTTGCTTGCGCCAGTCTGTTTTCGGGACGTAGTAATGGTATGGCATTACCATTACATTCTGTGCTTGAGCAGTCATGGCGTTTTGATTGAACATCGGGTCTTGGCTCAAGCCAGAGCTTTTGCGGATGGTCGCCCAAGAAACTCCGCGCAACCTAGCGGTATACCAGTTGATTTGGGCTTCCATCTTGGTATCCAAGCCAGAAACATCAATTCCAAGCGAGTTCATGATTATTCTCCTTTCGTAAATGGATGGAATGTTTCAATATAGCACTTCCCGCACAAAGGAACAGAAATCCCCATATCTGTCATCTCATAATGGGCGTCCTTGTGAAAGATTGCCTTCTTGCACAGCGCACAGAACACAATTTGGTGGTTCTTTAGCCAAGATTTTAGCATGTTTGCCTCACTTTACACAGTATCAGTTAAGATAATCCGCATTTACCCATTCGCCGAGACCAATCCGCGCCCAACCATTACGTATTTCATATACCATGACGCACTCGCCATTTAGGAGAGCGCGCGGACGGGCAAGTGGGGCTTCCGCATCTGGCTCTGTCCGCACCCACAACCCCTCTTCTGCCATGACGCACATCGTTGGCAGTGGCGTAATGGTAACCGTTGGCGTCATGGTAGTAACGGGGGCTGTCGTCATGGTAGGGAGCGCAGTAGGCGCAACCACGAGGCCGCTCTCCAAAAAACAACTCATGGTAAGCGGCACAATTATACTTGCGAGTATTATACTCTGCTTTAGCTTCAAGATAATCACCCAACGGTTTGCGTTAGCCGCTTTGCGATGCGGGCAAGTCTACGCTGTGAACGCAACCACATTGCGGGCAAGTTACTGATTTTTGGCGCACAGTTAGCAAAGTCGGCTGCGTGCCTTGTTGGTCGGCGTTTTTTATAAAAGTAATGTCTAGCAATGTACCTTCTCGGCAAATGTGGCACGTTTTAGCGGCAACATCAAAGAACACTGTATGACATTCTGAACAGTAAACAAAATTATCCATAACTTCCTTTCGGGCGAAGCCGCCCAATGGCTGGCTTCACCTGCGCCGGTTTCCTCATCGCTTAACGCCTGCTGCTGTTCGGCGTCGGGTGCAAGCGGTGTTAGGCGGCAATCTCTACAGGCAGACCAGTTTGGATGTCAAAACCATCCTCCACGGCACACCCGATACAGCGATAGACACCATCATCACACATAACTCCACTGGCTACGCTTTCTTCACATATCTCGCAAATATTGTTCATGTTTCCTCCGAGCCGCCTAATGGTTGGCGTTACTGGCGGGGTGGGGTCTGGCAAGCATCACATACAGGGCATAACCCATTCCAGCCATGTTCACAATGCGGGGCGACTCCCACCCCGTCAAGTGCACGCTTTGTTAGGCTTCGCCATTGCCAGCCAAGCATTATATTTGTCCAAAACCTAAACCAAGCATTCGGAGCGGGTTTTACAAACTTCACGACAAGACCCTCATTGATAACCAACTCTGACTGATATTCAGGCACTCCGAAATCGCTGTTTATGATTAATTTTTCGTTTTTCATTTATCTCCAGAAGAAGCCCAATTCGCGTTTGAGCGGCGATAGATTAAGAGAAGATTAATTTCTCCGCTCGCCCAGTTTGAATTCCATCACTCCCGTCGTTCATGGGATTACCACTTGAACCTGTACTAATGCGCTGTGGGAATATGCGG
>Ga0210016_1001928_pt1 | contig 19146 bp, 19 predicted proteins | sample CryGeyCG2014_300_FD_185454 | JGI IMG/M metagenome (GOLD analysis project Ga0210016, IMG submission 185454) | Groundwater microbial communities from aquifer - Crystal Geyser CG02_land_8/20/14_3.00 (SPAdes) (version 2) | ecosystem: Environmental > Aquatic > Deep subsurface > Groundwater | place... | reverse complement strand
GGTTGCAAAACTATTTCGTAGCGAAATTTTAGATTTTCGAGCGAGGCGAGGAAGACGAGCAAAATGTTTTGAGGCCGTAGCCCAGCTACGGCGAAAAGCATTTTGCGAAGTCTGACGATGACGCAGTCGAAAAGATAAAATTGCAGCAGGAATAGTTTTGCAACCATCTCTTAATACAAAAAATTGAAAAATTAAGAAATTCGCGGGTTATTACTTATTTAACCAGCGACCGGCAAGGCGCGCCAGGCACTCTATCAGCCAGAATTGCCATGGACATAGTGCCGATTATTAGCAAACACTTGCGAGCGATTGGCAAAACCGAAAACATTGATTTGTTTCTATATTCATCGGGCGGGGACACAATGGTGCCATGGCGTTTGGTGGCGATGATGAGGGAATATTGCGACAAGTTTTCTGTTTTAATTCCGTATAAAGCCCATTCAGCCGCCACTATTTAGTTTTAAAAAGCTCGCTTGGCATGAATTTGAGAGATGATTTTGCCCATGGGTTTGGCAAGAAGAAATTTTTTACAAGAGATGTATCCGACAGGCTTTTTCATGTCATGATATGTTTGTCGTTATTAGAAATAGGGGTCAACTCTATTTTTAACAAAAAGTTAAAAAATTGATTGAGCAATAAATTTATGGCAAATAATAAGCAAATTACTATTTTTGAAGGTCAAAAAATTCGCCGGCTTTGGGATGACAAAAAAAAATGGTATTTTTCGGTTATTGATGTTGTTTCCGCCCTAACAAATAGCGGCAACCCTCAAGTTTATTGGCGCGTGTTTAAAAAACGCCTTATTGATGAGGGTTCAAATGAAACCGTTACAAAATGTAACGGTTTGAAAATGATAGCCCCAGACGGCAAAATGCGCCTTACGGATGCGGCTGACACCGAAACAATGCTTCGTTTGGTCCAATCTATTCCATCGCCAAACGCAGAGCCATTTAAGCTTTGGCTGGCCAGAGTTGGGTATGAAAGGATAGAAGAAATAAACGACCCGGAAAAAGCGCTTAATCGCAGTCGAGATTATTGGCAAAGAATGGGCCGAAGCGCGAAATGGATACAGCAAAGGATGATGGGGCAGGAAACAAGAAATAAGCTCACTGATTATTGGAGCGCGCATGAAATAACAAAATCTGAAGAATACGCGATTTTAACAAATATTATTCATCAAGAGTGGAGCGAATTAAGCGTAAGTAAGCATAAAAACTTAAAAGGATTGAAGCGAGAAAATTTGCGCGACCATATGACTGAAGCCGAATTGATTTTTTCGGCTTTGGCAGAAATGTCAACGCGTGGCATTGCTGAAGGTCAAAACGCCAAGGGAATGGACGAGGATGTAGTTGCTAGCAAAAAAGGTGGCGGAGTAGCGAAAAGAGCCAGAAAGGATTATGAAATTGAAACCGGTAAAAAGGCGGTAAGCGGAGAGAATTTTTTACAATCTCCAAAAAGCGGTAAAAAATTGATTGATAAATAAAATGACAAATCAGACGGCGGCGGTTCCTCCTTCGTTGAAACTACGGCGGGTAAAAGGGGATTGCCCCGCGGGAAATAAAATAGTTTTAAGATATGGTTTATCGTTTATCAAATGGAAAAATATTAGACGAAAGAGGGCTTTATATTGCGATGATTGATGACAATATTTTCAGCCACTATTTTTTGGATATTGCAACGGGAAAAGTTAAATTAGTTTCAGAAGAGTTTGATATTGAGCCAGATGATATTTTTAAAAAAATTAGAGACAAGCAAGTAAAGGAAATGGGGTCAGCCGCCATTTATGATGTGGTGAATTAATTAAAAAATTATAAAAATTATGGAAACAACAAAAATAGCGTTATTTAAGGGTAGAGAAATTCGGAAAATCATTTATCATAATGAATGGTGGTTTTCTATTTTAGATATTATTGGCGTACTTACAGACAGCCCGCAGTCAAAAACATATTGGGCGAAAATGAAAGACAGAGACAAAGAAATATCCCAACCGTTCCCATTTTGGGAACAGTTGAAACTATTAGCCGATGATGGAAAAATGCGCGAGACCGATTGCGCTAATACCGAAGGCATTTTTCGCATAATCCAATCCATTCCGTCTCCCAAAGCCGAGCCGTTCAAGCGGTGGCTGGCCAAAGTGGGCTATGAGCGAGTGCAAGAAATTGAAGACCCGGAGCTGGCAACCAAGAGAACCAAAATGCTCTATAAGCTTAAGGGATATCCTGAAAATTGGATAGAAAAACGAATGCGTGGTATTGCTATCCGTGAAGAATTGACCGATGAATGGCAGAAACGGGGCATAAAAGAACAAAAAGAATATGAGATTTTGACCGCTGAAATTTCCAAAGCCACTTTTGGCGTAACACCCAGCGAGTATAAAAAATTGAAAGGGTTGAAACGGCAAAATTTGCGCGACCATATGGACGATTTGGAATTGATTTTTAATATGCTGGGCGAGAGAGTAACAACTGAAATTTCTCAACAAGAAAAGCCAGACACCTTTGTGAAAAATAAAAGAGTGGCCGAGAGGGGCGGAAGCGTGGCTGGAAATGCCAGAAAACAAACAGAAAAAGAAATCGGTCGAAGCGTGGTTTCCCGAAAAAATTATTTACAAACTCCGGAAAGCCGAAAACAGCTTAAAGCAAAAAAGGGAAGAAAATAGGGGGCAACTCTATTTTTAACAAAAAGTTAAAAAATTACCGCTAGGGCGATTTTTTTATTGTTTTTTTATTTTAATTGGCTGTGATATAATGTAGGAATAATTTATGTTGTCTAAGTATTGGAAAATTTTCAGTTTTATGGCGGTGGCGGGAATAGCTGGTTCGGTGTATGCGGCTACCACTACGCCGGCCACTTCAACGCCAGCTACTATCACATTGGCTGCGCCAGAGATAGCTGCCGCAAACAGCGGCAATGTTTTGGTGGGCGGGCTTATTTTAGAAAAGGACTTAATTACTCTGTTATGTTTGGACAGCCAATGGCAGGGGGGCGAGTTTCTGGCCGGGGTGGGCGCTTACAGCGATTTTATCGCTTCTTCGTCTAAAGAATTTCCTGATTTGCAAAGCAAGCTGGCTGATTTGGCTGGTTATCAAAAAACTGGGCAGGAAAAGATTTTAGCGGTTTGCTCTGCTGTTGGTTACAGTCAGGCCAAAGACGCTTTTAATGATTTAGATAATTTTGAAAAAATTGTTCAGCTTGTTTTAAGAGAAATTGATTCGGCCATTGCTAAAATTTTTCAGGATAAAGCCGATATTTTGAAAAACAAAATTCCTCTTAGCCAAAAAAATCAGGTACGCTCGGCGGTGGCGCAAATGAAAGCCAGCAAGCAGGGGGAGCTGGCTGGCCTGGCTAATCAATTAACTAAAATGGCGCAGGATTTTTTAATTGCTGAACTGCCCAAAATGCAATTTCCCACGCCCAGCGAAGCAACTGGTTATGCCAGCAAGGCCACTAGCGATCGTCAAGCGGAAATAAAAAATCAGCTCACTGCCATGGCTTTACAGGCGCAATCATCATTGCGCCAATCAGCCCAAACAAAGATCTTAGAGGTCTTGGGCGGCGACTCGGCCGCTTTATCAATAATAGTTAAAGATGTTCAGAAAAACAGAGACGCCATTATGGCTATCCAGCAAAAGCGAGTTGAACAGTTGAGCAAGATTAAGGGCCAGGCCTTGCAGAAGAGAAAGGACTTGGCGTTTTTAATTTTAAGCAGTCAGGTGGATAACGGCGTTAGCCGGCTAAGAGAAAAAGAATTAGCCAATGAAAGCTTATCCTCGCCCTTGTTTGTTAATGCCCAACAAGCGGTTGACTATCTTAATGGTCTCAAGCAAAATTTTAATCAAAGAGCCAAAGCCGCTTTAGACAGCAACGACGAAAAGGTCTTGGATTCGGCTATTAGCGATGGGGAGGCTAGTTATCGGGTTTTGCAGTTGGCCTTGCCGGATATTTTGTTAAACGAAAACAGCGCTCAAGAGTTCTGTTCATCAACGCCCGGCCTAAAAAGCCAAATACAGCCGCAAATTGACCAATTGCTTGTGATGACGCGAAAGGCGGCCAAGCCCTTTTCTCACAAAGCGCGGGGTTGTCAAAAGAAAGCGGAAAAAGCTGGTTGCGCTGTTTTTAATAAAGCGTTTAGCGAAATGGCGGCTATCCAGCAAACAGTCCAAAGAATTAACAGTATTTTTACCGATGGAGCAACTTATTGTTCGAGTGCGACCAATAGCGCTATGAATAACAGCGGGGGTGTTTCGCTGGCTGGCCTAAAGGCCTTTAGTTTACAATTAAAACAGCAGTTGATAAACTGGCAAACCAATTGGCCGCAATACAAAAATAGTTTTTAATTTACCGTTTTTGTCATTCTGAGCCAGCAGGCGAAGAATCTCAGAGATTCTTCGGCCATTAGGCCTCAGAATGACATAAATGTGTGAGTTCTAAATATGCTGGAAATAATCAATAAAATTAAATTCAATAAAAAAACACTGCTTATTTTAACGGCCGCGATAATAGCGGCAGGGTGCGCGGCGGCGGGTTATTTTTATATTCATCAACGCAACATTGAAAAAGCGCTAACTGATTTCAATAATTTTAAGTTTGAAGTTCCCGTGGCCCTGCTTAACGCTGACAATCTTTCTTTGGAAAATTTAGCGCCCAGCGACCTAAAGCAAAATAATTGGCAGCCACAGATAACCGTTGACACAAATATAGTGCCCGAAAGCGATTTTGTGGTGATAGCGCCAGAGATATCGCTCAAAGCGCCCGAGGTTAAATGGGCGCCCAACGAGGCCGCATGCAGACAGTTTCAAAATTATTCTTCTTGCGATCAAGCGCCCACGGCTACGCGTGATATTTGCTTAAGATGCCCTAAGAAAAAATAATAAATTTAATTATAGCTATGTCTTATCTTGCCCAAACCGACCCGCAAATAGCCAAGTTGATTAAAGCCGAAGAAAAACGCCAAGCCCAAACCCTAATGATGATCCCTTCGGAAAACCACACCTCGCAAGCCGTGCGGGAGGCGGTTGGTTCTTTATTGCAAGATAAATATTGCGAGGGCTATCCCTTCAAAAGATATTATCAGGGTCAGGAAAATTATGACAAAATAGAGGAGCTATGCCGAGAGAGAGTTAGAAAGTGTTTTGGCGCGCCCTATTGCAATGTTCAGCCGTTGTCGGGTTCGCCCGCCAATTTGGCGGTGTATTTTGCTTTACTGAAGCCCGGCGATAAAATAATGGGCTTAAGAATGGATCAGGGCGGACACATTACTCACGGCTTGAAAGTGAATGTTTCAGGCGTTTTTTTTGACAGTGTTTTTTATCATGTTAACGAACAAGGCTTGATTGATTACGACGCTCTTGAAGAAATTGCCTTAAAAGAAAAGCCAAAAATACTCATTGCGGGCATCACTGCTTATCCTTTAGCTTTGGATTTCAAGCGGTTTAGCCAAATCGCCGAGCGTTGCGGCGCCTTACTAATGGCTGATATGTCGCATGTGGCTGGTTTAATTTTAGCCAAAACATATCCCAACCCCGCGCCCTATTGCCACATCATCACCGCTACCACTCACAAAACATTACGCGGGCCACGGGGCGCTTTAATTATGGTGACTGAAAAGGGCTTGCTGGCTGACCCGCAAATGGGCGAGAAAATTGACAAGGCGGTTTTCCCGGGCTTGCAGGGCGGCCCCCACGAAAACAATATCGCGGGTATTGCCGTGGCTTTGCAAGAGGCGCAAAAGCCCTCGTTTGTTAAATATGGCCAGCAAATTGTGGCAAATGCCGCTTATTTAGGCGAATGTTTGAAAAAGCAGGGGCTAAAGCTTTGCGCTAACGGCACCAATACGCATTTAATGGTGATTGATTTGCGAGAATTTAAGATTTCGGGTAATTTAATTGCCGAGGCTTTAGAGCAAGGCGGCATTGTGGCCAACCGTAACGCCGTGCCTTATGACCCCAACCCGCCGTTTTACCCTTCGGGTATTCGTTTGGGCACGCCCGCCATCACTAGTAGGGGAATGAAAGAAAGAGAAATGAAACTTATTGCTGGTTTAATAGTTGATATTATTCAGGATATTGTTAAGATTAAAAACAATCTTCAGCTTGGATTGGAAGATGAAAAAAAGAAAGCCACTCGCGATAAAATTATTAGTCAAAGCGTAGTGGTGAAAAAATCCAGCCAAAAAGTGAAACAGCTTTGCCTTAAATTTCCTTTGCCTAAGGCGTATTGATAAAGGGGAGGGGCAGACCTCTTAAAACTTTTTATAATATTTTTTTTCATTTTAAGAGAGGTCTGCCCCCTCTCTTCTTAAATATGCAATTAATTAAAAGCCCGAGCCATTTAATTTTAACGCCCAAGGAAGAGCTGGAAAATCAGCTTTTACGGATGGAAAAGGCCGGCCGAACTTGTTATCAATCGGAAAAAGGCGAAGTAACTAAAGAAACAGCTGAAAAGTTTATCGCCCGGTTGATTAAGCTGGGCCACGAAAGCGTGATTGAACACAGCCAGATGACAGTTAAATTTTTTGATTGCTCGCGCGGCTTTACCCACGAAATGGTGCGCCATCGTTTGGCTAGTTTTTCGCAAGAATCAACCAGATATGTTGATTACGCCAAAGATGCCAAGGGCGAAGCTGAAGTGAACTTGAATAAATTCCAAATTAAATTTGTCGCCCCGCCCCACACTAATAATGAAGAGCCAATTCTATTGGAAGACGGCCGAAAATTTTCTTTTGCTGAAATGTTGACAGAATGCGAGAAATTTTATCGCGCTTTGAGAATAGCCGGTTGGCTGCCCGAAGACGCCCGGCAAATTTTACCCACGGCCGTGAAAGCTGATATTGTTGTTTCAGCTAATTTCAGGGAGTGGCGGCATATTTTTAAGATGCGGCTAACTTTGGCGGCTCATTGGGAGATTCGTGGTATTTTGGGCAACTTGCTTGATGAAGTCCAGCAAGTTTTGCCAGCTGTTTTTGGCGATTTTGCGGAAGCGGGCCAAGACAAAAACGGCCTGCGTTATTTTAAGCAGGTTAAGGCGGAGTAAGAATATGAACTTAAGTATATGCAAAAGAATTGGCATACAATTTCGCTCGCAGAAGTTTTTTCTAAAACAGAAAGCAGAAAAGAAGGGCTTACCAATTCGGAGGTGAATCAAAGATTAAAAGAGTTCGGACACAATGTTCTCCCGCAGGAAAAACCGTATTCTAAAATATGGCTGTTTTTAAGCCAGTTCAATAGTCCATTGATGTATATTTTACTTGCGACTGTTGTTATTTCTCTTTCACTAAAACACTACTCGGATACTATGAGATGGTTGCAAAACTATTCCTGCTGCAATTTTATCTTTTCGGCTGCGTCATCGTCAGACTTCGCAAAATGCTTTTCGCCGTAGCTGGGCTACGGCCTCAAAACATTTTGCTTGTCTTCCTCGCCTCGCTCGAAAATCTAAAATTTCGCTACGAAATAGTTTTGCAACCATCTCTATCTTTATTGCCGTTGTATTGCTTATTAACACCATCGTTGGGTTTTACCAAGAGAACAAAGCCAACCAATCGCTTCTTGCCTTAAAGAAGATGATTAAGATTAGGGCAAAAGTTTGGCGGGACAGTTATGAAAAAGAAATAGACAGCGAGGAGTTAGTAGTCGGCGATGTAGCGTTTTTGAAAGTAGGAGATAAAGTGCCAGCAGACGGACGCATCATTGAATCAAAAGGGTTGAGAATAAACGAGGCGAGCCTCACTGGCGAATCACAAGCGGTTGAGAAGAAAGCTGATGATATTATTCCCGAATCAGCTCCGCTTCCCGAAAGAACGAACACTGTTTTTATGGGCACAATTGTGGAAGAAGGACGAGCAACAATAGTGGTTGTCGCTACTGGCATCAATACGCAAATCGGCGAAATCGTATCGCTTCTTAAGGAGACAAAAGAACGAAAAACTCCGCTTCAGAAAAAAATAGCCTCACTCTCAAGAATTACCGGGATATTTATTCTTTCTATTATATTTGCCATCATCATTGTCGGTTATTTCACGGAAAAATCTTTTACCGATATTTTTGTCGCTTCGTTGGCATTAGCTGTTTCAGCAATACCTGAAGGATTACTCCCAGCGATTACCGTCATATTGGTCTTGGGCATGCGCCGTATTTTCAAACAAAACGGTTTAGTAAGAAAACTTGCCGCCACAGAAACCCTGGGGAGCGTAACCGTTATTTGCACCGATAAAACAGGAACTCTCACCGAAGGAAAAATGCAAGTGAGCCATATTTTAACAAGCACGAAAGAACTGATGGGCGGCAACATCAACAAACTTGCCAAGGGCGAAAATGCCAATGGCGTTGAATCGCATATTTCGGCGTTAAAAATAGCTACCTTAGTAAATGAGGCTTTTGTAGAAAACCCAGAGGCAGAATTGCAGGCATGGATTGTGCGAGGAAAACCTACTGAAAAGGCATTACTTTTAGCAGGGATGCAGTCGGGTTTGAACAAGCAAGAGCTTGAAAGACAATATCCTATATTAGACAGAATCAGTTTTGAATCAGACCACAAGTTTGCCGCCACATATCATCGCAAAAATGAGAAGCAGAATACGCTTTATGTTATCGGGGCGCCAGAAGAGATTATGGCCCGTTGTATTGACTTGGATGTTGACGGCAAGATGGAAAAATTAGGCACAGTTCAAGCAGATAAATTGATAGAGAAATTGGAAACGCTCACTCAGAAGGGCTTGCGAGTGCTCGCTTGCGCGCATAAAGATTATACTGCCCAAACAAAATACCAGAATCTTACCGAATTAGTAGGGGAGCTTTCGCTTGTTGGTTTTATCGCCCTCAAAGACCCGCTTCGCCAAGACGCAAAGGAGTCAATCGCAATTACCAAGAAAGCTGGTATTCGCGCGGTTATTGTTACGGGAGACCATAAACTTACCGCCAAAGCCATTGCTGAAGAAATAGGCATTGAGGCGAAAGACGAAAATATACTTGAGGGCCAGGACTTGGAAACAATGAGCGATGATGAATTAAAAGAAAAATCAAAATATATTTCTATCTACGCTCGCGTATCTCCGCGGCATAAATTACGAATTGTTGACGCCTTGCAAGCGAATGGAGAAGTGGTGGCAATGCTTGGTGATGGCGTTAATGACGCTCCAGCCCTCAAATCCGCTGATATTGGCGTGGCGGTCGGTTCGGGCACGGATGTGGCCAAAGAAGCGGCTGATTTAGTATTACTGGACGACAATTTCAAAACCGTAGTCAAGGCGATTGAGCAAGGCAGAGTGATTTTCGGAAATATTCGGAAAGTGTTTGTGTATTTGGTGGCAGACGATTTTTCCGAACTATTTTTATTTTTAGCAAGTATAGCAATAGGATTGCCGCTTCCATTGTTGCCAGCCCAGATTCTTTGGATAAACCTTGTTGAGGATGGATTACCAGACATTGCCCTTACTACCGAACAGGAAACAAAAGGAGTAATGGATGAAAAGCCAAGGAACCCCAAAGAGCCGATATTAAATAAACCATTAAAACTTTGGATGACCGCCATTTTCTTTATTACTAGTTTGGCGGCGTTTTTATCCTTCTTTTTATTTTGGAAATTGACCGGAGATTTGCATAAGACACGCACGATTGTGTTCGCTCTTATGTGTATTGATTCTTTGGTTTTTGCTTTCAGCGTCCGTTCGTTCAAGAGAACTATTTTCAGGAAAGACATACTTTCCAACCGCTATCTAGTTGGAGCGGTAATTGTTTCGGCTATTTTTCTTGTCGGAGCTGTGTATTTCCCGTTCCTGCAAAAACTTTTAGCCACCCAGCCATTGGCATTAACAGAATGGTTAATTATATTTGGTGTCAGTTTAATAGAAATTTTATTGATTGAATTTTCTAAAAAAAGAATTTTTAGCTTTGAAAAAACTAAATAATTTGCTATAATAAGGTCGTAGGTATAATGAGCGCCAAAAAGCGCTTTTTATTATATTCATAAATATTTGCCTATGAAAATTCTCTATATTCATCAAGATAGAAAATTAAGCACTGGCGCTCATTATGTAAACGACATCCTTGTCAAAGGATTTAGGCGAGACGGCGTAATCGTAGAAAATGTTTATCCGGAACAGGATCTGGGGTATTTCCACCCCCTCTTAAAAGGCATCAGGAATATCCTTTTTTTCTTTTCGTTGATTGAGCGGAAAAAAGACATAGCTTCTTACGATATTATCCAGGGAACCACCTATACTCCCTTAGCTTTTTTACATGGCAATATTCCGGTTTTTTCAATGTTTGGTTCAACCGCTTATGGTTTTTTGAAAGCCGTTCCCAACTCGAAATCATTAAACAAAGAACACTCCGATCTTTTGAAGATATTTAATGAACTAAAGGAAAAAGGAGCCTTAAACTGTTCAGCTTCTTTGATTCAACCAGTTAGAGATATTAGCCGGATTGAATTTCACGTGGCAAAAAATAGCCGTAAGGTGGTGGCTACCTCTCAAGCCGTCAAATCAGAACTTATTAGAAACGGAGTGCCTCAAGAAAAAATAGAGGTTATCTGGAATGGCATAGAAAATTTTTGGTTTAAGGCAAAACCTAAAAAAAGAGTCAAAAAAAATGCCGCCATCGTTTATCTTGGCAGAATGGGAGAAGACGGTTTTACTATAAAGCTTAAAGGTATTAATAGAATGATCTATATTTTAAGAAGTTTTTCTCATCTTGATAAACTTATTATTGGCTTGAGTGAAAAAATTGATTTTTATGGTCAAATTTTTCAGGAGATTCCTAAAACCGTTTTTTACAGCAACTTAAAGCGAAGAAAGGTGCCTAAAATTCTGAAAAATAATTATGGGGATATTTTTATCAACCCTAGCCGTTACGAAGGTTTTTGCTTATCTTTAGTTGAGGCAATGTCCCAAGGATTAATTCCTGTCAGTTTTTCTGTGGGAGTGGCTCCGGAAATTATTAAAAATGGCCAAAACGGGTTTTTGGTTAATAGTGTCCGACAGATGGTTCATAGAATCAATCAATTATCGCAGGATAGGGGGAAAAGAGTCCAAATGGCAAGGGCGGCCATGGAAACAGCCAGAATGTTTAGATCTGAAACAATGGTTAAAAAATATCTTGAACTCTATCAATCTGAATTACCGCCAGCATAAATTTTCTCGTTTTTACTGATTGAAATTATAGTATAATTAGCTAATAATGTTTAATTATGAATTTAAGTATCGGAATTGTCGGTTTGCCCAATGTGGGCAAGTCAACTTTGTTCCAAACAATTACTAAAAAAGAAGTGCCCAGGGAAAACTACCCCTTTTGCACCATTGACCCTAATGTGGGCGTGGTGGCCGTGCCTGATGAACGAGTAGAGAAGTTAGCCGAGCTCACTCATTCGGCCAAGAAAATTTATGCCACTATTGATTTTTACGATATTGCCGGTTTGGTGAAGGGGGCGAGCCGGGGGGAGGGCTTGGGCAATCAATTTTTGGCGCATATCAGAGAAACCAATGCCATAGTTTATGTTTTGCGGGCTTTTGCCAATGAAAATATTATCAACACGCAAGAAACCGTTGATGTTTTGCGTGATAAAGAAATTTTAGACACCGAATTAATCTTAAAGGATTTAGACACCATAGAAAAACGGCTAATGGCCGCGGAAAAGGAAGCTAAAATAGGCAAAAAAGAAGCTGTCAAAGAGGCGGCTGTTTTGCAAAAGGCCAAGGACTTGCTGGACAAAGGAATTGTTTTAAGCGAATCGCCCCTAATTGACGAGGAAAAAGAAATTCTAAAAAATACTTGTTTGCTTACTTTGAAAAATCGTCTTTATTTGTTTAACGGCCTTGAAAGCGACATCTCGGCAGAAGTTAAAAATGTTTTTGAAAAAAATAATTGGCCGTATTTGGTTTTAGATATTTTAACCGAGTTTGAAGCGGTGGATATGAGCCCCGAGGAGCGTTTGTCGTTTGGTTTGCCGCCAGAATCCGGGCTGAATGTTTTAATCAAAAAATGCTACGAAATTCTGGGCTTACTTACTTTTTTAACCATCGGGCCCGATGAAACGCGTGCCTGGACAATAAAAAAAGGCGACAAAGCGCCCCAAGCCGGCGGCGCTATCCACGGCGATTTTGAAGAATTTTTCATCAAGGCCGAAGTAATAAATTGGCAGGACTTGCTTAATAGCAACGGTTTTGCCAAAGCCCGCGAAAAAGGCCTTATTCGCACCGAAGGCAAAGAATACATTGTGCAAGACGGCGATGTGATTGAAATAAAATTCGGCCGATAATTTTAAATAAAAAAACAAATCTATGGAAAACAAAACAGATATTTTGGCAAAATTTTTTTATGAAATCGGCAATCTAAAAAAGGTTTTAAGAGCTCACCAGCAGACACTATTAACTGTTGACCCAACCGACAATATTGCCTCCCATTCTTTTAGGACGGCTTTTATTGGATATTTTTTAGCTAAAGAGCTTACAGCTGATGCTGACAAGGTTTTGAAAATGTGCTTACTGCACGACATTGAAGAGGTGCGCTCGGGTGATATGAATTGGGTTAATAAAAAATATGCCAAGGTTTACGGAGATGAAATAAGAGATGACCAGCTTGAAGGTCTGCCTCATTCACAAGAATTTCTCCAGCTTTCAAAAGAATATACAGAAAGGCAAAGCAAAGAAGCGAAGATAGCCAAAGACGCTGATTTATTAGAGCAAGTGTTTTTGCTGAAAGAATATGCCCAGCAAGGCAACAAGGAAGCTGAGCACTGGTTGCACGAGGATGGCGCTGACGAATGCCAGCAGATTAAGCTGATGAATTTTGATTTTACTAAAGAGATTGCCAAAAAAGCGATGGAGATGAAACCATCGGACTGGTGGGAGAACATCTGGACACCGAAGAATAGATAAAAATAAAAATTATATCGTTTGACGAGTTTGAGCATATGTTAAAAATTTTAAAAAATTTTTTTGAGAAAAATATCAAGGGCACTCCATATAAGGCGATCGTAATTGACCGTAAAGTTTATTTATGCCGCTTAACAAACGCTGTTTGCGATGGAATTGAAATTACTAATAATGCTGGGAAAGTTTATGTAACTTCCCGAGCCCTTAAACATTTATTTGATAAAAAGCCAGCAGAAGAATTTTTCTTTTTAATTGATAATTTATACAAAATAGTTAAATATCCGGATAAAATTTACCAAAATAAAACAAGCAAACGGGGTGAGTATTGCTTGGTTAAGAGAGTCGGGGATTCGGATTATTTGTGTTCAATTGAAATTGTAAAATCAGCTGCGGCAGTTCTTGGCTTAACCGAATTTGGAATATCAGAGTGTGGCGAGAGTAACGAAATAGAAGAAATTCAAATTGCTACAGCATTCCGATTGCGCGATTCAGATTATATAAAAAAATACACCCTTTTGTGGAGCTGGGAGGACGGCACCCCTCCCTCGTAGCGCTTTGGATACCCCGTAAAGGGACTACTCGCGCCCCGCAGTAGAGCCGGTTTTCTGCATTTCAGCCCCACAAAAAAGTATATTAAATACAATATACCACAGAATTTTTTGTCAAGCAAGATCCTCCTGTGGAAAAATGGAAAATCAAGCATATGGGTATTATAAAAATTTATCCTTATTATCAAAAGTTTGCCAAGGACTTTGAGAAAAAGAAGCAAGAGATTGTGGTTATTGCCCAAGATATTGAGGTTCATCACATTGGCAGCACCGCGGTTCGCGGTTTGGGCGGCAAGGGGATTATTGATATAATGATTGGGGTTAAGAATTGGCAAGGAGTAGAAAAATTAATTGCTGGATTGCAAAAAATCGGCTTTGAACATGTTCATCCCAAAGAGAAGGGCAAGATATTTTTGAGCAGTATTAAAGAAAGCGGGCTGGGTGATTTTCATATTCATTTGGTTATTATCGGTAGCGCCGCCTACAAAAATTTTTTGGCGTTTCGCGATTATTTGCAAGGGCGTTCCAAAGAAGCAGAAAATTATTTTAAGCTAAAATTGTTTTGCTATAAAGAGGCCAAAGGAGAGAGGGCCATATACACAAAAATGAAAACCAGTTACATCAAAGAAATTTTGAAAAAGATTAGGTATGCAAAAAATTAAGTGGGTGAAAATCGGGTTGGCGGTAGTGGGTTCGCTGGCGTTGGTCGGTCTGGTTGGATATTTTATGGTTTTTCATTATCCCAAAGCCGAGGTTTGTTTTAATGATTTTTGTTGGCGAGTGGAGGTGGCTAAAACAGGGGCGAGTCAGGTCAAGGGGCTAATGTTTAGAAAGAACTTAGGAGAAAAAGAAGGTATGCTTTTCGTATTCAAAAACGAGGGCTTTCATTCTTTTTGGCTGAAAAACACTTTAATTCCTTTGGACATTGTTTTTCTTGATAAAAATAAAAAAGTGGTGAACATCACTGAAAACGCCCAGCCCTGCCCAAGCGATAAATGCCCAAGTTATCGCAATCAGAACCCGGCCAAATATGTTTTGGAAATTAGAGGCGGTCTGGCCGACAAAATTGGCCTAACAATAGACAGCAAAATTTTATTTTCGGATTATTGAAAGTGTTGCAAGATATGAGCGATCGCTCATATAATGCAACAGTCGCGGTTATGGCTATGGTAAAAAAGTTAGACAATTTGAATAAAGAACAGCAAGAAGCCATCTTGTTTGGCGAGGGGCCTTTGCTGATTGTGGCCGGAGCGGGCACGGGCAAAACCACAGTGATTACTGAAAGAATTGCTGGTTTAATTGCTCATGGCTTGGCTAAACCAGAGGAAATTTTGGCTGTCACTTTTACGGAAAAAGCGGCCGCGGAAATGGAAGACAGAGTGGACCGGCTCTTGCCTTTTGGCTATCACGAGCTTTGGATATCAACTTTTCACGCTTTCTGCGAAAGGGTTTTGCGAGAAAACGGCCTAGACATTGGTTTGCCCACCAACTTTAAGTTGGTTGACTCAACAGCGGCTTGGCTTTTAGTAAGGCAGAATTTAGACAAGTTTGCTTTGGATTATTATCGGCCATTGGGCAATCCGCTCAAATTCATTCACGCTTTGTTGGGGCATTTTTCCCGCTGTAAAGACCAAATGATTTATCCCGAGGATTATTTAAAGTTTGCCGATGAGTTAAAATCAAACTTAACCGATTTGCCCGAAGACACAGAAGCCGAGCGCATTAAAGAGGTGGCTTCGGCTTATCATACTTATCAAAAAATTTTGTTAGACAACAGCTTGCTGGATTTTGGCGACCTGATTAACTATTGCCTCCAGCTTTTTCAAAAGCGACCAGCTATTTTGGAAAAATATAGAGCCCGTTTTAAGTATATTTTGGTGGATGAATTTCAAGACACCAACTGGGCGCAATATGAATTGATTAAAATTTTGGCCGCTCCACGCTGCAATATTACTGTTTCAAGTGACGATGACCAGGCAATTTATAAATTTCGCGGGGCCTCGGTGAGCAATATCACGCAGTTTAAGCAGGATTTTCCCAAGGTTAAAGAAATCTTTTTGGTAAAAAATTATCGCTCGTCTCAAAACATTTTGGATTTGGCTTATAATTTTATTCAAGCCAACAATCCCAATCGCTTGGAATTTATTTCAGGCATTAATAAAAAGCTCATCGCGCAAAAACCAGCGGCGGGCGTGGTGGAGCATTTGCACTTCAAAACATTGGGCCAGGAAACCTCTGGGGTAGCGCAAAAAATAGCGCAAATTCTACAAAAAAATAAAGATGTGGGCTTTAATGATTTTGCTGTTTTAGCCAGATCCAACGACACAGCCAATTCATTCGCGCGCGCTTTTGAAAGGGCCGAGTTGCCCTATCAATTTTTGGCCTCGCAGGGCCTTTATTTCAAGCCGGTGATTATGGACATGATCGCTTATTTGAAACTGCTGGATAATTATTACGAGAGTCCGGCTATGTTTCGCGTTCTAAGCTGGCCATCATGGCAGATACCGCCTGACGATTTAATGAAGCTCACCCATTTCAGCCGCCAAAAAGCCCAGTCGCTTTTTGAAACGGTTTCTATCTTTGCTTTGGTTAAGGGCCTCACTCCCAAAACCGCCTCTTCGCTCAATAGTTTTTTGGCCTTAATTAAAAAACATACCGCCTTGTCTCGCGAGAAAAACATCTCGGAAATTTTCATCGCTTTGTTGGAAGATTCGGGCTACTTGAAAAAATTGATCACCAGCGAACACAGGGAAGAACTGGATTATCTGGCGCAGTTTTATAAAAAAATCAAGGATTTTGAGCAGGCCAACCCGGACAGCTCGCTCAAAAGTTTTATGAGCCAGCTTAATTTAGAGCTGGAGTCAGACGAGCAGGGCAAGTTGGCCTTTGACCCAGACCAAGGCCCGGATTTAATCAAAATAATGACTATTCACTCTGCCAAGGGCTTGGAGTTCAAATATGTTTTTATTGGCGGTATGGTTGACCTTAGATTTCCCTCAACCGAGCGTAAAGACCCCATTGAAATACCAGCCCAGTTAATCAAAGAAAAATTGCCCGAGGGCGATATGCATTTGCAAGAGGAACGGCGGCTTTGTTATGTGGCCATTACCCGAGCCAAACAGGGATTGTTTTTTACATCAGCTGACGATTATGGCGGGCTAAGAAAAAAGAAAATTTCTTTGTTCTTAACGGAAATGGGTTTTAGCCAGTCAGAATATTTTGCCAAGAGCAAAGTTAGCCAAACAGATTTTATTGAGCCCAAAATTAAAGTTAAAAAGAAAAAGCTGGTTGTTATTCTGCCCGAGCATTTTTCTTACACTCAATTAGCCGCTTTTGACACCTGCCCTTATCAGTATAAATTAGCTCATATCTTAAAAGTGCCAGTCAGGGGCAGGCCATCGTTTACTTTTGGCAAAGTAATGCACAATACGCTTTACGAATTTTTGCAAACGATTGACCAAGCCAATGCCAAAAAGCAAAATAATCTTTTTGGCGCGCCGAATTCGGTTAAATCGCCAGCCATCGCCATTAGCGAAGCCGAATTGCTCAAAATCTATGAAACCCACTGGCTCAATGAATGGTTTGACAGCAAAAAACAAGAGCAAGATTATTTTCAGGCCGGCAAGAAAATGTTAAAAGATTTTTATCAGAAATTTTCTCAACAAAGAACAACAATTCTCCAATATCAAGGCAAACCGGCCTTAGAAGTTGAGTTTAACCTAAAAATAAAAGACATTGTCTTAAAGGGCAAAATTGACCGCATTGATGAAGTAGCGGGCGGGGTGCGTTTGCTGGATTACAAAACCGGCGAAGCCAAAGAAAAAATAAGCAAAGCAGACAAAACCCAGCTTTTACTTTACCAAATAGCCGCCGAAGAATCTTTGGGATTAAAACCAGTAGAGCTTGGCTATTATTATCTCGGCGAGGGAGAAATAGTTTCGTTTTTGGGCACTGAAAAAGAAAAAGACGACTTAAAAATAAAAATTATTGAACAAACCGAACAAATCAAAACCAGCAACTTTACAGCCAAACCCGGCTGGCATTGTCAATTCTGCGACTTCAAAAGTATCTGCGAATTTGTCAATAAAAATAATAATTGAGCGGTTTTGTTTGACAACTATCTATCAATTATTTATAATAGTTTTAATAAGGAAAAGATATGCAAATAGGCAAGACAAAAGTTAATTTTTCAAAATATAAAGGTAAAGAAGTGGCAATAGTAAGAGGGGAAATCGTAGCGTCAGGAAGCTCTTCAAGGGTTGTTTTTGAAATAGCTAAAAAGATTTTTCCAAAAGTTGCTAATAAAGATATTGTTTTATTGTCTGTTCCCAAGGAAAGAGCGACTATTTACATCACCCCAAAATAATTTTTTATGGAAAAACTGATTTTTCCTTATGGTTTTGAACTTTTGGAAAATAGAAGAGTGTTTGCTTTTCCAGCCATTACTATAACTTTAAAAAAAGAAAACTCCCCTAAGGAGTTTTCTTTTTTGGTTTTAGTTGATTCTGGGGCTGAGTTTTCGCTTTTTACGAAAGGAGACGCCGAGCTTTTGGAAATTGATCTGCAAAAAGGCGAAAAAGTTAACATCGGCGGAGTAACTGGCGATAAATTTTTAGCTTTTATCCATTTTGTTTTAATAAAGATTGGTAATAAAGAATTTAAGATAAAAACCGCTTTTTCCAGTAGAAATGATACCCCGAGAATCCTAGGCCGCAATCCATTGTTTTCTAATTTTTTTATTATCTTTGACCATCAAAAACAAAATACAATTTTTATTCCTCGTGGAGTAAAATCTTTTGAAAAATTGCTTTATGCTTAATTTATTTTCAAAATCTATGATTTTTCAAAAGCTTTCTAAGCCCGTTGGCGGGGGGGCTTATAAGTTAAATTTCTCACAAGAAATGGTGGCTGACCCCATTTTTCTATTGTGGAATTTTAGGAGTTGGGATATACTGAAAATAAGAAAAATATGCGAATAATCAACCAAACAATTTATTTTTTGTATAAAAAGTTGCGTCAAATTGGCATTGATTTAGCAAATCAAAATAACACCCAATTAGAAGCGATGAAAAAAGAAATTGCTAAAGCCGGCGGTAAGGTTGAATTTAAGATTGAGATGGTTGCAAAACTATTTCGTAGCGAAATTTTAGATTTTCGAGCGAGGCGAGGAAGACGAGCAAAATGTTTTGAGGCCGTAGCCCAGCTACGGCGAAAAGCATTTTGCGAAGTCTGACGATGACGCAGCCGAAAAGATAAAATTGTAGCAGGAATAGTTTTGCAACCATCTCATTGAACAATATCCCGACGGCTCCTGGGCGGCGGAATCAGTTAATATTGATGGCATTATTACTGGCGGGAAAACAACTAAAAATATCTCGTTAACCATTAAAGACGCGGTTTTTACTTATTTTGGCGTTCCACCATATTTGTGCCAAGATGATGTATTAAAAGCCAATAACGAGCCAGTTATTTTAGGGCAAAAAGTTTATGTCTAGCCGAAGTTTTTCCGATATAACTCAAGCGCAATAGATAAAGGCGTGTCGTAAATTAGGGCTTGTTGTAGAAACTGGCTTTGGCAAGGGAAGTCAATTAGAGTTTTGAATCCAAAAACACAAAGCAAATACACAATCCAATATAGCCTGCATAAGTTTATTAACATTAAGATTTTCAAGAAAATGATAGAATGGGGTTTTGAGGAAAATGATATTTGGGAAAACTTAAAATAAAAAA
>Ga0210016_1001926_pt1 | contig 19158 bp, 21 predicted proteins | sample CryGeyCG2014_300_FD_185454 | JGI IMG/M metagenome (GOLD analysis project Ga0210016, IMG submission 185454) | Groundwater microbial communities from aquifer - Crystal Geyser CG02_land_8/20/14_3.00 (SPAdes) (version 2) | ecosystem: Environmental > Aquatic > Deep subsurface > Groundwater | place... | reverse complement strand
GGCGAGCATCCGGCTGATTTCTTCCCGCTCCATCTCACTTAATCTTTTATAATTTTTCATAGAAATCTAACTTAGCATTATTGGCGCTTCGCGCCAAATATGTTGCGTTAGATTCTGGAATCAAACTTAGTATTAACTGGCAAGCGAGGAATAAAATGTGTTCTAATATAGCGCCCGGGCGCGATTATGGCCATGGCCACAAAAAACCTATTGATCATCACCCAGAAGGTGGACGCCAATGACGATATACTCGGCTTTTTCCATGGTTGGCTCCGGGAATTTGCCAAGCATTGGGAAAAAATCACTGTGATCTGTCTGTTCGCGGGAGGATCCGATCTGCCGGCCAATGTCAAAGTGCTGTCCTTGGGCAAGGAAAAAAACAACGACGGACGCCGATCTTCCACTGTCTGGCAGAGAATCATCTATCTTTTCCGTTTTTACCGTTTTCTTTGGCAAGAGCGGAAAAATTATGACGCGGTTTTCGCGCATATGAACATTGAATATGTCCTCTTGGCCGGCTGGCTGTGGCGCTTGTTACGGAAAAAAGTTTTCCTCTGGTATAACCACCAGACTTGCCGCTGGCCTTGGTATTGGGGAGCGCGCTGGGCAGAAAAAGTTTTTTACACTTCGCCTTTTTCTTTTTTTTCCAAATATCCTTCTGGCCGGATAATGCCGGCCGGCATTGATGCCGATCTGTTTCAGCCAGATTCATTTGTTTGTCCCGCAAAAAACTCAATCCTTTATCTGGGGCGGATCTCGCCAATTAAGAATATTGAAATACTGATCGATGCGGCCAAGGTTTTAAAAGCGCAAGGGCAGGAGTTTAAAATGTCAATCGTTGGTTCTCCGTCAGCAGGTCATGAGAATTATTACGAACAACTTAAGGAATTGGTGGATAAAAGTAATTTGTCAGAGGCAATAAGTTTTTTTCCCGGCCGGCCGATTAAAGATCTGCCTGCCATTTACCGGCAACATCAGATTTTTGTCAATTTAACAAATTCCGGTTCACTTGATAAGACCACTCTGGAAGCCCTGGCCTGCGGTTGCCTCGCGCTTGTTTCCAACCGCAGTTTTGAACAGATTTTTCCCGACGAATATCATGAATACAGGCTTTTCCGTCCGGGCGATGCAGTTGATCTGGCGGCGAAACTGCAAACTCTTTGGTCCATATCGCCGGAATTGCTTAATGAAATAAAAAATGAAGCGCGGGAAATTGCGGTCCGAGGCCATGGCCTAAAGGTACTGGCAAAAAGATTGAAAGAGGAAATGCCATAAAATTTTCAATCAGTGCTTATAAAAATCTGATAAATGATTAATCACGGTTTTTGTTAAATATTGGAAATTAAAGTTGGCTATGGAAAATAAAATTCCTATTCTTTTTATCACGAATAAATTATTAATTGGAGGGGCAGAGCAGGTAATTGTCAATCAGATAAATTTGTTGGATAAAGAAAAATTTGCTGTTTATTTGGGGTTATTATATACCACCAACAAACCAAATAATCTTTATTTTAAAGTTAAATTGAATAATGAGTATATTGTTCATTTTTGTTTTAATAAATTATTTGCTGGGAGGGCGTTTTGGCGTTTAGTAAAATTTTTAAAAAAGAAAAAAATTGCCATTGTTTTTTCTTCTCTTTTTGAAGCAAATTTGGTCAGTCGTTTAGCCGCGTTAATGGCCGGCGTGAAAATAAAGATCATTACCGAACAAAGTTGTTATTTTAATAAATCACGCTGGCAAATTTGGGCAGATAAATTTTTATCCTATTTTACTGATGTTATTTTGGGCGTATCCGAAGAAGTGATTGAATTTACTTCACGTCAAGAAAAAATTTCGAGAAAAAAGTTTAGGCTGATGAGACAGATTAGCGATTTGCAATTGGCGGGCGTGTTTGCCAAAAAATCTTTGCGTCAATCGCTGGGTATCCCGGAAAACGCTTTTGTGGCCATGACGCACGGACGCTTCAGTCCGGAAAAAGCCCAGCACCGGATCATCAAGGCGGCGGAAAAAATTATCGGTCAAGGCGAAAAGGGTATTTATTTCTTGATCGTGGGCAACGGCGTTTTAGAGGAGGAGATGAGAGCGGAGATCAAAGCGAAAAATCTGGAAAATTTCGTGAAGGTGATTGCGGACGCAAAGCGGGCGAAAGAGTACCTGGCGGCGGGCGATATTTTCCTTCTGACTTCGGACCGGGAGGGGTCGCCGGTGGCTATGCTGGAAGCGATGAACGCGGGCTTGTTCGCGGTCGCTTCGGCGGTCGGCGGCGTGCCGGATGTTTTGGGCGATGGCGCGGGCGGGATCATGGTCAAGCCGGGCGATATTGGCGCCTTGGCGGAAAAAATCGTCTGGTGCCGGGACCATAAGGATTTATTGGCCGGCAAAAAAGAAATAATCAAAGAAATCGCGCGGAAAAACAGCGGTGATATCAGGGAGTTGGAAGCGATTTTGCTGGATTTATGGCGGAAAAAAGCGGGATAAATTTTTATCATTGATAACGATTTGATAACGATGCGAAAATACTATCCGAAACAATTAGTCAAGCCCTTGGTCTGCTTGAAAGATAAACAGGGATTAATAATCGGCAACCTGGAAAAGGCCGCTGATGATGGCATAACGGAGGGCGAGCTTGTTTGTCCGGTTTGCCATAGCCGTTATCCGATCAGGCAGGGGATTTTAGATTTTAGCAATCAGCAAAATGAATTGCCAGAGGAAATGCGAATCGAAGTCGCGGCGCGCGATCAGGCCGCGGGCGGTTATGACAAAAAACTGGCCAGCCGCTATTACCGGGAAATTCCTTCAACGTTAAAAGCGCTTGGTGATTTTCGCGGTCAACGGATAATCGAGTACGGTTGCGGCACCGGTCGCTTAACCGCGGAATTGGCTGGCGCGGAGCAGTTTTTAGCGATTGATTTTTCCCGGGCCTCGCTTTTAAAGTTACAAGAGAAAATAAGCGGTCCGGCGGCGCTTGGTGCGGCGCTTGGCGACATCGTCCAGTTTAAAACCGCGCCGGATTATTTTGACCTGGCTTTGTCAGCGCAGGTAATTGAGCATATCCCGGACGCGGCCAAGCGGCGTGAGTTTTTCGAGAACGTGCGCGAGACCTTGAAGTCGGGCGGCAAATTTGTCTGCACCGCCTATCATTACGATTATCGGCGCCGGCGGGCCGGCCAGCCGCAGGAAGGTTTTCATCCTTCCGGAATTTTTTACCATTATTTTACGGGAAAAGAATTAAAGCAGGAATTATCCGCGGTTTTTCCGTCCGTTAAAATTAAACTAATCGATATCAGCTGGCCTTTGGTTTGGCGCCTGGGTTTGCCGGCGCGTTTTGAAGGGTCCTTGTCTCGTTTGGCCGAGCGTTTGCCCGGCATCCGGCAATTGGGCCATTTGGTTTTAGCCGAAGTGCGTAAGCGATAATTTTTTATTATATGTTAAGATATGATTGGGGCATAATTTTTAAAAAATGCTGGGTTTGGTATGCCGATCCTTTTGAAGTTCCCGGCGTAGCCATGGCGAATTTTTTTTCCTACCATCAGTCCGACATCCCGGGTTTTCGCGCTAAAAAGGGCTTAACCACTGTCATCGGTTTAGAAGCTGATTTGGATGAAATTTGGAACCGGCTGCGAAAAGGTTTTATCCGCAAGCAGATCGCGCGCGGCGAGCGCAATGGCATAGAAATCAGGCCGAACCGGGACTTTAAAGCCTTCCGCCGCGTTTACCAATCCTTCCGTCAGGCTAAAGGATTGGGCAAAGACCGGCTTAAACCGGTATTGGAAAACGGCCGTCAGTATTTAGCTTATTATCAAGACAAATTGTTGGCCGGTGGTTTGTTCATTGAAGATGAAAAATACAGCCGGGCTTGGGCCTTATCGTCTTTTCGTTTTGGCCAGGACGGCCGCCTGCGGGAAATTGTTGGCCAGGCCAACCGCCTGCTGATTTGGGAGGCAATTAAAGACGCGCGCGTCCGCGGCCTTAAACAACTTGATTTGGGCGGTATTTCCCCGGACGCGGCCAATCCGGAATTGCGCAGTTTATCTGAATTCAAGGAAGCCTTCGGCGGCGCGCGGCAGGATTGTTATTATTATCATAAGATATATTCCCCGGCGCTAAAGGCCCTGATCAAGCTGAAAGAGATAATCAAGCGATAATAATATGCATTTTATAATTACCGTTGATACGGAAGCGGACGACCAGTGGCGGGAAAACAGGGGAATAACTTGCCGAAATATAGAATATCTGCCTCGGTTCCAGGAATTGTGCGAGCGCTATGGTTTTATTCCGACTTATTTTACGACCTATGAAATAGCGGCCGACCCGGACGCGGTAAAAACATTAAAACCCTGGCAGGATAATGGTCGGGCCGAGATCGGCGCGCATCTGCACCCCTGGACCACGCCGCCGCTTGCTTCGGAAAAAAAATCAGAGCATTGTTTTCCGAGTGAATTAGCTGATGAAGTGCTAAAAAACAAATTGATCAATCTGACCGAAATCATTGAAAAGAATTTCGGGCGGCGGCCGACGAGCTATCGGGCTGGGCGCTGGGGATTTGATGGCCGGCAGGCCGGTCTGCTGTCCGAGCTGGGATATCTGGCCGACTCTTCCATCACTCCGAAAATAAACTGGTCAAAAGAATCAGGCCGGAGCGAGCGCGTTGGCGGTCCGGATTTCCGCCTGGCACCGCTCGGCCCGCACCGGCTCGCAAGCGGACTTTTGGAAGTGCCGATGACGATTCTTTTTACCGGACTTATTAAGAAAGAAAAGTCGGCTTGGAGTAAAAAATTTTTAGCACTGCCCGGCGGCTGGCCGAAAAAGATTATTAACCGTTTATTTTTTCGGCAGAAGTGGCTAAGGATTTTCGCGAACAGCACGCTCAGGGACTGGGAGCAGATTTACCGGTCGGCGATTTTGAACGGTTTGCCCGCTCTCGTTTTCATGATCCATTCATCCGAGCTGATGCCGGGCGGCAGTCCGTACGCGCGGGATGAAAAAGCGGTTGAACATGTTTACGGCCAGCTTGAGCAGATATTCGGTTTGTATAAAAAATACGGGCTTAAAGGATCCGGTTTATCGGATTTTGCCCGGAATTATAAAAATTAAACAATATATTTATGGCCGAAGAAAATAATTTTTTTCCGCATGAAGCGAAATGGAACAAGGAAAAAGTAAGCCGGTTTTGGGATTATTTTGCCCATAATCAGGAATTGGTCGATCTGGCCTTTGCCCGGGAAGCCGGCAACGAGATAATCGATCTGCTTGAGCCATATATCGAAAGAAACGGGCGCAATCTTGATTACGGCTGCGGCACCGGGCATCTGCTCGGGTATTTGTTCGCCCGCGGCTATAACGGCGCCGGGCTTGATTCCTCGGCCGAATCAATCAAGAAAATGGAAGAAAAATATAACGGGAACAGGCATTTTCAGGGAGCGGTTTTAAGTTCCGGCATCCCTAATCCGATAAAAGACAGCAATTTTGATTTTTGTTTTTTTCTGGAAACCATCGAGCATATTCTGCCCAATGAGCTTGATCTTAATCTGAAGGAAATAAACCGGCTGTTAAAACCCGGCGGGTATTTATTCGTTTCCACGCCGAACAAGGAAAAATTGGACAGGAATAAAGTAATATGTCCGGATTGCGGCTGTATTTTTCATCGGGTACAGCATATGAATAGTTTTAATGTTGAAACTTTAAGTAATATTATGCGTCGCAACGGCTTTGAGACGGTTTTTTGCCGGGAAGTTTTTCTCGGCATCAATAAAGGATGGTTCAATAAAGCCAAAAAAATCGCCAATCAGGTAAGAAATTTTTGGTTTAAAACTCCGCCTAATTTGCCCCATTTGATTTATCTGGGAAAGAAGAAATAAAAATTGTACGATTTATTCGGTTGTAGTTTAAATAAGTTTAAGTATTGATAACTAAAAAAATCATAACGGCCTTGAAAATAAAAATTTTTTAGTAATTGCATAAATTTGTAAGCAATTTTTGAAAAATCAAGCCAATATCAAATGAAAATATATTATCTCGCCAACGCGCGCCTGCCAACTGAAAAAGCGCATGGCTATCAAATCTGCAAAATGTGCGCCGAATTCGCGCGCGCCGGCGCGACCGTTATTTTGATCGCGCCCGACCGGGCCCGGCCGGGCGACGGTGATATTTTTTCCTATTACGGCTTGGAGCGGAATTTCACGGTCAAATTACTGCCTTTGCCGGCTTATCCCCGGCTGGAGGGCTGGCTCGGTCCGCGCTGGCCTTACCGTTTGCTGAATTGGCATTTTTTATATAAGCTGGCGTGCCAAACAATAGAAAAAGACGCGGTTGTCTATACGCGCCAGCCGGAGATCGCCCGGCTTTTCGGCCGCCGCGGCTGGCGTAGTATCCTGGAAGCACACAGCCTGCCAATCGGACAGGGAAAATCATTTCGTCGCGCCCTGCAACATATTGAAAGATTCATCGTAGTTACACGCACGCTGGGCGATCAACTGCAAACCCTGGGCGTGCCGGCGGAAAAGATTATTTGGGCCCCGGACGGGGTTGATCTGAAAATTTTCGCGCAACCGCTTAATAAAAAAACCGCGCGGTCGGATTTTGGTCTGCCGCTGGATAAAATTATTCTCGGTTATACTGGCAGTTTCCGGACCATGGGCGAAGACAAGGGGATCGGGGATATTTTAGCGGCTTTAGCGAAATTAGATGCACAATATTATTTCGCGGCCGTGGGCGGAAATGAGGCGGATATTAAAGATTACAAAATTATTGCCAAAAATCTTGGCGTGTCGGAGAGGACAGCTTTTCGGGCGCGCGTCAATCTTCAACAATTATCCCGTTTTCAGCAGGCTTGCGATATTCTGTTAATGCCGTTTCCCGATATCCGGCATTACCGTGAACATATGTCACCCTTGAAAATGTTTGAGTATATGGCGAGCGGCCGGCCGATCATTGCTTCGGATTTGCCCAGCATCAGAGAGATATTAAATGAAAGCAATTGTTTGTTGGTTAAACCGAATGATCCAGCGGATTTGGCCGAAAAGATTAGGTTGCTGGCCACGGACAAAAATCTGGCCGATCGTCTGGCGGTCCGGGCGCAACAAGACGCCAAACAGTATGATTGGAGGAAGAGAGCGGAGAAGATATTAAAGTTTATTGACAAAACCTCTTAATTTACGAATTTTCAATTTTCAATTTACAATTAATTTCCAAATGCCTGAATTTTCAATATGCCGGTTAACAAAGATTATGATTTAGAGGAGCGTCTGGCTAAATTTGCCGAAAAAGTCATTAAAACGATGCAGAAAATACCGCAGAATGCCATTAATTCGCGCATGATCAGCCAGATTGTCGCTTCCGCCGGTTCATCCGGCGCGAATTACAGTGAAGCCAATGAAGCGGAAAGCAAAAAAGATTTTACCCATAAAGCCAATATCGTAAAAAAGGAGTTAAAAGAAACCAAACATTGGTTAAGATTATTAGCCTGTGCTAATCCAGACTTAAAAGAAGAATTCAGAAATCTTTGGCGCGAAAACCACGAACTGCTTTTGATTTTTTCGAAAATAATCAACTCTTGCCGGAAGAAAAACTGAACATTAGAAAATTAAATTAATTGTGAATTGAAAATTCGTAAATTGAAAATTTTTAATATAACATGAAAAAAATAATAATTTATCCCTTTTGCAAAATTTTTGATTCGCTAATCCGCGCGAAAGCCTTTCCCATTCTGCTTTACCACAGCATCAGCGATACGCCGTCGCGTTTGGCCGTGCCGGTCAATGATTTCGCGGCGCAGATTGATTGGTTGGCCGGGCAGGGCTATAAGACGATTAGTCCGGCTGATTTGCTGACGGATAATGTTGACGGGGAAAAGCGCGTGCTCATCACTTTTGACGACGGCTTTCAGGATAATCTGGCTAATGGCTTGCCAATACTGGAACAGCACGGTTTTACGGCTACCGTTTTTTCCAGCACCGATTATATCGGGCAAAGCAGTTCATTCTGCCACGCGCCGGGCGATCGGGAATTCAAGATGTTAAGCGCGGCTGAGCTTGGGGAATTAAAAAGAAATAATTGGACGATCGCGAGCCATTTCGCGAGCCACCGTGATCTGGACGAATTAAGCGCGGCGGAGATCAGGGAAGAATACGAACGGGCCAGCGCGGCTCTGGCAGAAATTACGGGCGAGCTAACGGTCGGCGCTATTGTATCTTATCCGCATAACCGTTATAATGGACAAGTGATTGAATTTTTAAAGCAAGCCGGAGTACGGCTCGCTTTTTCCGGCCGAATTGGTTTTTTTGCGCCTGGTGATGATGCGTATCAGATTCCGCGCGTGGAAATTGACCGGACGGTAAATTTAGGCAAATTCAAATTATTCTTGTCGCCAAGCTATAGTTGGCTGAAGAGGAAAGTTTATCAGAGAGAAGTGAAAACCGTAGCCGCGTAATATTTTGCGCGGAAACCGTAGCCGCGTAATATTTTGCGCGGAAACCGTAGCCGCGTAATATTTTGCGCGGAATAAATTCGTAAATTAAAAATTTTCCTGAACGTTTCTGACGAAAAATAATATATGATTATTGATAAAATCAGTTCCCGCGGGAAATTTATCGTTCTGGCTTTAATGGTTTTGATAGTCGCGCGGCTCGCAATCGTAATTTTAACGATCAATAATGTTCCACCGACCGACCAGATGGCGAGCGGCGCCTGGTTTTTCAACGGCGGAGACGGGGACGGCTATTTCGCGTCAGCTAAAGCTTTCCTCAACTGGGAATTCATTTCGGGCGGCCAGCCGATTGGCTTGGCGCTTTTTTACGCGCCGCTTATTTTCCTGACTGGCGCGGAAGCGTTAAGCGAAATAATCATTTTAATGACAATTGTTTACGCGGTGCTTTTCAATATTCTGGCCACTATTCTCTGTTATATTCTGGCAAAAAAGTTTTTGGCCAGCGCGGCCAAGGCGTTGGCCGTCGCGGCGGTTTTCCAGATTTATCCTTATTTTTTTTACGGATTTTTTTATTTTTTCGGCGGTTCATCCGAGACCATGGCCCGTTTCCTGTATAGCCGCTTCCTGCATCTCCAGTTCCTGTATATCGGTTCGGACGCCTTAGCCATGCTCTTGACTTTAGGGTCGCTTCTTGTTTTATTTAAAGTAGCCGGGCAAAAAAGCGCCGGAGCAAAAAATCCGCTGATTTTGGGTATTTTGACCGGCTGGGCCGTGATTACGCGCCTGCAGAATATCATTTTATTGCCGGTTTATGCTGTGATTTTGCTTTGGCAGAAACAATATCGCGCGCTCATTTTTTATTCAATTGGCGCTCTGCCTTTTGGTCTTTTGCAGGCCTACGCGAATTGGGCCGCGAATGGTTCGGTTTTTAGCACGGCTTACGGCGCGGATACGCCGGTCGGGCAGGTCGCTCCGGTGTTTAGTTTTTTACACCCGTTGCGTTTGATCACTTATCCCTTGAAGTATAACCCCTGGCTGTTTCTGCCTTTGGTCATAATGATCATATTACTTATTATCGGCACTGGGCAAGCGATCAAACAGCACGGTCAGTCAGCCATCATCTTGTCCCTTTATTGTTATGGTATGATTGGTTTCTTGCTTCTCCTCTGGCCTTCCTATATGAATCCGCGCTATTTTTTGCCGGTAATCCCTATTTTATTTATATATTTTTTTGTTAGTTTGGCATGGATAATATCCTTTTCAATAAAATATGGAAGAGCAACAAATTAAATATAGTGTAATTATCCCTGTTTATAACGAAGAAAAAGCTATTACTGACACCATTAATAAATGTCAGCAGGTTATGGCTGGTTTAGATAGTCAATATGAAATAATCGTGGTTGATGATGGCTCAAGCGACGGTACAAATACGATCTTAAAAAAAATGAGTGGCCTAAAATTTATAGAAAATCCTTACAATCTTGGCTATGGCGCTTCTCTGAAAAAAGGGATACGCGTCGCCCGCGGCGAATGGATAATCATCACTGACGCTGATGGCACTTATCCGCTGGACAAAATCACAGAATTAATTTCTTATGTGCCGCGCTATGATATGGTGGTCGGCGCGCGTGAAACTAAAAACGATTTTGCCCTGAGAAAACCGGCTAAATGGTTGCTGGTTCAATTGGCTGGTTGGTTGGCGGGCCGGAAAATTCCGGATTTAAATTCAGGCTTACGGATTTTTAGAAAGTCAATCGCTTTGGAGTTTTTTTATCTTTTTCCATCCGGTTTTTCTTTTACCACCACGATTACTTTGGCTTGTCTGACTCATGATTACACCATCAAGTACGTTGATATACCTTATTATAAGCGGATCGGCAGTTCCGGCATCAGGCCCAGGCATTTTTTTGATTTTATGGGCCTGATTTTCAAGATTTTATTGTATTTCCGCCCGGTGCGCATGCTTTCGCCCTTGGCTTTGGCGGCGCTTTCGATCGGCCTGGCGCGGCTTATACGCGATATCGTCGTGGTGGGCTACATCGGCTCCTTGTCCCTAATTTTCATCTTCGCCTCGTTTTTGATTTTCATTTTGGCTTTTATGGCGGAAGCAATTATTAAAACCAGGAAGATATGAAAAATGACAACCAGCTGAACGGCCTGCTTTCGCCTTTAATGCAGAGAATCAGGATCAAAAAAACTCTGCCTTTCCTGCGCGGGCCGAACGTGCTTGATATCGGGTCGTCCAACGGCGAGCTAATCCCGTATCTGCCGGCGGACATTAATTATTTCGGCGTTGAGGGCGATTCAGCGTATTATGAAAAAGCAAAAGCGCTTTTCCCGGATCGGACCTTTTTTAATTTTTATATTGACTATACGACCGTTGACAAGCTGGTTGTCCCGCCGATCGATACGGTGGTTATGGCCGCGGTTTTGGAGCATCTCGATAATCCCGAAAATACGCTTATCGCTTTGAAGGCGCACCTGGCGCCGCGCGGCCGGATCATTATTACGACTCCCAATAAGACAGCCGAGAAGATTCTGCGTTGGGGGGCTAAATGGCGCTTGTTTTCAAGCGAACGAGATGAACATAAAAGAAATTTTTCCAAAAAAGACCTGTATAATATAGCTAGCTCCGCCGGTTATAAAATATTTTTTTACGCCCGTTTTGAATTCGGTTTAAATAATTTGGCAGTCATGAAAAAAAATGATTAATAGTGAAAAAGACCAGGAGCTGTTTGACCGGATCGCGGCCGGTTATTCCCGGAAAGACGCTTATCCGCCTTCGGCCGGACCGCGTCGCGCCCAGCTTTTCACTGTTTTGGCGCCGCTTTTGAAAAGCCGGGGTCGCTTTTCCGCCATTCTAGAACTGGGCTGCGGCGTTGGCGCGCCAGCCCGCTACCTGGCCGGCCGGTACGGCTTTTATTACGGCGTTGATTATTCCCGGGAACTGATCGCTTTGGCGGAAAAAACGCACCAAGGGAATAATATCCGTTTTTTCGCCGCTGATATTAAGAAAATAGGGGATCTGCCGTTTGATCTTAACAGCATCAATCTGGTTTTATTTGTCGGCGTTCTTCATCATATGGCCGGCTTGCCTGATTTTTTAAATAATTTGCCGGTCCAATTCCGGCCCGGCACGGACTTCGTTTTTATCGAGCCGAACGGCGCCAATCCTTTTTTCCAGCTATTGCGCCTGATTAGGAAAAAAATCGACAAGAATTATTCGGTTGACCAGGTATTCTTTAAAAAGTCCGAATTGGCCGGCCTGTTATCTACGGCCGGTTTTAAAGAGGCCGTAATCGCTGGCCAGGGAGTTTTCAGCCCGCCTTTCGCCCAAGTCATATTAAGGCCGGAATGGCTATTCGGTCCGCTAAGCCGCCTGGCCGTGCTCGTTGACGGATTTATTTACCGCGCTTTCGCCCCTTATCTTAATATCATAAGCTGGAACCTGATCGTCCGCGCGAAAAATTGACTATGCTGAAAGAATTAATGAAATATGGCGTTATTACGGTTTTGGGCTACGCCTTTATTTTTTCCGCCACAGCTTTTTGGTCGAAATTATTGGCCTGGATTCGCGTGCCGGCTATTTCGCGGTTTTAAGCTTGACTTATCTCGGTCTTTATTTTGCCCATACCAAAATAGTCTTTAAAAGCGAGTTCAGCCGGGAAAAGCTCGCGCGGTATGTTGGGACATTAGCCGCGTTTTGGGCTTTTAATAACCTCCTTTATCATATTATGATCGTGAATTTTAAGCTGAATTACCTTGCCGCAATTTTGGTCAACACCTTTGCTTTCGGTTTTTTACGTTTTTATATCCAGCGGAATTTTGTTTTTAAGAAGCGAATGACATGAAAATATTATTTTTTGTCCATCGTTTGGATGGGACGGACGGCTGGAGCCGCTACGGCCGGGACTTGGCCGGGGAAATCGGACGGCAGGGGCATGAAGTCCTGTGTCTGGTCCATAAAAAGACCGGGTCGTCCGAATTCAAAGAGAAAGACGTTTTGGGCCAGCCCCTGGGCTACATCGCGAATCCGTTGGCCGCGTATAAACTGGCTCGGCGTATTCGTTTGGTGGTAAAAGAATTTGATCCGGATATTGTTCATTTTATTGTTGAGCCCTATGCCACTGTTTTGCCGTTTCTGCGGCTTGTTCACGCCAAAGCCATTTTGACCATTCACGGCACTTACGCTGTGGCGCCGCTTTTATTTTTTGGCCTGAAACGGAGATTGGCTTTTGGCCTCGCCCGGGTGTATTATTATAAGGTAAATAAGGTAATCAGTGTCAGTGAATATACAAGAAAACACGCCTTGAAATATTTTCCGAGTTTAGCGGAAAAAATTACGGTGATCACAAACGGGGTAAACTTGGAAAATTTTTCCGCTGTTGCTTTGGAAAAAACGCGTAACAGCCCGGTGAAAAATATCCTGTTCGTAGGCACGATCCGGCCGCGTAAGGGAATTCTGGAAGCGATCGCGGCGCTTGATTATTACGCGAAGCATTATAATCAGGACTTTGTATATAATATTATCGGTGATTACGAAGCGGACCAGGATTATTATCAGGCCGTTAAAGCGAAGATCGCGGAAGCCGGCTTAGTGGACAGGATATTTTTCCGCGGCCGGGTGAGCGAAGCGGAATTGGCTAAATATTATCAAGAAGCCGATCTGTTTTTAATGCTTCCGCGAAACGACGGGATCGCGTTCGAGGGTTTCGGCCTGGTCTATCTTGAAGCGAACGCTTACGGCGCGCCCTGTGTCGGCGCTATCGGGAGCGGCGCGGCCGAGGCGATCGCGGACGGCCGGACAGGATATTCGGTTGAGCCAGGCGATTACTCCAAAGCGGCGGAAAAAATTGATCTGGTTTTGAACAAAAAAACGATCCAGCGCCAGGCTTGCCTGGATTGGGCCGCGGAAAATGATATTAAGAACAAAGTAGAAGAAATTTTGGCGCTTTATCAAAGCCAGTTTGGTTGAAAAATGATTTATGATCAAAGAAATTTCCAGTCAGATGGTCAGCTATAACGAGACCCGCGAAGCCATTGATTATTGTAAAAAATATTTTCATGGCCAATTGCTGGATGTGGGCGCCGGCAACGGCAAGTATAAAGGCATGTTGTCGGGACAAACGGACAAGTATTTTGCCGTTGACATCGCGCCTGGCCCGAATATTGATCTGGTGGCGGACATCCACAATACCGGCTTGCCCGATGCCAGCTTTGACACAATCGTTTGCACGCAAGTCATTGAACACGTGAAAAATCCTTTCCGGGTGCTTGAGGAGATAAAAAGGCTTCTCCGGCCGGGCGGGGTTTGTTTTGTTTCCGCGCCCTTTATGTATCCTTATCATCCGGATCCGAAAGATTTTTTCCGTTTTTCCGCCGAGGGTTTGCAGTCTTTTTTCGCCGAAGGGCAATACGAAATTATTTTAGTCGGCAAGTCGGGGGGATTTTTTTCTCAACTGGCCAACGCGATTAAAATATCTTTTGTTAATAAATATGAGGGATTTTCGGCCTTGAATGGAAAAATTTTTGGCCGGTTGATCCGTTTATTAAATTATATTGATCGTTTTTATCGGTCGGAAAGAATTTATTGCAGCTCTTTCGTTCTGGTGAAAAAAAACTGATTTATGTATAAGAAGATATTTTTATCATTGAAAGGTTTTGAAAGATATTTATTAGTCACCCTGCTGGGAGTGGCGGTGATTTATTTTGTGAATATATTGGGCGTGGACCTGCTTGGCTTTTCGGCGCCTTTGGTTTATTTTTTTTCCACACTGATCAATTTTACCATTGCGTATTTTCTTTATTTGAAAATATTTCAGAGCCAAGCGAACAGGGCCAATTTGGCCAAATATTTGATTAATTTACTTGTTTTTTTTGTTATAATGAATATTTTGTTCAATATTTTTGTTGCCTATTACCACTTGCATTATTTATTGGCAATTTCTCTTAATTTTGTTATATTTCCGTTGTTGAAGTTTTTTAGTTATAAGTATTTGGTGTTTAATAAAGAAACATAATCCGAATGCCACGAATGAGGGAATCCGAATGCCACGAATAAATAAAAATTCGCATTCGGGGCATTAGGATAAAAAATTCGGGGCATTAGGGTTATATAATTATGCAAATATTCAAAAACAAATCATTCAGGCATCTGAAAAGAATTATTGGTTTTATTGATACTGATCCGCAATCGCCGACTTTCGGCTGTGCTGATCGTTATTATTGGCATTATAAGCTTCATGATTTTCCGAACGCGCGCTTTCAGGAAGCATGCCTGGCGTTTGCGTTCGCTTATAATGACAGTACACATTTTTTGTACAAAAACGCGAAACTGAAAAATTTGCTTAACGCGGTCATCGGCTTCTGGCTGAAGGCGCGCAATCGGGACGGTTCGGTTAACGAAGCTTATCCGCGCGAACATTCTTTTTGCGCCACGGCTTTCGGCTTGTTTATCATCACGGAAACAATGGAGATTTTAGGGCAAAAAGAAATAAGCGAAAAATATTTGGCGCGGCTGGAAAAAACCGGCGCCTGGCTGGGCGCTAATATGAAACACGAGATCGCGAACCAAGCCGCGGCGTCGGCAATCGGGCTTTATAATCTCGGCGCCATGCTGGATAATGACCAGTTCAAGACTGAAGCCAAGAGGCGGGTAAAAATTTTGCTGGACGGATTCCGGCAGAACGGCTATTTTAGCGAATACGGCGGCTTTGATCTCGGTTATAATACTATTACCATGAGCTTATTGGCGCAATATTTTCGGAAAACCCGGGATGAAGAAGTCTATAAAATCTTATTGGCGGCGGATAAAAAGCTTAGCGGCTATCTGGATGAAAACGGCGCTTATGATCAGACTGGGATGAGCCGGAATACGGAGTTTATTTATCCTTATAGTTTTAAGGTGACAAAAAGCGATATTTTAGATAAGATAGCCAAGGGGGTTGAGCAGGATGTTATTCTTAATCCGGACGGGCTGGATGACCGGTATGTTATCGGTCTGGTAAATGATTATTTGCTGACGTATTATGTGTGATGCGAATCTGCGAACGGTATGATGCGAATCTGCGAATAAATGCGAATACTGCGAATTGCGAATGATACTAGTAATATGTTGATGACTACGACAAAGTTAATCAGCCTAAGATTATATAATGCCGTGTTCGGGCGGCTTGCTTTGGGGCGGAAAATATTAAGGAAGATATTGGAAAAAAAGTTGATTAGACCGGGATCGGACCGAACTTATTCGCCATGCGCTAAATTTTTTAGTCATAGATATTTTCAAAATGGAAAATAAATTTATAACCATTCTGATTCCTTGCTATAACGAGGAGGAAGCAATCGGCGCTGTGATCGACCAGGTTGATAAAGTGATGCGCGGAACAGAGCATGAATATGAAATTTTAATCGTGGACGATGTTTCCACCGACCAGACGGTCGCGCGCGTGGAAGGGAAGATGGGCGCGAACAGCCGCGTCCGGCTCGTTAAGCGGAGCATGAACGGCGGCTCGGGCGCTTCCCGAAAAACCGGCCTGCGCGCCGCCAAAGGGGAAATTGTCGTGATGTTGGATGGCGACGGGACTTATGATCCGGAAACCATTCCCGGGATGCTTGAATATTTTCCGGAATACGACCAGGTCAACGGCGCGCGCACTTCGGAAGAGGGGACTTATAAAGTCTTGCGCTTTTCCGCCAAATGGCTGATCCGGAAACTGGCGATCTATCTTTCCGGCTACCGGATCCCGGACCTGAATACCGGCCTGAAGGCGTTTAAGAAAGACATTATGCTGAAATACCTCTGGGTCATTCCGGACGGCTTTTCCTGTGTGACCACCATGACCCTGGCCTTTCTGACTAACGGCTATAACGTGAAATACGTCCCGACCCGCTATTTCAAGCGCGTGGGCAAATCCAAATTCCATCCTCTGAAAGACACGGCGAAATACCTGAACACGGTCGTGCGCATGGTCGTTTATTTCAAGCCGCTGAAATTTTTCGTGCCTTTGTCGCTTCTGCTTCTATTAATAACGATTCTGTCCGCGATCTATACTTTTACCTATATTGACCAGAAGATCCACGCCTCGCAGGTGATCCTCGCGGTATCCGCTCTGCAGATCTTGGTTTTCGGATTTATCGCGGATTTGATCGTGAGCACGACGAAGCGGGATAAATGAATATAATCCGAATGACCCGAATGAGGGAATCCGAATGCCACGAATTAAATTCGGATATTCGGGGCATTCGGATAAAAATTCGTAGATTCGGATTATACATATATTCGGGGCATTCGGATAAAAATTCGTAGATTCGGATTATACATATATTCGGGGCATTCGGATTATGCTACATTCGTTGATTAGGGTTATATATAAATACTAAAAAACTAAACATATATCAAGGAGGGTGTATGGGCGTAATTATTCATAAAGAGCTGTCATATCAAATATGTAAGTTACTTTTTAAAACCCATAATGATCTCGGCCGCTTTAGAAATGAAAAACAGTATGCTGACTATTTTGAAAAGCTGCTCATAACAGAAGGAATCAAATATCAGAGAGAATATAATTTTATTGACCAAAAATCGGTTAATAAAAAAATACGGTGTAAGGTTGATTTTTTGATCGACAATATAATAATCGTCGAATTCAAAGCTAAAAATTTTATTACGAAAAACGATTATTATCAGACCCAGCGTTATTTAAACACTTTGAATTTGGAATTGGCCATTATCGTTAATTTCCGCCAATACCGTTTAGCCCCGAAAAGAGTATTAAACAGCCATTTTAAATTCGGGGCATTCGGATAAAAATTCGGGGCATTCGGATTATATTTATGAAAATAGTTTTATTCATTCCCCCCTCAAAGTTTTCGAAAAATGTCGCGCGCGACCTTGTTTACGGCTGTTGGTGCAAGGGCAAGCGGATCGCCGGCGTGCAGTTTCCGCCCCTATCCCTGATTTCCGTGGGCACGGTTTTGAAAAACGACGGCTTTGAGGTCAAGCTCCTGGACGCGGCCGCGGAGGGCTTGGCTCTGGAAGAAGTGATAACCAGAATTAAAGGATTTGACGCTTTAGTGATGCTAACATCCACCATGACTTTGAATGAAGACGCGCAGATCCTGAACGCGCTAAAAAAAGCGCAACCAGACCTGCTAACCATCGTTTTTGGCGGGCATGTGACAGCCGAACCCAAGACAACTTTGGAGCGGCCGGGCATTGATATTGCCGTGAAAATGGAAGGGGAGAATGTTATCCGCGACTTGGCGCGGGCCTGGCGCGATGAGCAGGACTGGCGGGCGGTCAAAGGCATTGCCTATAAAGAGGATAACGAATATCATGAGAACGAGAATTATCCTTTGATCGACAACCTGGACGAACTGCCGATCCCGGACCGCTCGCTTTTGCCGTTGGACACGCATTATTACAATCCGATCGTCAAGCGCCTGCCCTATACGACCATGTTCACGACCCGCGGCTGTCCGGGGCTCTGCACTTTCTGCGCCTCGCCGACTTTTTACGGCCGGCGGATCCGGTCCATGAGCGCGGAGCGGGTGATCGCCGAGATCAGGGAGGTTGCCCGGCTGGGCTATAAGGAAATATTTTTTCGCGACGAGATCTTTACCGTTTTCAAAGAGCGGGTGATGAAAATTTGCCGGACGATTATTGATGAGAAAATAGACATCACCTGGATCGCGAGCGCGCGCATAAATTCGGTGGACCGCGAGATGCTCGGACTGATGAAAAAAGCCGGCTGCCATATGATCCGGCTCGGCGTGGAATCCGGGGTGCAGGAGCTTTTGAATAATGTGAAAAAAGGGATTACGACCGGGCAGACCGAACAGGTTTTTGCCTGGGCGCATGAGGTCGGGATGGACACGCACGCGCATCTGATGATCGGCCTGCCCGGCGAAACCAAGGAGACGATTGAAGAAACTATACTTTTTGTCCAGAAGATTGATCCGACCGTGGTCACATTCGGGATCATGACCCCGTATCCCGGCACGCCGTTTTTCAATGAATTGCGCGAGCATCATCCGGAATTGGGCGACGGCACCTGTATGGATCTAAGCAAATTGCATACGCACGCTTATTATAACGAAACATTTACCGCATTATCCGCCGAGGAATTGCAGAAATATATCCGGAAAGTGTACAAAAAATTCTATTTGCGGCCGGGCTATATTTTTAAATGGCTGAAGCGCGTGCGCAGTCTGGACGAGCTTAAGCGGCTGACGCTCGCCGGCACAAACGTGTTCGGGTTTATTTGGGGAAAAGACTAAACAAAATATTCAATATTCAATAGCCAATATTCAATGAACATTCAATAAAATAATATTTTAAAATATGGTGAATTTTGACTTGGAAGAAAGGACCGCAAAATTCGCTGAGGAGATAATTGATTTATGCCGAAAAGTCAAAATCGGACCATTAAACATAAGAATTATCACGCAATTAATAGGTTTGGGCGGTTCAATTAATACCAGCCGCAACTCTAAAGTTTAGAAGCCTTTATCGCATTGAGTATTTTTATATTGGATATTAACTGGATATTGTGTATTGAATATTAGATATTACTTAGTTTCTAGAATTTAACGCAACAGTATTGTTAATTAGTTGATTAAATACTTCATAAGGTTTTCGAAATCCCAGGGCCGCCCTGGGGCGGCCGTTCAGCAAGTCCTGCACTTTCTTAACTTCATATCTGGAAACCTTTTTGAAGTCAGTCCCTTTGGG
>Ga0210016_1001911_pt1 | contig 19215 bp, 29 predicted proteins | sample CryGeyCG2014_300_FD_185454 | JGI IMG/M metagenome (GOLD analysis project Ga0210016, IMG submission 185454) | Groundwater microbial communities from aquifer - Crystal Geyser CG02_land_8/20/14_3.00 (SPAdes) (version 2) | ecosystem: Environmental > Aquatic > Deep subsurface > Groundwater | place... | reverse complement strand
AAAACGGGAATTACCAACCCAACCTTCAACATTTCTTAAGCTACCACTGCTCAAATCATCAACAACCCTAACACTGAAACCCCTAGCCACCAAAGCATCAACCAAATGGGACCCAATAAAACCAGCCCCACCAGTAACCAAAACCTTCGAAAACTCTCCCATATTATCAACCACAACTCCCTAATGCGTAGCGCTTTGTTATCAAAAGATCCAAGCTAAACTCCCACCCTTCAAGCCTAGGCCAAACGCCTCATGGTCTCCTTTGAGACAGATTTCTTATTCTTTTGACAGGAAAGTTTATATTATAATTAATTATAATTATTGTTTGATTAAAATGGCTTTAAAAGCAAAGATACGAAGAATAGGTACAAGTCTAGGAATAATCATACCAAAGGAAATGTTGGAGATGATGAAGATGCGAGAAGGAGACACCGTTATTATTCCCAGAATTGAAACCCCAGTGAGGGAAATACGGGGCATACTCAAAGGAACAGGAATAGTTTTTGAAAGAGAATCCGCAGACAGAGATGAAAACATTGACGAAGCCTTCACACACGCCAACAAAAAACCGTGAAGAAACCAGAGACGCCGTTGTGTTCGATGCTTATGCATGGGTTGAGTACACTCTAAACAGTCCCTACGCAGACATGATAGCCGAAAAACTTTCTTCAGCCCGTCATCCCCTTACGCCAGCAACCGTCATAGGTGAACTAAAAGAGGCAATGCTAAGGCATCATATCCCAAAATCAAAAATTTCATCCGTTCTCCTATATGTAAAAAACAAAAGCACAGTCGTTAACATTGATGCAGAGATCGCTGAAAAAGCTGCTGAAATAAACTTTCAGCATAAGAAAACCATCAAAGGCTGGGGCATGCTGGATTCAATAGTTTATGCAGTCACTATACTAAAGAAAGGGCGGGTCATTACTGGAGACCCACACTTCAAAAACCTACCACAAGTAACCTACATCGGAACATAAATGCGCCCTATTTTCCCCACCAACACATCAACCAAATGGGACCCAATAAAACCAGCCCCACCAGTCACCAAAACCTTCGAGCACCCCTTCATCTCAAGCACCCCAACTCTTATCATACATGTAATTCAATAGGCTTAAAAACCCCCGAGTACCCCATTAACTTGTGGTGTTGAAATTGGAGCGGAAAGCACTAGCACTCCTTGAAGAATACGAAGAGAACTCCGAATGGTTTAGGAAGAAATACAAGGAGCTTGTAGAGACATACGACGGCATGTTCGTGGCCATACACAAAAAGCGCATTGTGGATCACGACAAAGACTTAGACCCATTAGTCGACAGAGTTTCAGAAAAATATCCACTCAACCGCACCCTCATAGACTTCGTCACCAAGGAGAAGCTGGTACTAATCCTATGAGGATCTACGGCTACTTTGACGAGAGATATGACCCACCAGCCCCCTTCATCAGAACCACACTAACATCAAGAACGCTTAAGCTCGAATCTAAGCATATGCTTTCATACTTGAATCGTAATACACAGAGAATGTTGAAAACAACGTTTTTTCAGAAAAAATCCTCGCACAAAAACGTGGGCAACAACACTAAATACCCGTCATGTTCAACCATAAACCAACAAAACGGTTATGAAACTCAAAGGTTTCCCACGCAATATCTTTCGACACCATCTTAGCTGAATATACTTATATACTTGTAGACATTATACAAATATAGGCTAAGCTTATGAGCGAAACCACAACCATAAGAGTTTCAAAAGGCACGCTCAAAATGTTGGAGAGGCTACGTCAAAAACTACGGGCACCAACCCTCGATGAAACCATACGGCTATTCATCACATGGCAACGCAGACAGAGACTTGACGAAACATTCGGCCTAGACAAAGGAAAAATAAAACCATTCTCAGAGGGAGACCGCGGTGAAGACCGTAATTGACACCTACGCATGGATTGAAATCTTCATCGGAAGCAAAAGCGGAGAAAAAGCAAAGGAGACGCTCCAAAAAGCTGAAGAAACATATACGCCGGACGTTGTTATCGCCGAAATAGCCCGCAAATACCTAAGAGAAGGCATGACGGAACAGACAATCCGTGAACGCTTAACAACAATAGAAGAAACCTCAGAAATAATCCCCATCGACAAAAACATCGCTTTCGAATCCGCAAAATGCTACCTAGAACTTATGGAAAAAGCCAAAACAAGAAAGCTTAAGGCCCCAAGCCTCTTCGACGCCATAGTATTAGCCACAGCAAGAACACTCAGCGCCAAACTAGTCACCGGCGACGAACACTTCGAAGAGATTAATGAAACACTATGGATAGGCAAAACCTAACCAGTCATGTTCAACCATAAATCAACAAAATGATTGTTAAATTTAAGAAAGCCTATAGACTTTGCGAAACCTCAGGTTTACTTCTCTCTTAAGCTCGCCGCCTAATTCTCCTATTTCACCAACAACTAAATCCTTCAATATTGCTGCAATTGCATGCATGCAATACGCCGTCTCAAGGTCGGTCTTAACCTTATAAGATCTGAAGAAGGCTCCTAGATGCTTTTTAACGACTTCCAATAGCTCCTCGAGCAGATAATTCATTTATGCTCCTCAAAAGTCCTTAGCGCTTCTTCTATCTCATCCAATTCTTTGACAACACCTTTAAGGAAGAGAAACTCAAGATACGCTTCATGTTCAGCATAGGAGTCTCCAACCTCGCCTTTTTCGAAGCGTTTAGCTGCCTCTTCGTATCCCATGCCGTATTTCCCCTCATACTCAAGCAGAAGCTTTCTATAGAAGCTTGTTTTAGCTTTCAATCCCCCCTAAGCTCCTCGATTAAGCATTGCTCGAGGCTCCTCCCCTTCGCTAGCCTCCTAAGAACATTTTTCAGGCGCTCAGGCACAACCATGGTTGTGGTCATTTCAACCCTACCAACACATCTTATAAGCTCACTCACTTAAAAAGACCGACAGCTGTCATAACCTAAACATCCCACTTCAGAACTTCATTCAAACCATCTATCGAGCATTCCACATACTCGCCCCTAGCCACCTCTTCTCTACTCTTCTCAATGGGTTTCAACGCCTCTTCATCCGCAAGCGTCTCTAAAGTGGCTAGAACCTGCTCCACCTTAACATACGCACTCATCATCTCCCTGAAAAGCTCTTCAGGAATGAAAATTCCCTCCCTCGTAACCCTAACTTTCACATCCACCAAAGGACACCTACCACATAAGTATTCGTCAAAAGATTTAAGCTTTCCACCATCAGGTCTAAGCCAAACACCCTACGGTCTCCACTCAACCCAGTATAAAGCAGTTCCAAACACATAGTAAAGATTCAAACTCAAGTTAAGGATTCAGCCATAATCCTCTTCAAAATGGTGAAGCCATGTCTCAGCTTCAGCTTTTTCTGCCCAAGCCTAGGCCTATAATATATAGGTATCTCCAAAATCTTGTAGCCACTCCTCTCAACCACATGATTCAGCTCAACCTCCAAGTCAAAGCTTTTAGACTTTGGCTTCCAATCCTTCAATATCTTCCAGCGGACAACTCTCAATCCAGTTAAAGGATCCTGCAAGTGCACTCCATTCAAAACGTTATGCGTAAAAGCAAGCAATCTATTCCCAAAATAGAGCAAATGGTGCAATTCTCCCAAGTGAAGATGCTCATTGAACCTGTTTCCACAAACCATACCTACATCTGGGTTTGTCTCTAAAATTCTGATCATCTCAGGCAAGTATTCAGCAGGGTAAGTAAAGTCAGCGTCAATCAGAATCACATATTTAACATCGCCATTCACTTGCCTAATAGCTTGTGCAATGGCGGTTCCCTTCCCAACATTTTCTTGAACCAAAACTTCTGCGCCAAAATCCTTCGCTATTTCAACGGTTCTGTCGGTGCTATTTCCATCCACAACTAGAAAGGCAGTGTTATCTAGCACCTCTCTCAGTTCTTCTAACGTTTGTCCTATGCCTTCTTCTTCGTTCAACGCAGCAATCAGAACGAGCGTTTTAATTAAGCCCATAGTCTTCTCCTTTATCCCTACAAGGGTTCTCTATGTGTCTAATTTAAACAGTAAAGGAACTAATGTATAGAACAAACAACCCTATGATATAGACGACAATGTCATGTTAAGCCGTATGGTGCAGTAACGATCATGAAACTGAACAGCCTCAGTTTCAGCGTTGTATATCCAGAGTTCAAATAATAGTTGATAATAGTAGCCCGTATAGTTAATGTTCCATGATGCTGGTTTATTAACGATTAATGTGACATCGTTTATTTTCAGGGTTCCTACAACACATCGGTTCTCAACCTTCGAAATATTCGAAAATGAAAATGTTAACTGAGTTTCCCATTCTTCATCATTTTGCAGTATAACATAATATTTGTACAATTCTGAAAGTGAACTTGGTGCTCCAACTGTTGAATCAGGCAAGGAATCTGTTTGATTTCTAAACTTTGCTTTTATAATGTAATAACTAGAAGAACCCATGTGATTGGCTACGCCAATAAAAATTTTGTAAACTTCACCTGTTTTGACGTTAAAGGGATAATCTTCAGTTGTGCGGTTTGAGCCTAAAACCCAAATTTCAGAAAAAGCTTCTTCCCCTGGCAAATGTATAACAAGCGCTAAACTTGGAGAAGCAAATAATAACGTTCCAATCAAACTGGCAATTATAAATAGAATTTTGTAATCTTCAAGTCTCAACAATTAGGCAACCTCAGGCTTCATTTCCAACATTTTCTTGATATACCGACGGCTAAACCAGCCCCAAACTAAGACTAAACCGATAGCAAAAGCGCCAGCCCCTAGTGATGAATAAACAAGGGTTGACCAAAAAATCATCTGCGCATTCTCTGAAGCCGAACTTTTTAAAGTCAAAGCATCGTTCAAAATACCATTCGCTACTGTAACACATTGATCAGCCTTACCAATAGCTCCATCTAAATCCCCATTTTTATAGGCAATTTCAGCCTCTGACAAAAGTCCAACTGTCTCATTAAGAACCGACAATAAACCAGTAACATTTGCTCCAGCTTTTTCCGCTTCTTGAACAGCTTCATAAGTTGAATTCACAGCATTTTCTGCTTCACTAACTTTTGCCGCAGCTTCATTTTCACTAGTTGCCATACAAACTGTCGTTAAAGACAACAACAGAAATAGGCAGACAAATGATGCGAAAAAAAGCATTTTCAAATTTCTGCAGCCCTCACATTATCTACTTGAGCATAGCTCTTCCAAAACCTTTCTTTTAACACTAACGTCATCAAGCCCCTTCTCAACATGCTTGTTGTGCCTTGAATAATCCTTATACTTTTCCAAGAACTCCTGACCCTTAGATGTAAGCACATAACATCGTTCCTTACGCTCAAAACTGATGAGATATGCTTTCCTGATTTCAGTCAAATACTTGGTTAAGAGCTTGTAGCTTAAATTAGCCTGATACATAATCTGGGTTTTCCTAGCCCTTCGGCTTGCTACAAGCAGAATGTCCGCTACAATGTCTAATCTGCGTCTATAACTACCCAAATTTATCGCCTTAAAATTGAATCGTTAAAAAGTGGAATTGAAACAGACATTATCTAGTTCAATGCTTCAAAATGCTGACTAAAACTAGAAATGAAGCCAGCCTCTTCCACCCTTCTTAAGCTGTTGCCTCTGCTTTTCCTTCTCCAACCGTTGCCTAGTCTCCCTAACGCGATTAGAAGACTTCTGGCTCGAAATCACTGATCTTATAAATTTCCCCCACCCGCCCACTTGAGGGCTAGGAGAAATGACTCTATCAACATCCGCAAGTTTATGACAAGTCAGAATTTCCCTAAAATCCAAAGCTTTAAAATCCTTGGTCGCAAAAATCACTAAACCCTTCTCGACAAATAGCATCGAATAATCCCTATTTGCAATTCCCTCGGCCCTAACCTTATCATCAATCCGCTCCTGCCACAAAGTTTTCCATTGTATTTTTAATTCCTTAATTAGGTCCTCATTAATTGAACGGATCACTAATAAAATCCCTCCCTGAAGGGAGCGGATGAGAAAAGCATATGCAGCGTTACTCTCTCCTTCTCCTGCCCTTTTTTTCTGCCCTTTTTTCTTATTAAACCCCAATATTTAAACAAAGCAGTATGAAACATCTAGGTCAATTGTCTAGAACAAAATTACACTTTTCTGGAAAAATAAAAAAATCAGATAGAACCGTTCAAATTTTCTAATAGACAAAAAATTCCTAACCCTTAAAAACTAAAGACATGAACTTAAAGCTATGCTAAGTACAATAGACATATTATCAATAATTGAAGAACAAGAGATCTACGACGTCAAATATTTAGCTAAAAAACTTCAAATACCCTTAGAACAACTCAAAGAAATTTTGACGAATATGCGCAAGCACACTCTTATAGAATATGATCCAAGAACAGGAAAAGTAACATTACCCACATGGCTAATCAACATCGAAAAGAAAATGGAAAAAATAAAACCCACAACAGGAGAAATAATCCTACCGAAATATCAAGAAATTAAAATCCAAGACATTACCATCGGAAACTTCACAAAAAATGATCTAGAACTAAAATTAAGATTTAAAGCGAAGCAGAAAGAAATAGCCATATGCGATATAAGCTAAACACGCAAGGCGAGCTTAACTTCTTCTAACTTGTTCAAAAGAAGCTGACCCTTTTCTGTAGTGTGATACACAACAGAACCATCGCTGTCATGAACCCTACCGATCAATCCTTGCTTCAAAGTTGCAGACAAATACTTTCGAAGAGTTGAATAGCTCAAATTCGTCTTGTACATAAGTCGAGTAACCTTCACACCATTCAAAGAAGTATTTAGAATATCCATCAGAATCTGAACCTCACCCCTTCGACGACCCATTCTTATCACCAGTTTATGGTAGAAAAGCATTTTGTATATCGCCACACTAATAAGATTTGCGTTCTTTTCAAGTAGCTGATAACAAGCTACCATAATTTATGCAAAAAATCCAAACGCCCTTTACCGTGATCAACCAGCACGATTTCGCGCGCGTGCATTCTTGGAGATTTTGGGTGAGATGCTTTAATCCTCTCTTTGACGTAGCCTATTTTTCATATCGACAAGCCATAATCCGATTCCAGATTTACTTAACAGATTCTTAATGCCGTGTGCTAACACTTATGGACAACCATACGCACTCTCATCAACAGCTATGTAATCTCTGAAACAGTTGCAACGTCTGAAATTTTTGGCATATCCTAATGGCAGCTGAATAGCCCTTGCAGGCGTTAGTAGACTCGTTGCCTCAAGCCTATTTGATACTTGGGTTTGCGGCACCTGTTCATGAGCCGCAGGATCTTCCGCCTCAACTTGCCGACCTTCTCCAGATCCCAAAACGGGTGGGGATGCCTCCTCAACAGCCAGTATTGATTGTCTATTAGGCGGGATATCAGCCAAAGCTCACCAGGGCTTAAGCGCGGCCTAACATACTTCTTCTCAACCCAAACGGTTTCCTCAACCATTCCCCAGCACCCTGTTCACTAACGAATAGGCACAGTTAAACATGTTTCAGCACCTTTTTACGGCAAGGTAAATGTTGTTTCGGCGCCACCCAACATCGCTGCGCCACTAAAAAATCCAGCAAAAGTCACGCTATACTACAGAGGCTCAGCTAGCATCCTCTTACTCTATCCTAGTCGCGATTCTAATGCTCTTCCTCTCAAGCGTTAAAAGACTGAGAAAAGTCAAAGGCGAAGGCACACAAACAAACTCCTAAACACAACACTTGCCATTTTTTTGGTGCGGTCGCCGGGATTTGAACCCGGGATCGCAAGCTTGGAAGGCTTGTGTCCTAAACCAGTCTAGACGACGACCGCTCTGCTTTCTGCACTACATTATTAAGCTGAGCTAGATAAAATTTCTTTTTCGCCATCTACTGCGGTTTCTTTTCTGGCTTGAACAGTTTCTTCTCGTGTTTTGGTTTCGGCTTAAAACTGCCATGATACACGGGCATAGAAACCCTCTGTCGCTCCAAATTTTTAATCCGAGCATAAAGCTTTGAAACCTTAGTCTTCGACGGCGTTTTAGGCTTTGGAATGCGAACACGAACCGGAGTAAAAGGTTTCTTAATCTCATTGCGTGAGGTTTTTCTTCTAAAGCTTTTTGCTTTTACATCTTTTACTTTTTTGAAAACCACGTAGCCCTCCTTCAAATTCACTTCCTGCACATTCCATCCAGCATCCAGCCAAGCCTTAGCATGCACATTAGTCGGCGTGTTACTCCACCATTTTTCAGTCTTGTACGCACTCATTGGCAAATTATCGCCTATAATACCGTCCATCCTTGCAAAACTAAGCTTAACAACATTCGTGAATGAAGCCCTAAACTTCAGATAACTAGTAAGCCCGCCGTATTTAGTAACGGACTTCGGCAAAACAGTTCTTCTTGCACAGTTAAGACACAACAACCTAGTAGGGTCGCCTGTCGCAACGTCTGGAACCATGCAATCTCTGCAATACATTCGCCCACATCTTTGGCAACGTCTAAGATAACTATAAGGAAGAACTCTGCCGCAAATTCCACATTCATCTTTAAACGGCATCTAAACCACTAGCAATTACAAACCAACAGTTAATATTATTGTAAACTCAAACTTTTGATATAAACTTCACTAGCGTTTAACCGATATTCGGATTTCATAATAAAACTTATAGACAACAATCTCTGTGCTCAAATCATGTGTTCAATGTTTTTTAGCGAATATTTACACGAGAAAGCGGAAGAGTCTAGACACAATGAGACCGTTGGATATTTAATAATCGTAATAGGATCAATATTCTTTGTAGGAGGATCACTTGAAACCGTAATAAAAGTTGAAAATCCAGAGTGGTTTCTAATAATTCCCTATCATTTGACGCCACATCCATACAGCCTTTTAGGCCTATCTTTAACATCCATCGGTCTCGTTTTACTTTGTTTAGGAATAGCCCTAAGCATCCATTATGCAAGGGAGAGAGGATGGTATATGAAGGAAATACAGAAAGCGCATGCAACAGAAGAGCAAAAAGTAAAAACTGAAAAGAAAAAGTTTGATTGACATAGTTAAAAAAGAAGGAAAGTTCACGCTTTAAGAATAAATTTAGCCTTTTACCACGGCTAAGGGAACAACTCTTGCAACTTTTGTGGCTATTCCAACCTTATCGCTTACATCTACAACCATATCCACATTTTTGTAGGCGGGATCCGCCTCTTCAGCTAAAACTGTCGAGCTTGCAGACCTAACGACGATTCCCCGTTGTTCCAAAGCCTTTTTCACGTCTCCACCCCAAAACCTTCTTTTGGCAGCAGTCCTACTTAACATTCTACCAGCGCCATGAGCCGTAGAACCGAAACTTAATTGCATGGCTTTTTCTGTGCCTACCAGAAGCCAAGAGCTTGTTCCCATGCTTCCTGGTATGAGAACTGGCTGTCCTGCAGAGCTATAGTCTGCTGGTATTTCTGGACTTCCAGGCGGAAAAGCGCGTGTTGCACCTTTTCTGTGAACCCAGACCTTCTTTTGTTCCCCGTTAACTTTGTGGTTTTCTATTTTTGCGATGTTATGGGCTACATCATAAACAAGTTTTAGCCCAAACCTCTCTGCGTCTTCCTTAAAAACATGCTGAAAGCTCTGTCTAATCCAGTGCATTATCGCTTGACGGTTTGCAAAGGCATAATTAACGGCGCACGCCATTGCCTGATAATAGTCTTCTGCTTCATTACTGTTTCCGGGTGCACATGCAAGTTCTCGATCTGGCAACGTTATTTTATATTTGTGTACGGCTTTTTCCATAACCCGCAAATAATCTGAGCATGTTTGGTGGCCAAAGCCTCTTGAGCCGCAGTGAATCATAACTGTTACTTGTCCTTCATGTTCGATTCCAAAGATTTTAGCAGTTTTAGCGTCGTAAATTCTGTCCACTTTTTGGATTTCTAAGAAATGGTTTCCTGAGCCTAACGTGCCAACTTGCGTCAATCCTCTATTTTTTGCTGTTGTTGAAACTTTGTCTGGATTTGCGTTTTTCATGCATCCACGTTCTTCGCAGTGCTCAGCATCTTCAGACCAGCCTAATCCTTGATCAATAACCCATTGAACACCCTCCACAACAAGCCTATCTAAGTCATGAATTGTGACTTTGAAGTCTTTTCGACGACTTCCAAGTCCGCATGGAACATTTTCAAAAATTGTATTTGTTAGTTCGGCAAGCTTTGGCCTTATGTCTTGCTCTGAAAGATTTGTCGTTAATAAACGGACTCCACAGTTTATGTCGTAGCCCACCCCTCCCGGGCTAATTACGCCTTCATCATAGTCCATTGCGGCTACACCGCCTATAGGAAAACCATAACCTTCATGTCCATCTGGCAATGTTATGGAGTACTTGTAAATGCCTGGTAAATGGGAAACATTTACACACTGCCACAATGTTCTATCTGTTTGCATTTTCTCTAACAAGTCTCTATTAGCAAAAACTACGCCTGGAACCCGCATGCCCGGCTTATATTTTGGAATGCGCCAAGTGTAATCATCTATTCTTTCAAGTGGAATTTTTTCTGTAGGAGGACGACCTTCTCCCTCTTCCATTTTTTCACCTATTACACAAAGGAAAAGAGCGGAATATAAATGATTTTGGCGTTTACACCAAAATAAAACTATGTTGGAATTTCTTTGAATTTTTCAACAAAATCAATAAAACCCCGCACACTTTCATTAAGTACAGTCTCGCTCAAAACTGGATGCGCCTTAATGTATTCTTTTGCTTTCTGGACAGCCACATCACTTTCTATTATTCTCTTACTTATTGCTTCCAAGCTTTCTTTATTTTCTATTCCTTGCCTTGTGATTTTTGCCCAAAGCTTAAGCTGCTGTGCATAGGTTTGGAGCTTTTCCACAGCGTTGTAGGCTTTACCAAAGTGGCTGTAATACAAAACCTTAGGTTTTAGGCTGATTAGCTTATCTAAAGAAGCTAATGCAACATCCAGACGGAAGGGCGATGGCGTTGTTGGCACAATCACATCAATTTCGTTTAGAAAAATGCCAGCAGCATCTCCGGGGAAAATTCCTTCGCTTAATGGTTCATAATAGCTTAAGTGGTGTGAAGCATGTCCGAGGGTCTCTACAACTTTTAGTCTAATATTGTTTCCAATATCAAAAGTCATGCCATCCGTTGCCGCAATAATTCTTTCTTCAGGAACAGGTTCTGGTTTACCATACATTTCAGCTATGTTTCCCAGAACCTCCCTTGACTGTTGCCACAGTTTTTCTGGATTTGCGAGGTGAGGCACGCCTCTTGGATGAACGATAACTTTGGCTTTAGGCAAATATTTTAACAATCTCCCAGCACTCCCGCCATGGTCTAGATGAATATGGGAAACAGCAACATAGACTACGTCTTCAGGCTTTACGTTAAGTTCCTTTAAGCAGAAAAGCAGATTGGGTACCGATGAGTTTGGACCTGTTTCAACCATTGCCACCTGTTTTCCCTTTAATATGTAGCTGGCGATAAAATTCTTGATTCCAGCAGTTTCAACATCAATCTGATATAGGTAGTTTTCGAGTTTTGTTATTTGCATTTTATATCATACCATGGTTTTCAGTTGAAATTTTAAAGTCGTCATTAACTGCTTTAAATGTTTTCATTGTGAAGATTTTAAGTGGGTTGGCTTACCTTTAATTGTGAATGGTCATGCTTATCAGAATCATCCGGAGTTTAACATCTGAGGAAATAGAAGAGAAAATCAAAAAGTTTGAGAAAGAGTTTGGCATGAGATTTGAAAAATTTGAGGAACAATTCCTTAAGCAAAGGCTGGACGGCAAGCTTGCAAGAATCTATTTTGAATGGGCAGAACTTGTGGACAGCTATAAAGGCTACATTGAAGAGGGAACACTAGACTACGCTGTCGAGGAAATCAAAGATTTTAAACCAGAACAAGCCGCTTTGTTGACGCCTAAGAGAATAGAATTGTTGTATAAACTTGCCGCTTTAAGGGTGGAGTCAATAAATGATTTAGCCAAGAAGGTGAGGCGAAACGTGAAAAACGTATACCAAGATTTGAAGGTGTTAAGCAGATTTGGCTTTGTTAGGTTGAATAAGCGGAGGGGAAGAAGCATTGTTCCAGAGACGCTTGTGAAAGAAATAACGTTTTTAATCCGTTAGAAGCCGTGAAGGATTAGAGTAGTGTGTGCGTGCAACAGTGCTAGGTCCCTCTATTTGGCTTCAAATATGTTGTGGGAAAAATGGATAAATTGGCATGTTCAACTTTCCGTTTTCGAGTAAAAGATGCTTATCCAGTTCATGTTTTTTTGGTAGCCTGGTTTAGGTTCAAATATCGGTTTAAATTATCGGAGTTACTGCAAAATTATTAACCCTTTCGAGAAAGCATTCACAAAATGACCGATGCGCGCGCATCTCACAATTTTGTCAATTTCACTGGTGTGTTTAAAAATCAGTTTTGATCTAAAGAAATCTGATCAAGAAGGCGAGTGTTGTCTTGGAAAAAAGACATAATAATTATAGAGGTCGTCAAACTGAGGCTCATGTGCAAGCGTTATTCTTAGACTATGATGGGACAATAAGTCCTTTAAGTGTTCTCAGATCCGAATCTAAAGTGTCTTCAGAGAACATGGCGGTTCTTCACCAGATCAGCCGTCGAATACCTGTAGCTGTAATAACTACTAAGGATCTTGCGTTTGTGGTCAAGAGAACGCCCTTTGCTCATGCTTGGGTTGGTTTAGGAGGCTTGGAAATCAAGATTGGCGATGTGGTGACTAGGGCATCCTGCCTAAGAAAAATGACAACGCATTTAACTACTGCGTTGAAATATGCGAAGGGTTTTTCTGGTAATGACTTAATAATTGAAGAGAAGCGAGATTCTGAGGGAGCCACCGTAGCTTTTTCTGTTGATTGGCGACGGGCCGTAAACAGATGTAGAGCAGAAGAGAGGGCTTTGAAGATAATTTCTTACTGTGAAACATTGCCTATAGTCTCGATTAAATATGAAGGGCAACCTTTCTTCGATGTTTTTCCATGTCCTGTTAACAAGGGTAAAGCCTTATTAAAATTGAAGCAGAAACTTGGCTTGCGCAACGGCATTTTATACATGGGTGACTCGAGTGTTGATAATGCAGCTTTCGAGGCAGCAGATATTGCGGTAGGGGTAATACACGAAGAAACACCGGATAATCTTGTTTGTGAGTACTACGTGAAATTTGAAGACGTAACTACCTTTCTCCAAGGTCTCTTGAAAAATCGTTTTCGCTTCAGCCTAAAATTATCCATGATTCTACATAGAACCCAAGCGTTTCAATACATTCGACAAAGAAAATTTACGTGAAGTAATTTAAGAGCTCTGGATACAGTTTTTTTACGCTCCAGTTGTGCTTTTCCTTTTGAATATTTTCTTGCATCTTTACTACTTGTTGCTGATTCGTCATTAGTCCCAATATAGCGTGAGCCAAGTCTTCGGCTCGATACATGTGCATTTTGAAAAGCACAAGATTCGCAAAGTTAAACCACGTTATTTTACTTAATGGCACAAGGATCCCGCTTTTTCCGTGCTTAATAACTTCGTTGAATGGCGGTGCATCCACGGCTATCACTGGTTTGTTAAATCGGAAAGCCTCTAATATGGGAAGCCCGAAACCCTCGCTGTAGCTTGGTTGCACATAGACGTTGCATAGATTGTAGAAAGCATTCAATTGGCTTGGACTCAGTTTTCCATAAAGGTTTGTCAGCCATAAGTGCTTGAGTTTAAGATCCTTGGCCATCTTCGACATGTTGTAGTAACCCGTTGGTTCAGAGTGCAAGATTAAATAAGTGTTTTTGATTTCTTGTTCAACTAGGTGGTAGCCATAAAGTAGATTGTCTAATCCTTTTCTTGAATGATTTGCAGAGGCAGTGAAAATTATCTTTTTGTTTTTGAGCTTTTTCTTCAGAACCTTGTAAAATTGAGTATCAACTCTTCGGTCATCCATGTCTAGCCCATGGTGCACCACACCAGCGACTGGAATTCCGATTTCTTCGAGCATTTGTTTCACAAAGTTGCTGACTGCTATAATCTTAATCTGTTTTGCAACCTTGAGGCTTGCCTCGTCTACGAAGCTATGGCCTTCTGTTGTCCCATAGAAAACTATGTTACTTTGCCCAAGAAATTTGTTTAAGAAATTGAGTGTTTGATGGAAAACCGTGCCTATAAAGAGAATGTTTCCCCCTGGTTTTGCGTTAGTCCGGTCGTAAATTGTACAATTGCAATAGCTGCTAAGAGCCTTTCTCACCTGTATTGCCACATTCCTAAAAGATGGCCAATCCATCTTCGTTACTATCTTCACTCTCACTTTCATCCTCGTTACTCAGTTATTTCGTTAACTAAATTACTCTTATCCTTGATTTCATATAATAAAACGCAAAGCTCTCCGAGCGCACAAACTTTTGCACACTACCCAACGTCAAAATGGATTACCTTTTTAAACATCTAAAACGATACCCCTTGTAAGAAACTTTGAAGTGAATCAAAAGGATGCTAAGAAAGCGAATAGGAGTTATAATGTACCAGACGAGCAAGAGCAAGGGACAAGAGTTAGTTGCTCAGAGAATGGTACGCGAATTCATTAAGCTTGGACATAAAGCGTATCTTATCACCAGCATCTATCATGATGGAATGGAAGTGGTTTCGCCAAAGAACTTGAGAAAAATTGAAGGGTATGTGTATACAGAAGACAAAGAACTTGGCATACCCATAATCCGAGTGGACAGTTATATTGGAAGATGGCCTCCTCGACGTATATTCTTCAGAGATTTTATTTCGACACTGGAAAAAATTGTTGACAAATTCCAGCTTGATGTCCTTATTACTCACAGCACTTTATGGAATGGCCCGGAAGAAGTTGCCAAATTTATAGAATGGCGGCGCGACATGAAAAATATAGGTGGATATCAAGACCCTCTTGTGTTCTGTCACATGTCTCATTTCCAAGAGCCCTCACCCAAAAGATACTTCTTAATCGAACGATCCTTCAGAACCGCTTGGAACAAGCTCACACTTCCACAGATCTTTTCAACTGCTAACCTTATCCTCGTCGTAACAACTCTAGAGAAGGAAGCCAAAGTCAAGATGGGCGCTAAAGCTGAGAAATGCTTCCTGTTTCCAGGTGGCGTTGACGATGAAATGCTTCTACGTTATGTAAATGTCGATGTCAAAAGCTTCTTTAAACAACTTAAAATCAAAGAGAGCACAAAAATAGTATCCTACCTTGGAAGCCTTGAGGAGCGTAAGAACCCCCTTGCGGTCTTAAAAGTAGCTGGAAAGCTTCAAGAAAGGAAAGACATACACTTTATCATAGCTGGAAGAGGCGATTCACCTTATGCCAAAAAAGTCATTGAAACAGCTAACAGTCTACCGAATGTGACTTACCTTGGCGAAGTAAGTGAACAAGAGAAAATGGTACTCATCAAAGCTTCTTACCTCAATGTCCTCTTGAGTCGATTAGAGGCGCTGGGGTTAGCCCAAATTGAATTCATGTATTTGGGCGTTCCAATAATCACCTCAGCAGTTGGGGGACAAGCATGGCTTATTCGAAACGAAGTAGAAGGCATTCACGTAGATGGACCGGATGATATAGAAGGCGCGGCAGCCGCTATTACCAGACTAGTTGATAACTCGACCCTTTGGAATGCACTCTCAGCCAACGCCAAAGAAAGGGCAACGAGCCTAACCCTATCAAAGCTGACAGCGGAGCTTGATGAAGCTATAACAGAAGAGTTAATCAAAGAAAGAGGCTTAACCAAGATCCCGAGCGAGGTTCGCGTTACTCTGACCGATCCGGAGAGCGTTTTGAAGAGCTGGTCATCGGGGAGTTGGGGAGTGATAGCTACAGGACGAAGGCTCTTCATCAGAAGAGGCATCATTTCTAGAAAGGTCACCGAAATCCCTTACGCAAATATCTCGTCAATAGAGTACATGCGAAGATATCCGTGGAAAACACTTGCAATAGGCTTGGTGATTTCTCTGCTCCTTTTTATTGAACCCTTTTTAAGACCAATATTTTCAAGAGCTTTCATCTCGAGGTTTGAAGAGCTGATGCGTTATCTCCTTCCAGAAGCATTCCTACAATCTCCATTTTTAGAAGCATTCTTGGACATCCTCCCCATAATCCCCTTTCTAATAGCTGTGGTTGTATTTGCAGTCCAAGCGAGAACCGGATTCGCCCTTCGAGGATCGGGAATCGGTCCGTTATATCTGCCTCGTAAATTTCAGGAAGTCATAGCCTTCATAAGGAGTATTCAAAACGGGCAACTTTTGAAAAGAACGGAGGAAGGAGCATCATCCACAAATAGAGAGTAAAAAGTCGTATTAGACATAGACCTTGCAGGCTTCATTGCACCGAGCAAAAGAGGCATTAGAGGAGATATCCCATGTCGCCGGGGTTCAAATTCCACTACATCCCCAACACTTTTGACGAATCCCCGAAAAATCAGAAAACTCTAAGCGCGATAGCTCACTTCGCAATAATATATAAAGCCAAAATTAAGGAAGAACATCATACCGTGCCACTTGGAGGGGGAGATTATGATCGCATTCGCAGTGACCAAAAAATAACCGAGTTTGAACATCGCCCTAACTAGGGGTTTGTTGGTAGCCCGGGAGAGATTCGAACTCCGATTTTCGCCAAAAGATAAGAACCAAACATATCAAGTTTTACGCCAAACGAAAGTGTGCGGTTTAGGAGAGAAAAAATGGGGATTTCAAGAGATGTTGCCACTTAGGTTTATTAGAAAGGCTAAAACATTAGAAGATTTTATTGCAATCACCTCAGTTTCTTAAGCCCCGACACAGTAATACTTAATTATCAACTTGCTGCTCTCTTACGAAAATATGACAAACCATATTCAGGATGAATAGGAATGGTTAATGCAATCGTTTTTGGTGCTCCGGGTTCTGGCAAGGGTACTTATGCTTCAAGGTTACAATCCAAGCTCGGCGTTAATATAATTGCGATGGGCGACATTTTCCGTGAAATCATGAAAGAAGATACTGATTTAGGAAGAGAAGTAAAAGGCTACGTTGAAAAAGGATTACTTGGCCCAGACAGTTTGACAATACAGGTTTTGAAACAGCACATAGCAAAAATCAAGAACAAGAAGGGCTTCCTTTTTGATGGATACCCACGCACAATCGAACAAGCAAAAGCCCTAGAAACAATAGCAAAAATCAACGTTATAATCCAACTTGTAGTGCCAGATTGGATAATCATCGAACGCTTATCCACACGAAGAATATGCAAGAACTGCGGCGAAGTCTACAACATACGCTACTTAAAGCCAAAAAGGGACATGATGTGCGACAAATGCGGCGGACCTTTATACCAACGTCCAGACGATACGCCAGAAGTCATAAAGAAAAGGATTGAAGTTTATGAGCAGCAAACTCAGCCGATTCTGCAATATTATAAGGAAAAGAATGTTCCTTTCATAAGGTTCAAAACCGAATCGCTGGAAATGCCGCCTGAAGTGGCAGTAGAAGAAATTCTGAAAGGCTTAAAAAAATTAAAGCTAGCTTAGCGTGCCATGAAAGCGATTTACTTGTAAGTGAAATCTAATGCAAAAGAAAAAATTGCTTATATGTCAAGGATAAATTTTAGCGTAACTTTGTTTGGTTCTCTGATGATTTCCATTCGATGATATGTAACAGCTTTCACACCAACTTTTTGCGTGTGTTTTTCCGGATTAAACTTTTCTCCCCAAATCTCTGCTCTAAGCTTAAAACCGTTTGAGACTTTGTTCAACTCTAAAACTTTGAACTTAGAATAAAACATCCCTTTAATGTCGAATTTTACAAGCAACGCCTCAAGCCAACTGTAAAGAAGAGCGTATTCATCCTCCGCCACAACTTTCACATAATCCTCAACTTCCGAATTAACCTTTTCCACTTCTGTCATAACATCAAACATTGCAAGCGCAGCATTCTCGAAAGCTTCGGCTAGATCCTTTCCATAAGCGGCGACGTAGGCATCTGCCGTATGCTCCAAAAACTCAAATCTCTTTTTATCATTCATAACCTTTAGCCATAAGACTAATGAATTTTCTAATTTTAAAACGATTTTGTTCCTTATCAGCTACTTGAAAGTTTAAATTTCAACAATTCACATTTAGGTTATGCCTCAGAAAGATTGTGATAGGCTTTGAGCGGAAGTCATATTCTGAAAATCATATTAACATACTTCGCTTTGGCTTTAATAATACTCTTTAGCGCCTACTTTTCACAGCCACAGGTATTTATTCCAATGTTTATGTCGCTTTTGCTACTAATTCCAATTTATATATGGCACGAAGGTTATTCAGAGAAGGAAAAACTCTCAAAAGAAGTCAATGGAAGAGACAAAAGAACAACACTTTGGTGGATTTTCATACTCTTTATTTTAGCCCTATCTGCCCGTGTGCCGTCAGCGCTGTTATTTGGCATGCCATATGAAAAAACTCCTTTAATCTATCTCATAGTTTTGACAATAGTTATTATCGAAAAAACCGACATCTCAGCCTTTGGCTTCAAAACTAAAAATATTAGAAAATCGCTCTTATACGGATTCGCATTTTTCACTGTTTTGGAAGGATTGTTAATACTCAGTTCTAATTTGCTAATTTTCGCATTTACAAATCAAATGTTAATAGCATCCTATAGTATTGCATATTTCCTTTTTGCAATGCCATTTCACACGTTATGCGTTGGCCTAAGTGAAGAAGGACTTTTTAGAGGTTACATGCAAACGCATCTCAAAAAATTCTACACCTCAAATAGGGCAATTCTTATTCAAGCAACTTTTTTTGGAATGTGGCATTTTGTCTGGAATCTCTCGCCTTTCGATCCAATAGGCATGACCCAGTATATAGCAACCACATTTCTAATAGGCTTGCTTTTTGGATATTTTTACAGTAAAGGTAAAAATTTGGTTCCTCTAATTTTCGCTCACGGACTCTATAATAGCTTTATAGAAGGGATAATAGAAAATAAGGCAGCATCAAATGCTCTACAAACAATTCCAGTTGCAAGTCAAATTTTAACGTTGCTTCTGCCCTATGTAATTTCAGTAATAGTAACGTTTTCCTTTGTAAAATATTTCGTGAAGGAAATTTAATGCCCTTAATCACTTTTCAACAGAAGGTTCATTTTGGAAAAAATAATGTTAGAAGTGTTTGGGGATTTTCTGTATAGCTGCA
>Ga0210016_1001910_pt1 | contig 19220 bp, 16 predicted proteins | sample CryGeyCG2014_300_FD_185454 | JGI IMG/M metagenome (GOLD analysis project Ga0210016, IMG submission 185454) | Groundwater microbial communities from aquifer - Crystal Geyser CG02_land_8/20/14_3.00 (SPAdes) (version 2) | ecosystem: Environmental > Aquatic > Deep subsurface > Groundwater | place... | reverse complement strand
TCCTTGCAACGCGCGGACGGCGGGTTCGACCATCTCGTGATAGACGCAGACCGCCCCGGTGGTCAGCCCTTCCATCCCCAGCCGCGCCAGCAGGTCGGCCCGCACCGGCTGGCGCGCCTTGGCGCAAAGCCTTTGCACCCGGCCCTCGGTATCGTCGCCCGCCAGCGTGGTCAGGTCGATCACCGAAACCGCCCGGCACAGCCAGGCCGCCTGCCAGTCTTTCTTGACCGAGCGCCGCCCCGGCAGGCTGGCCGCCCGGCGCTCGATCGCGCTGGTGTTGGCCTGCACCGCCGCCACCCAATCAAGATCAAGCGCCATGCCGGGGTTGCGCGCGGCTGCCACCTGGGGCAACTGGCTGAGCGCTGGCGCGGTGGCTGGGGCTTGAACGGGTTGCACGGGCGGACTCCGGTCGGAACGATGGGTCAGCTTCGCATGATCCGGCGCTGCGGCGCAAGGGAAGGCACGGGCGGGCACAGGGCTATCGCATTTGCAGACTCCGAGCAGGGATCATGCCCTTCCCCGTCGCGCCAGCGACGGGGACGCGCCCGACCGCCCCCAGGCGGGCGCGTTCCGCTCCCGCCTCGGTCGGGCGCGCCCCCGTCTTGAGCAAACGTTGCAAGGCAAGGCGGGGTCGCGCCTTCGGCTTCACCCGATCGCCCGGCCCCTTGGCCCAAGGTGCTTGACCCCCCGGCGATCTTGGTGCCTTTTGCCGGGCAACGACAAAGGCGGCGCGGGGAGCGAATCAATGACGGAACTGGTGCTGGTAAACCACTGGGCAGGATACCTTTCGCTGGTCGTGTTCGTCAGCGCCTACGCGCTGGTGATCCTCGAAGAAAACATCCACATGCGCAAATCGAAGCCGGTGATGATGGCGGCGGGGCTGATCTGGGCCTTGATCGGCATCGCCTTCATGCAGGCCGGGCAAAGCGCTGTGGCGCATGAACATGCGGTGCAGATCATCGAGGAATACGGCGAGCTGTTCTTGTTCCTGCTGGTCGCGATCACTTACGTCAACACCCTTGAGGAACGCCGCGGCTTTCTGGTGCTGCGCGCCAAACTGGTCGGGCTGGGGCTGAGTTATCGCCAGTTGTTCGTGCTGACCGGGGTGCTGGCGTTCTTTCTGTCGAGCGTGCTCGACAACCTCACCACATCGCTGGTGATGGGCGCGGTGGTGATGGCGATCGGGTCGGGCAACGCGCGCTTTGTCGCGATCGGCTGCGTGTCGATCGTGGTTGCGGCCAATGCCGGGGGCGCGTTTTCGCCGTTTGGCGACATCACCACCCTGATGGTCTGGCAGAAGGGCAAGCTTTCGTTCTTCGAGTTCTTCGTCTTGTTCGTGCCCTCGGTGGTGAACTGGGTGGTGCCGGCCGCGATCATGTTCTTTGCCGTGCCCAGGGGCAACCCCGCGCCGCACACCGAGCGGGTGCGCGCCAAGCCCGGCATGATCGGGGTGGCGGTGCTGTTCGGGCTGACCATCGTGACGGCGGTCAGTTTCAAGAATTTCCTGCTGCTGCCGCCCGCGCTCGGGATGATGGCGGGTCTGGGCTATTTGCAGATGTGGTCGTTCTACCTGCAGAGAAAAGGCAAGAAGCACAACGACGAAGACATGATCCTTGACAGTTTCACCCAGGTCCAGCGGGTCGAATGGGACACTTTGCTGTTCTTCTTCGGGATCATCTTCGCGGTCGGCGGGCTGGGGGTGCTGGGCTATCTGTCGCTGGCCTCGCAAGTGCTTTACGTCGGCATGGGCGATACCTACGCCAATGTCATCATCGGGGCGCTGTCGGCGATCGTGGACAACATCCCCCTGATGTTCGCGGTGCTGACGATGGATCCGCAGATGAGCGACGGCCAGTGGCTGCTGATCACCCTGACCACCGGCACCGGCGGCTCGCTGCTGGCGATCGGCTCGGCCGCCGGGGTGGCGCTGATGGGGCAGGCGCGGGGGTTATACACCTTTTCCAGCCACCTGAGATGGAGCTGGGCGATCGCCCTGGGCTATGGCGCGTCGATCGGTGCCCACATGCTGGTCAACGCGCATCTGTTCTAGCTGCGGGTCCGGGGTTTTCGGCCCGGCGGCAGCAGGCGCGCCAGCACGATCATCACCGGCCCGGCGGCAAGGCTGAGCGCCAGACCCAGCCGGGCGGCTTCCTGCATCGCGCCGCCGGGCAGGGCATGGCCGATCGCCAGCACCGGCACCGAAAACCCGATCCCGGCGATGCCGGCGATCAGCGCCACGTCGCGCCTGCTGATCCCGCTGGGGCGCGGCAACCGCAGCGCCGGGGCCAGCACCAACCCGCCCAGCATGATGCCGATCGGCTTGCCCAGTGCCAACGCGCCAAGGGTGATCGCGGTGGTCGGCGCCCAGGCCGCCAGATCAATGCCGCCGTGGGTCAGGCCATAAAGGAACAGCACCCCCACCAGTGGCCGGATCAGCAGGTGGGCGGCGCGGTTCAAGGGGTCGGTCAGAAAGCCCTCGGCCTCGGCAAACAGGCCGAAGGTGCGGTCGGCGTGGGGGATCGCCGGGATGATCGGCAACAGGCCAAGGGCGGGCGGCAGGCCCGAGGCAGCCACCCCGACCCAGCTTGCCAGCCCGGCCAGCACATAGGGCCACAGCCGCAACGCCCGGCGGCGCTGCACTTCGCTGGCGCTGGGGTGAGCGCGGCACCCGAACAGCAGCCAGACGCCAAGGCTGGCCAGCAGCGGCACCAGCAGCCACAACAGGCGCAGCGGCGCGTCGGGAAACGCCAACCCCACCGCCAGCAACCCGGCAATGTCGGCCCCGATCGTCAGCAGCAGCAGCACATGCAGCGCCGGACTGCCCGTCCCGAACACCGCCCGCCCGACGACATAGGCCAGCACCACGTCGCAGCCCAGCGGCACCGCCCAGCCGCCGCCCGGCACCGCCTCGGCGGCGGTCTCGAAGCGCGCCGACAGCCCCAGCCACATCGCCGCCGCCCCGACCAGCCCGCCGACCAGCGCCAGCAGCGGCATCAGCGCCTGCCGCCCGTGCAGGCGGCGACGCTCCAGCACCAGCGCCTCCCACAGCTCCTTGCCAAGGACGAACAGGAACAGCGCCATCAGGCCGTCCGAGGTCAGATTGACCAGGGTCAGGCTGGGTTGGGTTTCTGCCAGCCAGACCGGCAGCGGCAGATCGAGCAGCCGCCACTCGACGGCATCGTAATAGCTGCCGGGCGACAGGTTGAGCCAGATCGAGGCGATGGCGGTGCCCGCCAGCAGGGCCCAGGCAAAAGTGACCAGAAAGGGGGTGACGCGATACATCCAGGCTCCGGCGGGCAGGGGGGCGGAATGTTGGTCTATCGGTCAGGGCCAGCAGCGACAACCGGGCACCACGCCGCAGGCGGGAAATGCCTGTGGTGTTGCCGGGGTGCACCCGGCCCTAGCGCAAGATGGGGTCAAGTGGAATCGCAAACCTTTCTTGCCCGATTTGACCCGCGTCAAATCGGGCCGCGCCTGCCTGCCCCCGGCAGGCGCGAATTGCGCCCGCCAGGCAGGCGCGGCCCGATTTCCAACCGATCGTTCTAGCCCAACCGCCCTTGTTCAACGGCTTTCAGCCTTATGAACAATGGGCCGGAAAACGCTCCCCCGGAGCGTTTTCTTGCGACCCAAAGGCTTGCCCTGACCAGCGCGAAGATGACGCCGGCCGTTGCCGCCAAGCCTCATCGTGCCCTAGCGCGTCAAAATCATCCGCGCGCCGCTGATCTCGATCGAGAAGCGGCCGAGGTAATCCATCCCCAGCAGGGATTCCGGCATCTCGCCATCGGTGACCCAGGCGGTCAGGCTGGCGTCCACCACCGGGCCAAGCGCCACATCCGCGAGCTTGACCCGCGCGGTGCGCACCACCCCGTTGGCGGTGCTGGCCTCGCCCATGTAAAGCAGACCCGCCGGGTCGATCCCCAGCCGCCGGGCGTCACGCTGGCTGAGCACGACGTTGGTGGCCCCGGTATCGACCATGAACCGCACCGGGGTGCCGCCGATCGTCAGCATCAGGTAATAGTGGCCATCGGCGGCGCGCGGCACCTCGATCCGGCCGGCGGCACTGATCGCCTGAACCGGCGTGATCTGGCTGCGGATATCGCCCCACAGCCCGTAACCCGCCGCCACACCAAGGAGATCAGCCCCCACGCCAGCGCCGTGCGCAGCGCGAACCCGGCCCGGCCGCGAAACTCGACCACCAGCCAGCCCCCCACCGCCACCGCCAGCAGCACGAGGTATGCCAGTTGCCCGATGCTATCACCGCTCATGTCCGCCTCGCATGCCTTGGCCTGATGTGGGGGCGGGGCGGGGTCGGTTCAACCGACGCTCAGACGATCAGAGCGGTGCCGCGCACCCCGTCGATCACGAACTGCACCGAAAGTGCGGCCAGCAGCATGCCCAAGAGCCGGGTGATCACCATGTTGCCGGTGCGCCCCAGGGCGCGCTCGATCGGGGCGGCCACCAGGAACAGCGCGAAGGCGCTGGCCAGCACCACCAGCATCACCACATGCACCGCCAGCACCCCGGCCCAGCCCGGCCCGGACTGCCCCACCAGCAGGATCATCGTCGCCATCGCCCCCGGCCCGGCAATCAGCGGGGTGGCCAGCGGAAACACCGACGGGTCGTGATCGGGTTCGGCGGTCTGACCCTCGCGCCGTTGGGTGCGGCGCTCGAACAGCATGTCGAGCGCGGTCAGAAACAGCAGAATCCCCCCGGCGATGCGAAAGGCGGGCATCGAGATGCCGATGAAATTCAGCACCGTCTCGCCCGCCAGCCCGAACAGCGTCAGCAGCACCGCCGCGACAATGCAGGCGTGCAGCCCGATGGTGCGCCGCCGCGCCGCGCTCATGCCCGGCGTCAGGGCGATGAACATCGGGATCAGGCCGGGCGGATCGACCACCACGAACAGGGTGGCGAATGCCGTGATCAGAAAGCCGGTCTCGATCATCGCCTTGCCACGTGCTGCGTCATCCCCCGGTCGCCTCCAGCCGTTCCTGCGCCTTGAGCCACAGCGCCTCGGCGCGATCAAGTCCGTCCATCACCTCGGCATATTTCTTCTGCCAGGTTTCCGCCTCGCCGCCGCGGCCCGGTTCGTAAAGCGCAGGGTCAGCCAGCTTGCGCGCCAGACGGTCGCGCATCTCGTTCAACTTGTCGAGCCGTTCCTCGCATTTGCGCGCCTCGGCCCGCAGCGCGCTGACCTCGTCGCGGCTGGCACGGCGCGGGATGCGGGGGCTGAGCTTTTCCTTGGGCGGCGCATCGTCGCCCGCCAGCAACTGGCGGCGGTAGGCCTCAAGGTCTTCGGCGTAGGGCGTGACGGCACCGCCCTTGACCAGCCACAGCCGGTCGGCCACCAGCCCCAGCAGGTGCATGTCGTGGCTGACCAGCACCACCGCGCCGGTATATTCGACCAGCGCCTCGACCAGCGCCTCGCGGCTTTCCATGTCAAGGTGGTTGGTCGGCTCGTCAAGGATCAAGAGGTGCGGCGCGTCGATGGTGGCCAGCAGCAGGCTCAGCCGCGCCTTCTGCCCGCCCGACAGCCGCCCGACCGCGGTTTCGGCCTGATCCGCCCCCAGCCCGAAACCCGCCAGCCGCGCCCGCAGCCGGGGCTGACCCTCGGCCGGGCGCAACCGCATGATGTGCTGCAACGGGGTCTCGTCGATGTGCAGCTCATCCACCTGATGCTGGGCAAAATAGCCAACCCGCAGCTTGCCTGAGGCCACCAGGGTGCCCTCGCAGGGCAACAGCTTGCCCGCCAGCAGCTTGGAAAGCGTCGATTTTCCCTCGCCGTTGCGGCCCAAAAGCGCGATGCGGTCGTCCTGATCGATTCGCAGGCTCATGCCCTTCAGCACCGGCGGGCCGCCGTAACCTACGGCAACGCCTTCCATGTTGATGATCGGGGGCGAAAGTTCCTCGGGCTTGGGAAAGGTGAAGACCTGCTTGCGCGCCTCGTCCGGCGGGGTGATCGGGGTCATCTTTTCCAGCATCTTGACCCGGCTTTGCGCCTGCACCGCCTTGCTGGCCTTGGCCTTGAAGCGATCGACGAAACTTTGCAGATGGGCGCGGCGGGCCTCGAACTTGCGCGCCTCGGCACTTTGCACCGCGCGGCGTTCGGCCATCTGGCGGGCGAACTGATCGTAGGGGCCGCTCCAGTAGGTCAGCTTTTTGCCGTCAAGATGCAGGATGCCCTGCACCGCGCGGTTCAAGAGACCGCGATCATGGCTGATGATGATGACGGTATAGGGATATTTGGCAAGGTAGTTTTCCAGCCACAACGCGCCTTCGAGATCGAGGTAGTTGGTGGGCTCGTCCAGCAGCAACAGATCGGGCTGCGCGAACAGCACCCCGGCCAGGGCGACGCGCATCCGCCAGCCGCCGGAAAAATCGGAACAGGGCCGCGCCTGATCGGCGGTATCGAACCCCAACCCCTTGAGAATGCTGGAGGCCCGGCCTTCCGCCGACCACGCGTTGATATCGGCCAGGCGGTGCTGGATCTCGGCGATCCGGTGCGGATCGTGGGCAGTCTCGGCCTCGGTCAGCAGGGCGCTGCGCTCGGCGTCGGCGGCCAGCACGGTGTCGAGCAGCGACGCCTGCGACGACGGCACCTCTTGCGCCACCCCGCCGATTTTCGCGCGCGAGGGCAGGGTGATCTCGCCACCTTCCAGCGCCAGCTCGCCCCGGATCAGGCGAAACAGGGTGGTCTTGCCCGAGCCGTTGCGCCCGACCAGCCCGACCTTGTGGCCGGCGGGAATGCGGGCCGAGGCACCTTGCAGCAGCGGGCGGCCTTCGACCGAATAGGTGATGTCATTGATGCGCAGCATGCGCCACGCCATGCCCGAAGCAGCAGCCCGCGTCAATCGGCGGGTGCTCTTTTCAAGCCCGGCCTTGCGTGCTAGCAGGGCCGCGCAATCGAAAGGTGGGCCGGAGCCTGCCGTAAATTCTGGAAAAGAGATCCCCATGACCGTTGAACGCACCCTGTCGATCATCAAACCCGATGCCACCAAACGCAACCTGACCGGCAAGATCATTGCCAAGTTCGAGGATGCGGGCCTGCGTGTTGTCGCATCGAAGCGCATCCATCTGACCCCGGCGCAAGCGGGCGCATTTTATGCCGAACACGCGGCGCGCGGCTTTTATGGCGAGCTGTGCGAGTTCATGGCGTCCGAGCCGGTGGTGGTGCAGGTGCTGGAGGGCGAAGGCGCGATTGCGAAGAACCGCGACGTGATGGGGGCGACCAATCCCGCCAACGCCGCCAGCGGCACCATCCGCAAGGAATTCGCGCTGTCGATGGGCGAAAACTCGGTGCATGGCTCGGACAGCGCCGAGTCGGCGGCGCGCGAGATCAGCTTTTTCTTCTCGGCGCTGGAACTGGTGGGCTGACGCGCAGGGCTGTATTTGCGCGCGATCAGGGGTATGATGGGGCGACAAAAGGGCAAGGGGGCTGACATGGCCGACACCAGGGCAAAGGTCGCGACGGTTGATCCGGTCTGGCAGCGGGTGCGCGAAGAGGCCGACGCGGCCATCGCGCGCGAGCCGCTGCTGGGCGGGATGATCCATTCCAGCCTGCTGCACCACGCCACCATGGAGCGCGCGCTGGCCTACCGCTTTTCGATGAAGCTGGCCTCGCGCGAGATGAGCGAGCAGATCCTGCGCGAGATCGCCGACGAGGCCTATCAGTCCGACCCAAACCTGGGCCAGGTGGCGCGGGCCGATCTGGTGGCGGTGCTGGACCGCGACCCGGCCTGCCACCGCTATTTGCAGCCCTTGCTGTTTTTCAAGGGCTATCAGGCGGTGCAGGCCTACCGGGTTGGCCACTGGCTGTGGGGCGCGGGGCGCACCGATCTGGCCTATTTCGTGCAGATGCGGGTATCCGAGGTTTTCGGGGTCGATATTCACCCGGCCGCAAAGATCGGGCGCGGGGTGATGATCGACCACGCCCATTCGATCGTGATCGGCGAGACTGCGGTGGTGGGCGACAATGTCTCGATGCTGCATTCGGTGACGCTGGGCGGCACCGGCAAGCAAGATGGCGACCGCCACCCCAAGATCGGCGACGGGGTGATGATCGGCGCGGGGGCCAAGATATTGGGCAACATCCACGTCGGCCACTGCTCGCGCATCGCGGCCGGCTCGGTGGTGTTGCAGGACGTGCCCGCGTGCAGCACGGTGGCCGGGGTGCCCGCGCGGGTGGTGGGCGAGGCTGGCTGCGCTCAGCCGGCGGTGATGATGGATCAGGTGATCAGGGACAGCCTCTGACCGGCATATTGCCGACTGCGGGGGAAGTTGAGTATTTGGGCAAAGAAGAAATCGCGCGCGGGTGCGGGGGCCCCGGCGTTCGGGCCCCCGGCGGGTTCCGGCTCAGGCCAGCATGACCATCGGGTTCTCGAGATTGTCGATGATCGCCTTGAGGAAGGCCGCGCCAAGGGCACCGTCGATCACCCGGTGATCGACCGACAGGGTCATCGACATCACCGTGGCGACGACGATCTGCCCATCCGCTGCCACGACCGGCCGCTTGACCCCGGCCCCGACCGCCAGAATCGAGCCATGCGGCGGGTTGATCACGGCGTCGAAACTGTCGATCCCCATCATCCCGAGGTTCGAGATGGCAAAGCTGCCGCCCTGATATTCCTGCGGGGCGAGCTTGCGCGTCTTGGCGCGGGCGGCCAGATCCTTCATTTCCGCCGACAGGGCCGACAGCGATTTGAGGTGGGCATCGCGCAGCACCGGGGTGAACAGCCCGCCCTCGATCGCCACCGCCACCGCGACATCCGACGGCTTGAGCCGGAAAATCCGGTCGCCGGCCCAGACTGCATTGGCGTCGGGCACGGTTTGCAGCGCCAGGGCACAGGCCTTGATGATGAAATCGTTGACCGAAAGCTTGATGCCGCGGCTGGCAAGCTGGGCGTTCAGGGTTTCGCGGAAGGCCAGCAGGGCGTCCAGCCGCACCTCGCGGCGCAGGTAGAAATGCGGGATGGTCTGCTTGGCCTCGGTCAGGCGGGCGGCGATGGTGCGGCGCATGCCGTCCAGCGGCACCTCATCGAAAGCGCGGTCGGCGTAGAGTTTGCGCACGGCCTCAGAACTGGCACCGGTGGCCAGGGTTGGCGCGGCGGCGGGCGCGGCAGGCGTTGCCGGGGCTGGTGTTGCGGGTGCTGCAGCGGGTCGTGCGCCTTCGATGTCGGCCTTGACGATCCGGCCATGCGGGCCGGAACCCTGCACCAAAGCCAGATCAAGCCCCTTTTCCGCTGCCAGCCGTCGCGCCAGCGGCGAGGCAAAGACCCGCGCGCCGGATTTGGCAGAAATCGCAACCGGGACGGCGGCAGTCGGCACCGGCGTGCTTGCCGGTGCAACCGCTGCGGCCACCGGGGCGGCTTTGGCCACGGTCGCATCCGCGCTGTCGCCTTCTTCCAGCAGCAGCGCAATCGGCGCGTTCACCTTGACGCCGGCGGTGCCTTCGGCCACCAGGATCTTGCCGATGGTGCCTTCGTCGGTGGCCTCGAATTCCATCGTGGCCTTGTCGGTTTCGATCTCGGCCAGGATCTGGCCGGATTTCACCACGTCACCCTCTTTTACCAGCCATTTCGCCAGCGTGCCTTCCTCCATGGTCGGAGAAAGGGCGGGCATCAGAATTTCAATTGCCATGGCTCACCTCAACGGTAGCAGACGGATTTGACGGCAGCGACGACCTCGGCGGTCGTCACCAGCGCCAGCTTTTCAAGATTGGCGGCATAGGGCATCGGCACATCCTTGCCGGTGCAGTTGATGACCGGCGCATCGAGGTAATCAAAGGCGCGTTGCATGATCACCGCGCCGATATGGTTGCCGATCGCCCCCACCGGCCAGCCTTCCTCGACCGTGACGCAGCGGTTGGTCTTTTGCACCGAGGCCAGCACCGTGTCGTAGTCGATCGGGCGCAGGGTGCGCAGATCAATCACCTCGGCGCTGATGCCCTCATCCGCCAGCTTGTCGGCGGCCTCGAGCGCATAGCTCATGCCGATGCCGAAGCTGACGATGGTGACATCGCTGCCTTCCCGCCACACCCGCGCCTTGCCGAACGGGATGGTGAAGTCATCGAGCACCGGCACCTCGAAGCTGCGGCCGTAGAGGATTTCGTTTTCCAGAAAAATCACCGGGTTGGGGTCACGGATTGCGGTTTTCAGCAGGCCCTTGGCGTCGGCGGCGGAATAGGGCATCACCACTTTCAGCCCCGGAATCTGGGCAAACCACGCCGCGTAATCCTGACTGTGCTGCGCCCCCACCCGCGCCGCCGCCCCGTTGGTGCCACGGAACACGATGGCACAGCCCATCTGGCCGCCCGACATGTAAAGCGTCTTGGCGGCCGAGTTGATCAGGTGGTCGATCGCCTGCATGGCAAAGTTGAAGGTCATGAATTCGAGGATCGGACGCAGCCCACCAAACGCCGCCCCGACCGCAAGGCCGGTGAATCCGTGTTCGGTGATCGGGGTGTCGATCACCCGGCGCGCCCCGAATTCCTCGAGCAAGCCTTGCGAAATCTTGTAGGCCCCCTGATATTCGGCGACTTCTTCGCCCATCAGGAATACCGAGGTGTCGGCGCGCATTTCCTCGGCCATCGCCTCACGCAAAGCCTCGCGCACCGTCATGGTCTTCATCGCGGTGCCTTCCGGCCAGTCGGGCGAGGTATCTGTAACCACCGCCACCGGGGCGGCGGCGACGGCCACCGGGGCGGCGAGCGGCACCGGGGCGGCGGTGGCCGCCGGGGCAGGGGCGGCATCGGCACGCTCGCCGGCCTCGACCAGCACCGCAATCGGGGTGTTGACCTTGACCCCCGCGGTGCCCTCGGCCACCAGCAGACGGCCCACGATGCCTTCGTCCACCGCCTCGAATTCCATCGTCGCCTTGTCGGTTTCGATCTCGGCCAGGATCTGGCCGGATTTCACCACGTCGCCCTCTTGCACCAGCCACTTGGCCAGCGTGCCCTCTTCCATCGTCGGGCTGAGCGCCGGCATCAGAATTTCGGTTGCCATGTCGTTTTCCCCTCAGGCGTAGATGTCGGTCCAGAGCGCGGCAGCATCCGGCTCGGGGCTGGCTTTGGCAAATTCGGCGGCCTCGTTGACAATCGCCTTGATGTCGCGGTCGATCGCCTTCAACTCGTCATCGGCCACCAGCCCGCCCTGCACCAGCAGATCGCGCACATGCTCGATCGCGTCCTTTTCGTCCTTGATCTTCTGCACCTCCTCGCGGGTGCGATACTTGGCCGGGTCCGACATCGAATGGCCCCGGTAGCGGTAGGTCATCATCTCTAAGATATACGGGCCTTGTCCGGCCCGGCACACCGCCACCGCCTTGTCGGCCGCCGCCTTGACCGCCAGCACATCCATGCCGTCAACCGCCTCGCCCTTGATGCCGTAGGCCGCGCCGCGCTCCCAGAGACTTGGGCTTTTGGTCGAGCGTTTCATGCTGGTGCCCATGGCATACTGGTTGTTCTCGATCACGAAGATCACCGGCAGGTTCCACAGCTCGGCCATGTTGTAGGTCTCGTAAACCTGACCCTGATTGGCCGCGCCATCGCCGAAATAGGCAAACGTCACGTTGTCGTTGCCCAGATACTTGTCGGCAAACGCCAGTCCCGCCCCCAGCGGCACCTGTGCGCCGACAATGCCGTGGCCGCCGTAGAAATGCTTTTCCTTGGAAAACATGTGCATGCTTCCGCCCTTGCCGCCGGAATAGCCGCTCGCCCGCCCGGTCAGTTCGGCCATCACCCCCTTGGGGTCCATGCCGCAAGCCAGCATGTGGCCATGGTCGCGGTAGCTGGTGATACGCTTGTCGCCCGCCTTGGACGCCGCCTCAAGCCCGACCACCACCGCCTCCTGACCGATGTAAAGGTGGCAAAATCCGCCGATCAGCCCCATGCCGTAAAGCTGCCCGGCCTTTTCCTCGAATCGACGAATCAAAAGCATCTCGCGGTAGAAATGCAGCAGATCGTCCTTCGATATGTTTGATTTATCGGGCGATTTTCTGGTGGCCATGGCGGCTTTCCTTCCTCGCGGGCAAAACTAGTTTAGTGTTAAACCAATCCTAGCGCATCGGCAAAAAAAGGGCGAGCGCAAAGTTCGCGCCGGTTTGCCGTTTCTTCTTTGCTTAAATACTCCCCGCGCGGAGCGCGCCAGCGGCTTTGGTCAGCGCACCACGATTTCGTCGGCGCGGATGTAGCCCAGCACATCGCGCGCCTGCTGATCCAGCAGGTCGAGGTCAAGATAATCGTCCGACAGCCGCCGGGTGCGGTTCTCGATCTCGGCCAGGGCGGCGCGCAACTGCGCGGCCTCGGTGCGCAGGACTTCGGCCTCGGCACGGATCTCGACCTGACGGAACACCCCGAAATCGCCCTGCACGGCGGCAAAGGTGAAATAGGTGCCCAGCGCGAAAGCGCACAGGAAAATCACCATGCTGCCAAGGCTGGGGCGGGAGCTGCGCGTGGTCATGCCGGGCCTCTGGGTCTGCCCTCGTTGCGCGGGGCCGATGGGGCGATCATGGCACAGGCGGGGCGGGATGGGAATCCCTTTTTCAGCGCCCTTGCTGCCGCCTGTCGCGAAGCGCGAAAATGTGCCAGAATGGGGCGGAAGGAAGCCGCCATGACCCTGCCCGCGCCCGGCGATACCGCAACCCATGAGGTCACCAACCAGCCGGGGCCACCGCCCTTGCGTGACCCTTGGGCGGATGACGCGGTCTTGCAGGGCTGGATGCGACTATTTGGCGGGGCAGGCACGGATGCGGCAGCGCTTGGCGCGGCGCTGGCGCGCGATGATCTGTGCGCTGCGGCACAGGCCGCACGCCATCACCCGCCCGAACTGGCCGCGTTCGACCGTGCCGGGCGGCGGCTCGACCGGGTGGAATTTGACCCCGGCTATCACGCCGTGATGGCCGCAGCACAGGGTGCGGGCTACGCCGCGCTGGCCTGGGAAGGGGGGCCTGGCGGGCATCTGGGCCATGCCGCGATGGTCTATTGCCTCAGTCAGGTCGAGCCCGGGGTCTGCTGCCCGCTGACCATGACCTATGCCGCGGTGCCTGCGCTTGCCGCCGATCCAGACCTTGAGGCGATCTGGCGACCGCGCCTTATCGCCCGCAGTTACGATCCCGCCCCACGCCCGATCAGCGAAAAGGCCAGCGCCACCCTCGGCATGGCGATGACCGAAAAGCAGGGCGGGTCGGATCTGCGCAGCAACAATACCCGCGCCGAACCGGCGGGCGATCTCTACCGCCTGACCGGGCACAAGTGGTTCTGCTCGGCCCCGATGGCGGACGGGTTTCTGACGCTGGCGCAGGCACCGGGGGGGCTGAGCTGCTTTCTGGTGCCGCGCTGGCTGCCCGAGGGCGCGAACGCGGTCCACCTGATGCGGCTCAAGGACAAGCTCGGCAACCGCGCCAATGCCTCGGCCGAGATCGAGTATCACGGGGCCCTGGCGCACCGCCTTGGCGGCGAAGGGCAGGGGGTGCGCACCATCATCGAGATGGTGCACCACACCCGGCTGGATACCGCCATCGCCCCGGCCGGGCTGATGCGCGCCGCGCTGACCGAGGCGCTGTGGTGGGTGGCCCGCCGCACCGCGTTTCAGCGCCGCCTGATCGACCAGCCCCTGATGCGGGCGGTGCTGGCGGATCTGGCGCTGGAGTGGGAGGCGGCGCTGGCCCTGGGGTTGCGGGTGGCGCAGGCATTCGGCGACCCCAGCCCCGAAGGTCGTGCCTTTGCCCGCGTCAGTGTGGCGCTGGCCAAGTTCAGTTCCAACAAGCGCTGCCCCTGGGTGCTGGCCGAGGCGATGGAGGTGCTGGGTGGCAGCGGCTATGTCGAGGAAGCGCCGCTGGCGATGCTTTACCGCGAAGCGCCGCTGAACGGCATCTGGGAAGGCTCGGGCAACGTGATCTGCCTCGATATCCTGCGCTCGCTCGCGCGCGAGCCGCTGGCCGCCGCCACGCTGGCCGCCGAACTCGACGCCGCGCGCGGCTCTGATCCGCGCTATGACATGGCGCTGGCCGCGCACCGTGCGCGCTGGCCCGGCCTGCCGAATGAGTCCGAAGCGCGCTGGTTTGCCGAACGCGCGGCGGTGCTGCTGGCCGCCTCGGTGCTGATCCGCCACGCCCCCACCGCGGTGGCCGACGGCTATGTCGCGACCCGCGTTGCGGGCGCGCGCGGCCAGGTGGCAGGGGCGGTGGCCGGGCTGGACAGCGAGGCGATTCTGGCGCGGCTTGGGGCGGGTGGATAGGACAGCAGGATGGGCGGCAACGCATTTCCTGCGGCGCATCCTTGCCTTCCCGATTTGATTTCAATCAAATCGGGTCGCGCCTGCCTGCCCCCGGCAGGCGCGATGCCGCGCCCGCCAGGCAGGCGCGCCCCGATTTCCCGACCCCGGCACCAAGCGGCGCGCCCGCTTGCCCATCGGCTTGTGCCTGAATGGCAATGAACCGGGAAACGCTCTCCCAGAGCGTTTCCGCATCGCTTCATGCCCGCGACCGATAAGGGGGTAGGGGCCTTCAGTCGCGGCCCTTGTAAATCTCGACCAGCTTGGCCAGCATCGCCAGCGCGTCCTCGCGCGGGCGCTGGAACGAGTTGCGCCCGATGATCGAGCCGAAGCCGCCGCCGTCGCGGATTGCGCGGGCGTCATCGAACACCGAATCCTCGCCCTTCTTTGCCCCGCCCGAAAACACCACGATCCGCCGCCCGTTGAACGCCGCCTGCATGCAGTGGCGCACCCGTTCGGCCTTGGTGGCGATGGCGACGTGCTGCGCCTCATACACCTTCTTGGCCTCGGGCAGCATCAGATGGTCGGTCGAAAGCTTGATCTTGATGACATGCGCCCCAAGATGGGCCGCGATATGGGCGGCATAAGCGGCGACATCAATCGCCGTCTCGCCTTCCTTGGTGATGCCCTCGCCGCGCGGATAGGACCAGATCACCGTGGCCAGCCCCTTGGCCGCCGCTTCCTGGCGCATCACGCTGATTTCCTCGAACATCTCCAGCGCCGAGTCCGAGCCGGGATAGATCGAGAAGCCGATCGCGGCACAGCCCAGCCGCAACGCGTCATCGACGCTGGCGGTGATCGCCTGATCCTTGCCCGCCGTCCCCGACATCAGCGAATTGGCGCTGTTGGCCTTGAGAATGGTCGGGATCTGCCCGGCAAAGGTATCGGCCCCGGCTTCCAGCGCGCCCAGCGGGGCGGCATAGGCGTTCATCCCGGCGTCGATCGCCAACTGGTAGTGGTAATGCGGATCATAGCCCGCCGGGTTGGGGGCAAAGCTGCGCGCCGGGCCATGCTCGAAACCCTGATCGACCGGCAGGATGATCACCTTGCCGCTACCCCCCAGCTTGCCCTCCATCAGGATGCGGCACAGGTTGGCCTTCACCCCGGGGGTTTCGCCTTCGTAGTTGGAAAGGATTTTCTGAACCGCCTTGCTCGCACGCATCGCTGCACCTTCATGCCATGGGGTTGGCAATCGGTCTAGGATCAGCCTGCACGCGGCGCAAGGCTGTTGGCGCTAACAGGCTGCGCCAACAGCAGAATTTGCAATCTCAGCCGTGCAGGGCGGCAACGCCGGGCAGTTCCTTGCCTTCCATCCATTCAAGGAACGCGCCGCCCGCGGTCGAGATAAAGCTGAAATCCTCCGCCGCCCCGGCCTTGTTCAGCGCCGCCACGGTATCGCCGCCCCCGGCCACCGAGACCAGAGTGCCGGCGCGGGTCAAGGCCGCCGCCTGCGCCGCGGCCGCGTTGGTGGCGCGATCGAAGGGCTCGATCTCGAAGGCACCAAGCGGGCCGTTCCAGATCAGGGTTTTCGCTGCCGCAAAGACCGCTGACAGCGCCGCCACCGTGGCCGGACCGGCATCGAGGATCATCGCGTCGGCCGGGCAGGCCTTGACGTCCACCACCTCGCTTGCTGCCCCGGCCTTGAACGCGCGCGCCACCACCACGTCGAGCGGCAGATGGATGGTGCAGCCCGCCGCCTTGGCCTTGGCCACGATCTCCAGCGCGGTCGGGGCCATGTCGCGCTCGGCCAGCGATTTGCCGACTTCGATCCCTTGCGCCACCAGGAAGGTGTTGGCCATGCCGCCGCCGATCACCAGATGATCGACCTTGCTGACCAGGTTACCCAGCAGATCGAGCTTGGTCGAGACCTTGGCCCCGCCCACCACCGCCACCACCGGGCGCTTGGGGGTGCCGAGAGCGGCCTCGAGCGCGCGCAGCTCGGCCTCCATCAGGCGGCCCGCCGCACTCGGCAGCCGCTTCGCCACGCCGGTGGTCGAGGCATGCGCGCGGTGCGCCGCCGAGAACGCGTCGTTGACGAAGATGTCGCCAAGCGCCGCCATGCCCGCGACCAGCGCGGGGTCGTTCTTTTCCTCACCGGCATGGAAGCGGGTGTTTTCCAAGAGCACGACATCGCCCGGCACCATCGCGTCGATCGCCGCCTTGGCCACCGGCCCGACGCAATCGGCGGCAAAGATCACCCGGCGCCTGGGCAACGCTGCCTGAAGCGCGGGCAAGACCAGCTTCAGGCTCATCTCGGGCACCACCTTGCCCTTGGGCCGCCCGAAATGCGCCAGCAGCACCGGCTTGCCGCCGCGCGCCAGAATATCCTCGATGGTTGGCACGATCTTGGTGATTCGGGTGGCATCGGTGACGACGCCGTTTTCCATCGGCACGTTGATATCGACCCGCAGCAGCACCACCTTGCCCGCCAGCAGCATGTCGTCGAGTGTTTTCCAGCCCATTTGTCCCTCCAAGACAATTTTTTCCTGTTTGTCGCCTTGTGACCGCAGCGTCAACCTTTTGCCGCAGCTTTGCCCTTTCCCTTGGCACCCGTCCCCACTACCTTGCGGCCTGCAAACCACAGGAGACCGCGACCCATGGCCGAGATCAAAGACCCCGAAAACACCATTATCCTCACCCTCAAGGACGGCGAGGTGGTAATCGAGCTGCTGGCCGATGTGGCCCCCAAGCACAGCGAGCGCATGAAGACCCTGGCGCGGGCCGGGGCCTACGACAATGTGGTGTTTCACCGCGTCATCGACGGCTTCATGGCGCAGACCGGCGATGTCGAGAACGGCAATGCCGAAAAGAATTTCAACCTGCGCCGCGCGGGCACCGGCGGATCGGACCTGCCTGATCTGCCGGCCGAGTTTTCCAAGCTGCCGCATGCGCGGGGCACCTTGGGCGCGGCGCGCTCGCAGAACCCGAATTCGGCCAACAGCCAGTTCTTCATCAACTTCAGCGACAACGATTTCCTGAACGGGCAATACACGGTTTACGGCCGGGTGATCGCGGGGATGGAATTCGTGGACAAGATCACTCGCGGCGAACCCGCCCCGAACCCTGACCGCATGATTGCCGTGAAGGTGGCCGCCGATGTTCAGTAAGCGCCTGATTTCCGCCCTGGCCCTGAGCCTTGCTTTGGCCACCCCGGCGCTGGCCGAAACCGACGGCCCCGGCCCCAATCTGGTGATCGAGGTGGCGGGCTCCACCAGCGGCACCATTGTGATCGACCTGCTGCCCGACGTCGCCCCCCTGCATGTGGCCCAGATCACCACCCTTGCCAGCCAGGGCGCCTATGACGACGTGGTGTTCCACCGCGTGATCGACGGCTTCATGGCCCAGACCGGCGACGTGCAATATGGCAAGGGCAATGATACCGCGATGGCGGGGCGGGGCGGATCGGACCTGCCCGACCTGGCGGCCGAATTTTCCAGCCTCAGCTTCGATCGCGGCGTGGTCGGCATGGCGCGCGCCTCTGATCCCAATTCGGCCAACAGCCAGTTCTTCATCATGTTCGCCCCGGCCCCCCACCTTGACGGCCAATACACCATCGTCGGGCGGGTGATCTCGGGCATGGAAGTGGTGGACGCAATCAAGAAGGGCGCGGGCGGCAACGGCGAAGTGACCGACCCCGACCGCATGGCAAAAGTGACCGTGGCCGAGTAGCACCAGCGAAGGCCGGGGGGCGCTGCCCCCCCCAGCGTCGCCACGGGCGCGGCTCACCCCCTGGGATATTTAGGCAAAGGAGAATGCAGTCGAGGCCGATTTCGCTCATTCTTCTCTGCGTAAATATCCTGGGGGTCCGGGGGCAAGGCCCCCGGCGTCAGTTCATGACGACCAGCGCGTGGCGCTTGCGCCCGGCGGTCAGTTTCACCGACTCCGTCAGGGCGCTGGCGTGCAGCATCTGGCCGGGGTCAAGCACCAGTTCGTCGTTCAGCCGCGCCCCGCCTTCGGCGATCAGCCGCTTGGCGTCCTTGCCGGATTTGGCAAGGCCCGCGCGTACGAACAGTTGCGCCACGCTGATACCGTCGCCGATGTCTTCGGCGGCCAGCACCAGCGTCGGCAGATCATCCCCGATCCCGCCTTGCTCGAACACCTGCCGCGCCGTGGTTTCGGCGGTGGCAGCCGCCTCGGCCCCGTGGCAAAGCGTCGTCACGCCATTGGCGAGCGTGATCTTGGCGGCGTTGATCTCGGCCCCGCCAAGCGCCCCCAGCCGGTCGCACTCGTCCAGTGGCAGCTCGGTGTAGAGCTTGAGAAACCGGCCCACGTCGGCGTCGCTGGTGTTGCGCCAGAACTGCCAGAACTCGTAGGGGCTGAGCATGTCGGCGTTGAGCCAGACCGCGCCGCCCTGGCTTTTGCCCATCTTGCGGCCATCCGAGGTGGTCAGCAGCGGCGAGGTCAGGCCGAAGATCTGCGCGTCGAGCACCCGACGGGTCAGATCAATGCCGTTGACGATATTGCCCCACTGATCCGATCCGCCCATCTGCAAAAGGCAGCCGTAGCGGCGGTTCAGCTCAAGAAAATCATAGGCTTGCAGGATCATGTAGTTGAATTCGAGGAACGACAGCGATTGCTCGCGATCCAGCCGCGACTTGACGCTCTCGAACGACAGCATCCGGTTGATCGAGAAATGCCGCCCGATGTCGCGCAGGAAATCGAGGTAGTTGAGCTGATCCAGCCACTCGGCGTTATTGACCATCAGGGCATCGGACGTGCCGTCGCCGAAGCTGACGTAGTTGGCAAACACCGCCCGGATCCCGGCAATGTTGGCGTCGATCCGGGCGGGCGACAGCAGCGGGCGCTCATCGGCGCGAAAGCTGGGATCGCCGACCTTGGTGGTGCCGCCGCCCATCAGCACGATCGGCTTGCCGCCGGTTTTCTGCAACCAGCGCAGCATCATGATCTGGATCAGACTGCCGACATGCAGCGATTGCGCGGTGGCGTCAAAGC
>Ga0210016_1001900_pt1 | contig 19270 bp, 20 predicted proteins | sample CryGeyCG2014_300_FD_185454 | JGI IMG/M metagenome (GOLD analysis project Ga0210016, IMG submission 185454) | Groundwater microbial communities from aquifer - Crystal Geyser CG02_land_8/20/14_3.00 (SPAdes) (version 2) | ecosystem: Environmental > Aquatic > Deep subsurface > Groundwater | place... | reverse complement strand
CTGGTGCAGGCCCTGGCGGCTTCGGAGCTGGCGGTCGAAACCGCCGTGACGGTGCGCGACAAGGTGGTCGAAGCCTACCAGGAAATCCTGAGGATGCCGATATGATGAGCGAAAACGAGATTTACGACATCCTGCGCCAGGGCCTGTGGATTGCGGTGATGATCTCGACCCCGCTCTTGGCCGTGGCGCTGGTGGCCGGGGTGGCAGTCGGGCTGTTTCAGGCGCTGACCTCGGTGCAGGAAATGACCCTGACGTTCGTGCCCAAGGTGGGGGCGATGCTGATCGTGTTCTGGGTGTCGATGAGCTTCATGACCTCGACTCTGGTCGCCTTTTTCACCGATCGCATCATCCCCCTGATCGCAGGAAGCTGAACCATGGACGCCGCAGGTTACGTCACCCTGACCCGGCAATCCGGCCTGATGCACGAAATGCAGGTGGTGGCGAACAACATCGCCAACGTCTCGACCACCGGCTTTCGCCGCGAGGGGGTGGTGTTCGCCGAATATGTGCAGCGGCTGGAAGGCGAGCCGTCGCTGTCGATGGCCAACGCCGCGGCGCGCAACATTGATCTGACCCAGGCCGGGCTGACCCAGACCGGCGGCGCTTTCGATTTCGCGATTCAGGGCGAAGGGTTCTTCATGGTGGAATCCCCGAACGGCCCGCGCCTGACCCGGGCTGGCAGTTTCACACCCTCGGACCTGGGCGAGCTGGTCAACGCCGATGGCCACCGTCTGCTCGATCAGGGCGGCGCGCCGATCTTTATTCCGCCCGACGCCGGGGTGGTGGGTATGGCCCAGGACGGCACGCTGTCGGCGGCGGGCAAGCCGCTGGGGCGGGTAGGGCTGTGGCAGCCCGCCGATCCGCTCGATCTGCAACATCAGGGAGGCACCCTGTTTGCCGCCAGTGGCGCAGTCGAGCCTGCTGACGGCGCGCAGATCCTGCAAGGCTTTGTCGAGGGCAGCAACGTCGATCCGGTGTCCGAAATCGCCCGCATGATCGAGGTCCAGCGCGCCTACGAGATGGGCCAGACCTTTCTTGATAACGAGGATGCCCGCGTGCGCGGCGTGATCCAGGTTCTTGGCCGATAGGAGACCGCGATGAAAGCCTTGCAGATTGCCGCAAGTGGCATGGCCGCACAGCAGATGCGGGTTGACGTGATCTCGAACAATCTCGCCAACATGTCCACCACTGGCTACAACGCCCGGCGCGCCGAGTTCGCCGATCTGCATTATCAACAGCTTGCCCGCCCCGGCACGGTGGCCGCCGAAGACGGCACGATGCTGCCGACCGGGGTGCAGCTTGGCCTCGGGGTGCGGCCCACGTCGATTTCGGTGATGCTGGCGCAGGGCGCGCTGAGCCAGACCGGGGGCGATCTTGATGTCGCGATCGACGGTCGGGGCTATCTCGAGGTCACCCTGCCCTCGGGGGTTTCGGCCTACACCCGCGATGGCGGGCTCAAGCGCACCGGCGACGGGCTGATCGTCACCTCGGACGGCTACGAGGTGGTGCCGGGGATCACCATTCCCGCCGATGCCGGCAGCCTGTCGATCAATGCCTCGGGCGAGGTATATGCCTATTTCGCGGGTCAGGTGCAGCCGCAACTGATCGGACAGCTCAGCATCGCCGGTTTTTCCAACGAAAAAGGCCTCGAGGCGATGGGGTCGAACCTTTACCTCGAAAGTCCGGCCTCCGGGCCGGCCCTGATCGGCACCGCCGGCCAGGATGGGCTGGGCACCCTGCGCCAGGGCTATCTTGAGGAAAGCTCGGTTGATGCGGTGCGCGAGGTGACCGAACTGATCAAGGCGCAGCGCGGCTACGAGTTGAACGCCAAGGTGATCACTGCCGCCGACCAGATGCTGTCGGCTACCACGCAGGTGCGGTGATGCGGATTCTGGCGCTGCTGCTGGTTCTTCCCGCCATGGCCCAGGCCGACAGCCTGGTTGCCACCCGCACGATTCCGGCGCAATCGGTGCTGGCTGAAACCGATGTGACCATGGTCGCCGCCGAAATTCCCGGCGCGCTGGCATCGGTGCCAGAGGCGGTTGGTCTCGAGGCACGGGTCACGCTTTACGCCGGGCGACCGGTCCACGCGGGCGACCTCGGTCCGCCGGCAATTGTCGATCGCAACCAGATCGTCACGCTGACCTTCACCGCCGGTGCCCTGGCCATCGTGACCGAAGGCCGGGCCCTGGCACGGGGTGGCGCGGGCGATGTGATCCGCGTGATGAACCTTGCCTCGCGCTCCACCGTGACCGGCCGCATCATGGCCGGTGGCATGGTTCAGGTGGCCCCGAACCCGTGAAGGAAGTTTGAAATGCGCCTTGTTCTGTTCTGTCTCTTGTTCGCCGCCGCCTGCTCCCGGATGGAGCAGGTGGGCAAGGCCCCGACCTTTTCGCCGCTGGAGCAAAGCAACCAGTACCATGCGATGTATTCCAACCCGTTGCCCGAATCCGGGATGCCCGATCTGGCCACCGAGGCCAGTTCGCTGTGGACCGGGGGGCGCAGCTCGCTGTTCGGTGACCGGCGCGCGGGGCGGCGGGGCGATATCCTGACGGTGGTGATCCAGATCGACGACAAGGCCGAGATTTCCAACTCGTCGGGCCGTGCCCGCGCGGGATCGGATGCGATGGGGATTCCGGCACTGTTGGGAATTCCGCAGCGGGTGGACGCGCAGTTGCCCGACGGGGCCACGATGGCCGATGCGGTGAACACCAGCTCGACCTCAAGCTATACCGGCAACGGCTCGGTCAACCGCAAGGAAAAGCTGACGCTGCGGGTGGCGGCCACGGTGGTTGACGAGCTGCCCAACGGGGTGCTGCGGATCGAGGGCAAGCAGGAGGTGCGGGTGAATTTCGAGCTGCGCGAGCTGATTGTTTCGGGCTACGTGCGCCCGGCCGATATTTCGCGCCAGAACGAGATTACCTACGACAAGATCGCCGGTGCCCAGATCGCTTATGGTGGCCGTGGCCAGATCACCGACGTCCAGCAGCCACGCTACGGCCAGCAGGTCGCCGATATCATTCTGCCGTTCTGAGACACCATTATGGGCAAGCTCATTCCTGTCGTTCTGGTGCTGATCGGGCTGGCGGTCGGGGGCGCGGCCGGGTGGTTGCTGCGATCCGCCCCCGCGCCCGCCAGCCCGACAGACCCCGCCGCACCCGAAAGCGCCGCCGCGTCGCCCCAGGAACGGCCCGAATATGTCAAGCTCAACACCCAGTTCATCGTCCCGATCGTGGAAGGCGGGCGGGTGACGGCGATGGTGATCATGGCGCTCAGCCTCGAGACCACGCCGGGCTCGACCGAGATCATCTATGCCACCGAACCCAAGCTGCGCAACGCCTTGCTTCAGGTGATGTTCGATCATGCCAATGTCGGCGGATTTCGCGGCTCGTTCACCGATGGGGCCAACCTGACCCTGCTGCGCAAGGCCCTGCTCGAGGCCGCCCAAACGACCGTCGGGCCGATGATCCTTGATGTGCTGATCGCGGATATCGCCCGCCAGGACAGTTGATCGCAGCCCCCGATCGGTGCCGCCCCTACTCGGCCGCCAGCGGCATCTGCCGCCTGCCGAGGGCCGCAATTTCCGCCACCACTCCGGCCATGAGGGCCTGAAAGGCGGCAAAATCGGGCCTCGGCACAACGGCTGCCTCGTTCATGTAAAGCGCGCGGTCGATCTCGATCTGCACGACATGGCACTGCTGCGAGGGGCGGCCGTAGGCCTGGGCGATATAGGCACCCGAAAACGGGGCGTTGCGGCCCACCCGCAGCCCGGCATCGGCAAAGGCGGCGGCGATGTGCTCGACCACCTCGCGCCCCGCCGCCGCCCCAAAGCGATCGCCCAGCACCACTTCGGGGCGCGCAAGGCCGGGGCGGGTATGGGCTTCGATCGCCTCATGCGGCATCGAATGGCAGTCGATCACGATCGCCTCGCCGAAGGCAGCCAGGCTTTGCGCGATCAGCTTGCGCAGCGCGGCGTGATAGGGGTGCCAGACCGCTGCGATCCGCGCCTCGGCCTCGGCCAGGCTGATCTTGCCGCGATGAATCACCCGCCCGTTGGCAACCACCCGCGGAACCACCCCCAACCCGGAACTGACGCGCGGATTGTGGGCGCTGGTCTTTACGCGGTCAATCACGCCTGGGTCAAGCTCGTCGCAGGCGCGGTTGAGGTCGATGTAGGCGCGCGGCGCGCGGGCCGCCAGCAGCGGCGCACCCATCCCTGGGGCCGAGGCAAACAACAGATCGACAAAGGCATCTTCGGACGACCGGATTTCCTGCCGGTCCAGCGCGCTTGCCGCCAGAAACGCCGCCGGGTAATCCCGCCCACTGTGTGGCGACGAGAAAATCACCGACGTGGTGCGCAGCAATGGGCACAGCAGGGTAAAGGGCTCGGTCATGCGGTCTCCTTGCCTGGCCATATTGCGGTATTTTTTCGTCTGTCGAAAGCCCTTGAAGGTTGCCCCGACTCTATTTATAGACACCCCGACCGACGCGGTTCCGCCCGCGTTCTTTTTTTTGCTGCGGGCGGGATAATTCGGGGCAAGGGCGGTTAGCTCAGCGGTAGAGCACTACGTTGACATCGTAGTGGCCACTGGTTCGATCCCAGTACCGCCCACCATTCACCGTTCCCGCAAGGGAACATCACGTTTCATGGCGCACGCGCGCCGCGAAGAAGGAGACGACCGATGAAGGTCAAGAACTCGCTCCGCTCGCTGAAGTTGCGTCATCGCGACTGCCAGGTCGTGCGCCGCAAGGGCCGCGTCTATGTGATCAACAAGACGCAAAAGCGCTACAAGGCCCGTCAGGGCTGAGGGGCCGCGCGCCCGTGACATGACCGCCAGAGGGCATCCCCCTCGGGCGGTTTTTTCATGCGCGGTGGATGGCCCGAACCCCGATGGTGCGCATTTACAGCCCGGCGCGCAGGCCTTAGCATGGGTGAAGTCTGACCCGGAGGTTGCCATGCCCCTGCCGCTTGCCCCGCTTGTTCCGTTCGCCCTGCGCCTTGGCGCGCTTGCAGCCGCGGCGCTGGCGGTTCGCCGTGCCGTGCGCGCCGCCACCCTTCCCGGTCGCACCGATCAGCGCGCCGAGGATGCGATGGACGATCTGGGCGAGGGCGTGGCGCTGCACCGCCCGCCTGATCGAGGTGATGCCGACGTCAGCCAGACCAACACCACCGCCCGCTGGCACCGCACCCTGCACTGGGGCAAGCGCGGGATCGAGATCGACGCCGCCCTGCTTGGCCGTTTTCGCATCCGCAAATTCTGAGCGATTCGGGCCTGAATCCGGGAAAGCTGACGTGGCGCAGCCCCCTGCGCGGCTTTGACCGCTGGACGGAACCGTCGCGGTTGGCTAAAAGCTTCGGAACCATGGCCGCGGGCAACCGTCGTCGAGGGCATGACCGGTCGCCCGCTGCGACCCCGAAGGGGAGAGTTTTCGTGTCTCAAGCAGAAGATTACCCGGCCAACCGCAGGGATTTCCTTTACTTCGCGACTGCCGGGGCCGGGGCCGTGGCCGCTGGCGCCACCGTCTGGCCGCTGGTGAATCAGATGAATCCCTCGGCGGATGTGGCCGCGCTGGCGTCGATCATGGTCGATATCAGCGGGGTCGAGGTCGGCACCCAGTTGACAGTGAAATGGCGCGGCAAGCCGGTGTTCATCCGTCGCCGCAGCCAGGCCGACATTGACCTTGCGCGTTCCGTGCCGCTGACCGATCTGGTTGATGCCAGCGCCGAGAATGCCAACAAGCCCGGTGCCGAGGCCACTGACCAGAACCGCACGATGGATGAAGCCGGCGAATGGCTGGTGATGATCGGGGTCTGCACCCATCTGGGTTGCGTGCCGATGGGCAATGTTTCGGGCGACTTCGGTGGCTGGTTCTGCCCTTGCCACGGCTCGCATTACGACAGCGCCGGGCGCATCCGCAAAGGGCCGGCGCCGCGCAATCTCGACATTCCCGTTACCGCGTTCATCGACGCCACCACCATCAAGCTCGGGTAAGGAACAGCATCATGGCCGGAATTCCGCATGACCATTACGAGCCCAAATCGGGTGCCGAGAAGTGGCTGAACGAGCGCCTGCCCGTGGTCGGGCTGGCGTATGACGTGATCATGATCCCCACCCCCAAGACCCTGAACTGGATGTGGATCTGGGGCATCGTGCTGGCCTTCTGTCTGGCGCTGCAAATCGTCACCGGCATCGTGCTGGCGATGCATTACACGCCCGAGGTCAGCCTGGCCTTCGCCTCGGTCGAGCATATCATGCGCGACGTGAACGGCGGCTACATGCTGCGCTATCTGCATGCCAACGGTGGCTCGCTGTTTTTCGTCGCGGTCTATCTGCACATCTTCCGCGGCCTTTACTACGGCAGCTACAAATCCCCGCGCGAGATCACCTGGATCATCGGCATGCTGATCTATCTGTCGATGATGGCCACCGCCTTCATGGGCTATGTGCTGCCCTGGGGTCAGATGTCGTTCTGGGGGGCCACCGTGATCACCGGCCTGTTCGGCGCGATTCCCGGCATCGGCGAGCCGATCCAGACCTGGCTCTTGGGCGGGCCGTCGGTCGACAACCCGACCCTCAACCGCTTCTTCAGCCTGCACTACCTCATGCCCTTCGTGATTGCGGCGCTGGTGGCGGTGCATATCTGGGCCTTCCACACCACCGGCAACAGCAACCCGACCGGGGTCGAGGTGCGGCGCGGCTCAAAGGCCGAGGCCGAAAAAGATACCCTGCCGTTCTGGCCCTACTTCGTGATCAAGGATCTGTTCGCGCTGGCGCTGGTTCTGACGGTGTTCTTTGCCGTGGTCGGCTTCATGCCCAACTACCTTGGCCACCCCGACAACTACACCGAAGCCAACCCGTTGATGACGCCGTCGCATATCGTGCCGGAGTGGTATTTCCTGCCGTTCTACGCCATCCTGCGCGCCTTTACCGCCGATGTCTGGGCGGTGCAACTGGCGCAGTTCGTGACCTTCGGCGTGGTCGATGCCAAACTGTTCGGGGTGCTGGCGATGTTCGGCGCGATTGCGGTGCTGGCGCTGGTGCCGTGGCTCGATACCTCGCGCGTGCGCTCGGGGCGCTACCGGCCGTGGTTCAAGCGCTGGTTTGCGGTGCTCTGCGTCGATTTCGTGGTGCTGATGTGGGTGGGGTCGATGCCGGCCGAAGGGATCTACCCCTGGATCTCGCTGATCGGTGCGACCTACTGGTTCGTCCACTTCCTGATCATCCTGCCGCTGCTCGGGGCGTTCGAGACGGCGCTGCCGCCACCGGCCACGATCGAGGAAGAGTTCAAGTCCCACTACCCCCATGCGGCCGAGTGACAGGAAGGAACTGATCAAGATGTTTCGCAAGATCGCAATCAGCGCCGTTTCTGCCCTGGCCCTGGGCTCGGGTGCCGCCCTGGCGGCGACGGGCCATATCCACGACACCGCGTTCAGTTTCGAAGGCCCGTTCGGCACCTTCGATCGTAACCAGCTTTTGCGCGGGTTGCAGGTGTTCACCGAGGTCTGCTCGGCCTGTCATGGCATGAAGCAGGTGCCGCTGCGCACCCTGGGCGACGCCGGCGGTCCGGCCCTGCCCGCCGATCAGGTGCGCGCCTATGCCGCACAATGGTCGATCACCGATCCCGCCACCGGCGAAGATCGCGCGCGCCTGCCGACCGATCATTTCCAGAACTCGCCAATGGAAAATGCGCCGGATCTGAGCCTGATGGCCAAGGCGCGGGCGGGCTTTCATGGCCCCTATGGCAGCGGCATCAACCAGATGTTCCGCGGCATGGGCGGGCCGGAATATATCGTCTCGGTCCTGACCGGCTATACCGGCGAGGAAAAGGAAGAGGCAGGCAACACGTTCTACGGCAACACCGCCTTTCCCGGCGGCTGGATCGCGATGCCGCCGCCGCTGTCGGAAGGTCTGGTGGAATTCGCCGATGGTCGCGAAGCCAGTGTCGAGAACATGGCCGAGGATGCGGCGACGTTCCTGATGTGGGCGGCTGAGCCCAAGCTGGTGGCGCGCAAGCAGACCGGCTTTGTCGCGGTGCTGTTTCTGGCAGTGCTGACGGTGCTGCTGTATCTGACCAACAAGCGCCTCTGGGCCAAGGCCAAGGGCAACAAGACCGCAGCCTGAAGTTGGCCGCCGGGGGGAAAGAGGGGGCTGTCTGCCCCCTCTTGGCCTTTGGCCAATTCACCCCCGAGAATATTTGCGCAAAGGTGAAATTCAGGGGCCGAGGTAGTCGCGCAAGCCTTGCGGCGGGTTCGCAAACAGGCTTGCGGTGTCTTGCGGCGGGGCGGCGCGACCGGCATCCACCAGAATGGTGCGGCGGGCAAACTGGCGGGCATCGTTCGGGTCGTGGGTGACCAGCAGGGTCAGTGCGCCGGTGGCTAAGGCCACTTCGCGCACCAGGGTCAGCATCTCGGCCTTGAGCGCCGGGCCGAGGGCGGCGAAGGGTTCGTCGAGGAGCAGGATCGGGCGCGCGCGCAGCAGGGCGCGGGCCAGCGCGGCGCGCCCTTGCTGGCCACCCGATAGCTGGCCGGGCTTGCGGCGGCCGAGATCTGCAAGACCAACCCGGGTCAGGGCTGCGTCAATCCTGGCGGCATCGTTGGGGTGCAGGCGCAGGTTGGGCGACAGGCCAAGGCCGAGGTTCTGCGTCAGCGTCAGGTGCGGGAACAGGTTCTGATCCTGAAACAGGATGCTGATCGGGCGATCGCCGGGGGCAAGCGGGCCAAGATCGCGCCCCTGCCAGGTGATGCGGCCCGCGCTTGGGGCAAGGAACCCCGCGATCAGAGAGAGCAAGGTTGACTTGCCCGCGCCGGATGGCCCGATCACCGCGATCTGCTCGCCGGGGTTCGCCTGCCAGTCGGCGCTCAGGGTGAAATCACCCTCGCTCCAGCGCACCCCGTCAAGTTTCAGCATGGCGTCGCCCCCAATGGTCGAACCCCCAGAACAGGGCAAAGCTGAAGCCGACCAGCAGCAGCGCTGCCGCCGCTGCGGTATCCATCCGATACGCCCCCATCAGGCGCTGCACCAGCAGCGGCAGGGTCGCCCCGGTGTCGGTGGCAAACAGCGCGATCACGCCGAGATCGCCCATCGAAAGCGCCGCCGTCACGCCAAGGGCGAAGCCCAGCGGGCGCTTCAGGCGGGGCAGGGTGACCCAGCGCAGCCGGGCGGCACCGCGCAGGCCAAGGGCCTGGGTCAGGCGGCCGTAGTCGGCGTCTATGGCGCGGGCCTCGGGTGCCAGGATGCGAAAGGCGAACGGCAGCGACAGGGCGGCATTGACCAGCACCGTCACCGGCAGGGCGGCGCGCGGCGGGCTGACCCAGGGGGCCAGCATGAGAAAGAGCCCGGTCCCCAGCACCAGCGACGAGGCCGCAAGTGGCAGCATCGCGCTCAGTTCGAACCCGCGCCGACCGCGCGCCAGCGCCAGGGTCAGGGCACCGCTGGTGGCCAGCGCGCACGAGGCCAGCGCCACCGCCAGCGAGCGCCCCGCCGCCGCCCAGACCTGCACCGGAAGATTGGTCAGCCCCGGCGCGCCACGCGCGACCACCGCCAGCAGCGGGGCTGCGACAAAGGCGGTCGCCAGCGTGATCACCGCCACGTCCAGCGCCTTGCGCCAGCCTGCGGGGGGCAGCGGCGCGGTGGCGCGGTCCAGCCCCGCCCCGAACCCCGCCGCTACCGTCAGCCAGCCCGCCATTGCGACCCCGGCACTGCACAGCGCAAATTGCAGCGCGGCGAGGGTGGCGGCGCGCGGCAGGTCGAAATCGAAGCGCAGCGCCTGATAGATGGCCAGCTCAATCGTGGTGGCGCGCGGCCCGCCGCCCAGGGTCAGCGCCACGGCAAAGCTGGTGAGACAGATCGAAAAGATTGCCAGCGCCGCCCCCGGCAGCACGGCGCGCAGCATCGGGGCCTCGAGGTGGCGCCAGATCGCACGGGGGCCGAAGCCAAGGGCGGCGGCAAGGCGCAGGCGCTCGGCCGGGATCGCCTGCCAGCCGTGCAGGATCAGCCGCACCGCCAGCGGCAGGTTGAGAAAGACATGGGCCAGCACCACCCCGTGCAGCCCGTAGATCGAAACGGTCGGCAGGCCAATGGCAGCCAGCGCCTGATTGACGATCCCGGCGCGCCCGAAGACCGCCAGCAGCCCCAGCACCGCCACGATCACCGGCAGCAGAAAGGGCGCGCCCAGCAGGGCGATCAGCGCGCCGCGCCCGGCAAAGCGCCGCCGCGCCAGGGCGCGCGCCACCGGCACCGCCAGCCCCACCGAGACCAGCGCCGACAGCACCGCCTGCCAGATGGTAAAGCGCAGCGCGGCCCAGTCGGCCGCCGTCAACCCACCGCCGCCCGCCTGCGCCAGCACCGCGCCAAGGGTGCCGAGCGTCAGCACCCCCAGCGCGGTGGCCACCGCTGTTGCGGCTAGCGGGAAAGGGCGGCGCGCCATTCGTCCACCGCCGGCCCGCGCGCCGCCTGTGCCGCCTCAGGGTCCAGCAGCAGCGATTTCACGGGCGTGATCAGGGTCGCGAAACCCTGCGGCAGACCGCCCGCCGGGGTATGGGCCGGATACATCCAGTTGGTGGTCGGGATCACCGATTGAAACGCGTCCGAGCCGATGAAGGCCAGAAACCGATCGGCCAGCGCCGGTTGATCGCTGGCCGCCAGCTTGGCCGCGACCTCGATTTGCAGATAGTGACCCTCGTCAAACGCCGCCGCTGCCTTGGTGGCATCGTTTTCGGCGATCAGGTGATAGGCGGGCGAGGTGGTGTAGCTGAGCACCATGTCGGCCTCGCCGGCCAGAAACAGCCCGTAAGCCTCGGACCAGCCGGGGGTGACGGTCACGATATTGTCGGCAAGATCGGCCCAGATCTGCGCGGCACGGTCGCCGTAGGCGGCCTTGACCCAGAGCAGCAGCCCCAGACCAGGGGTTGACGAGCGCGGGTCTTCGATCACGATCTTGAGGTCGGAAGCTGCCAGAGCGGTGAACGAGGTCGGCGGCACCGCAACTTTGGTCTTGTCATGGACAAAGGCGAACCAGCCCCAGTCGTAGGGCACGAACAGCGCATCGTCCCAGGCGATCGGCAGATCGTAAGCCGCCGTGATGTCGTGCGGCGCGAACAGGCCGGTGGCAGCCGCTGCTGCGGTCAGGCTGGTATCCAGCCCCAGCACCACGTCGGCCTCGGATCGCGCCCCTTCCAGTTGCACCCGCGCCAGCAGCGCCGCACCATCGCCCGCGCCCTCAAAGCGCAGATCGCAGCCGCATTCGGCCTCGAACGCCGCCTCGACCGCAGGGCCGGGGCCCCAGTCGGAAATGAAGCTGTCGTAGGTCAGCACGTTCAGCACCGGAGTTTCCGCCGCAGCCAGGCTGGCCACAATGCAGAAACCCGCAGCAAATATCGAAGTTTTCATGTCTTCCTCCATCTGCGACGGGCGGAGACGGAATGGAGACTTCCATACCTTCCCTCCGCCGGTCTTAACCGGTTCAGGTTCAACGGGTCCGCTTGCGCATCTCAGCCACTGAAGGCACCCCGAGGTGAGGCGCAGCATAGGGTCGCCATTGCCTTGCGCAAGGCAAAACTGCTTGAGCCGTGGTGCAGGCGGGGCTAAGCGGGGGGAACACCCCAAGGGAGCGCCTGCGATGAGCTACAACACCTTCGGTCAGATGTTCCGCGTCACCACCTGGGGCGAAAGCCATGGCCCGGCGATCGGGGCTGTGGTCGATGGCTGCCCGCCCGGTGTGGCCCTGAGCGAGGCCGATCTTCAGCCCTGGCTGGATCGGCGCAGGCCCGGCACCTCGAAATTCACCACCCAGCGGCAGGAGGCCGATACGGTGCGCATCCTCTCGGGCACCTATCAGGGGCGCACGACGGGCACCCCGATCCAGTTGCTGATCGAGAACACCGACCAGCGCTCCAAGGACTACGGCGAGATTGCCGCCAGCTTTCGCCCCGGTCATGCCGACATCACCTATCACCTGAAATACGGGGCTCGCGATCCGCGCGGCGGCGGGCGCTCGTCGGCGCGCGAAACGGCGGCACGGGTGGCGGCGGGCGGGGTGGCGCGGGCGGTGCTGGCCGCTTTGGTGCCAGACCTGAAGATCACCGGCTACATGGTGCAGATGGGGCCGCATGGCATCGACCGGGCGCGGTTCGATGCGGATCAGATCGCGCAGAACCCGTTCTGGTGCCCCGATACCGAGGCCGCCACGCGGTGGGCCTTGTATCTGGATCAGTTGCGCCGCGATGGCAACTCGGTTGGCGCGGTGGTCGAGGTGGTGGCAAGCGGCGTGCCTCCCGGTCTTGGCGCGCCGGTTTACGGCAAGCTCGACGCCGATCTGGCCGCCGCCATGATGTCGATCAACGCGGTCAAGGCGGTCGAGATCGGAGCCGGGATGGCGGCGGCTACCCTGACCGGGGTGGACAACGCCGACGAGATCAGGATGGGGCCGGACGGGCCGCAGTTCCTCTCAAACCACGCCGGCGGCATTCTGGGCGGCATTTCCACCGGGCAGGATGTGGTGGTGCGCTTTGCCGTCAAGCCGACGTCGTCGATCCTGACGCCGCGCCGCACCATCACCACCACGGGCGATGAGGTCGAGCTGATCACCAAGGGCCGCCACGACCCCTGCGTCGGCATCCGTGCCGTGCCGGTGGGCGAGGCGATGCTGGCCTGCGTCATCCTTGACCACGTGCTGCGCGACCGTGGCCAGACCGGCGGGCTGCGCGGGCTGATCGGCTAGGCCGAACCCGCCGCCGCCAGCGCGGTATCCATCAGCGCCTTGATCGCGGCCTTGCTGGTGTCGGCCACGATCCGCCCCAGTTCCTGATTGCCCTTCAGCACCACCAGGGTCGAGCGGCGCGGGATGTTGAGCGCAGCCACCAGATCGCCGCCGCCCCAGGTATCCCAATCGACATCAATGAAGCTGATCGCCGCATAGCCGGGGTTTTCCGCCCGCAGCGCGTCGATCGCCCGGGTCTGCGCGGCACAGGTGCTGCACCAGGTGGCGTTGAAATCAAGAAACACGGCCTTGCCGGCTGCCAACTCGGTCGCCAGCAGTTCGGGCGAATAGGGGGCCATGTTGGCGGGCTGGTCGGCGCGCGCCATCGGGGCGGCCAGCGTCACGGCGGCGCTCAGCCACATGAAATCACGACGGTTCATCGGGTAGTCCTTTCTCAGTAGCGAACGGAAAAATCCTGCATCCAGACCGGCTGGATTGAAACCAGCCAGGCCTCGATCGTGTGGTTGAACCCGGTCAGGATGATCACCCCGACCACTAGGAAAACCAGCCCCATTGCCGGTTTGGCGCGGCTGGCAATGGTCTGCATCAGGGCGCGGCGGCGGGCAAGGGCGGCGCGCGCGCCGTAGCCGAGGGCCAGGATCACCGTTGAAACCCCGGCGGCAAAGGCCGCCATCACCGCCCCGGCCCAAGCCAAGCTCTGGCCCTGACTGGCCAGCGAAATCGCGCCCCCGAGGGTTGGGCCGACGCAGGGGCTCCACACCGCGCCCAGCAGCGCGCCGCCCACAAACTGGCCGCCCAGCCCGCCGCGATCGACCTGCTCCAGCCCGGCATCGGCGCGGGCGGCAAAGCCCCCGGTCGCCAGCGCAAAGCCCGAGCCAAGGCGCGGCACCAGCAGCACCAGGCCAAACCCCAGCATCAGCCAGGCTCCGGCCTCGGCCACCGACTCGGCGCTGAGGCCAAGGCTGCGCCCGGCGGCGGCAACCCCCAGCCCAAGCGTCACGAAGGCCAGCGCCATGCCAAGCGCCAGCGCCACCGGCCCCAACCGATGCGCCTGCAAGGCGGTGGCCAGCACGATCGGCAGCACCGGCAGCACGCAAGGGTTGATCAGGGTCAGCAGCCCCGCGATGTATCCAAGCACAATATCCATTGCCGCACCATGGCGCGGGGGCGCCGGTTTGTCAGTTAAACCTTCTGTGAGCGAGCGTTACCGCAACGACGGTCCGGATTTAACGGCAGGTTTGTTGAGATCCTTGTTAACCCTTCCTTCACCACGCCCGGCGACACTCGGGCAATGAGCCGCCCCCGCGCCTTTCACGAAGCCCCCCTGCCCCTGTTCGCCACCGGCGACGCGGATGAGGCCACGCCGGTGCCGCTGCCCGGCAGGCTGCCCTCCTACATCGCCGATCATCGCCACCGCCTGCGCAGCCGCTTCATGGCTGGTGGGGCGGCTGCAATGCCCGATTACGAGCTGCTGGAGCTGGTGCTGTTCCGCGCCATCCCGCGCCAGGATGTCAAACCGCTGGCGCACCGCCTGCTTGATACCTTCGGCGATTTCAACCGCGTCGTCACCGCGCCGCCCGCCCGCCTGACCGCCGTAGCGGGGGCGGGCGCGGCGGTGGTGCAAGAGCTGAAGATCGTCGAAGCGGCGGCGCAACGCATGATGCGCGCCCGGATCATGCACCGCCCGGTGCTGACCTCGTGGGACGCGCTGCTTGATTACTGCCACACCACCATGGCGCACCGTGAAACCGAACAGTTCCGCGTGCTATACCTTGACCGCAAGAACGTGCTGATCGGCGATGAGGAACAGGCGAAAGGCACCGTCGATCACGTGCCGGTTTACCCCCGCGAAGTCGTGAAACGCGGGCTGGAACTGAACGCCAGCGCGCTGATTCTGGTGCACAACCACCCCTCGGGCGACCCCACCCCGTCGGATGCCGACATCGCCATGACGCTGCAGGTGCAGGACGCCGCCGCCACCCTTGGCATCACCCTGCATGATCACCTGATCATAGGCCGCGAGCGCGAGCTCAGCTTCAGGGCGCAAGGCTATCTGTAGCCGCCGGCACGACCGCCGGGCGCAACCAGACCTCGACCCGCCGGTTCAGCCGCCGCCCGGCCGGGGTGCTGTCGCAGGCCATTGGCAGGGCCTCGCCGAAGGCCTCGACCCGCACCGGGGCCTGCCCTTGGGGCAGATCGGGGGCGGCAAGGCGCAGGGCGGCCGCCACCCCTTCGGCCCGGGCCCGCGCCAGGGCAAGGTTGGCCGCCGGATCGCCCGAGCCATCGGCGAATCCGGCCAGAATCATCTCTTGCCCGCGAAACTGCCCCACTGCCAGCAGTTGCGCCAGATCGTTCAGGTTTTCGCGGCTGTGCGCATCCAGCGTGCTGGCGCCATCTTCAAAGCGGAACGTCAGCGACAGCCGGTCCGCCCCCGCCATCACCTCGGCCAGGCGCTGCAACTCGGCCAGCGGCACGTCGTCTCCCGCGCCGCGAATCGCGTTGATCAGGCGCAGACCATCGGCGGTCAGCGGCTGGCGCTCGGGGCTGCGGTTGACATAGCCCGCCGCCGCCACCGCCGCCTGGGCCTGCGGCAGGGCCAGAAATTCCAGCAACTCGCGCGCCACCAGCGGCAAGCGGCGGCGCGGGGTCAGCAGATAAAGCGGCAGCGCCAGCGGGTAATCCTCGGCCTTGACCGCCAGCGCCGTCGGCAACAGCAGAAAGCCGCAACTGTCGGTCAGCGGCAGGGCGCGCGCCGCCCCCCGCGCCGCTTGCCCGGTGATCGCCAGCGCCCAGGGGTCGCGTGCCACCGCCGCCGCCAGACTTGCCAGATCGGGATGCACCACCGTCGCCGCGACCGGCTGCCCCAGCCGCGCCGCCAGTGCCTGCTGAAGGCTGCTGTCGGCGGCCAGCGCGTGCAGCACGATCGGCATGTCCGGCCCGCCCAGTTCCTGCCAGTTTGTCACTTCGCCGGTCAGCGCGCGGGCCAGATCGGCGGTCGAGATGCGGGGAAAATCGTTGTCGGAGGCCACGATCGGGATCAGCGCATCCAGCGCCAGCACGCGCGCCCCGCTTGCGCCCTCGGCCAGCGCCGCCACCACCAGCTCGGCCCGGCCCGCGTCCAGCGCCGCACGCGCGGCCTCGGGTGCCGTGGCGGCAAAGCTGATCCGCGCCAGGGTCTGCCCGGTGGCCGGATCGCTCAGTTCCGTCTGAAAGCCGTCGTCCGCCAGTTGGGTGGCAAGCTGGACGCCGCGCGACCTTGCAAAAGCCGCCAGCACGGGCGGCAGAATCCCGATCCCGGCGTCGGACGCGCCAAGGATTCGAATCACCGCCAGCGGCGCGGTCAGATCGGGGCAGCCGGGGCCGGTGCAGATCACCCCCGCGCCATCCACCGTCAGCAGACCGTAGATGGTTTCCACCCGGTAGAATTCGCCGTCAAAGCCCTGCAGGCTGCCATCCAGCCGCAGGCTGCCGTCGCGCGCGGTCAGCGTCACGTCCTGCGCTGCCGCCACAGTGCAAAACGCGAGCGCGGCGAACAGCGCCGCGCCCCAAATCCCTGCCCGCATGGAACCCCTGCCTGACCCTTACCTGGCGGCGATCTTCAGGTCTGGGGCAAGATTATTCAACACCAGAATGTCGCCCACGGCGTCACATTCCGGCATCATCAGGCTAAGATCGGTCACCGTCGTGCCGCCACCCGTGCTGTCAAGCATTTCGCCCAACAGTTCGCGACCACAGGTCTGCGCGCTGACCGCCGCCTCGACCACCAGCCGCACCGCGATGGCGGGATCGGCGGGGTAGGTGTAAATCTCGGCCTGCATCGGCAAATCAACCCGCCCGTCGCCCAGAATGGTCAGGAAGCCGCCGGTTGCAGGCTTTCCGGCCACCGGCTGCTGCGGATTGGCCGCGCGCACGTCGCCTGTCGCGCCGTAATCGGCCTCACCCTCGAACGCATGCACCTGAAACGCATCATCAGCCAGCCACTGCACGCCGAAGCGCCGCAGACCTGCCAGTTCCGGCACCTCGATCTGCGCTTTGGCACTCTGGCCATCACCGAACCGCACCGCAACCACCGCCGCCTGCTCGAGTGCGGGCAGGGTCAGGAACAGCGCCCCGGTGGCCGAGGTTTGCGCGGTGATCGCCAGCCCACCATGGCGCAACACCACCCGCTGATCGGGGCGGCAGGGGGCGAGCAGGGTCAGCCCGAGCATGGCGTAGGGCTGTGGCGCAAGATCAAGCGCGAGCGGGCAGGCGGCGCTCGCAAGTCTGGGGTCTTCGCCAAGCAGGAGGCGGGCGATTGCCGCCGGGGCCTGCGCCTTCACCAACGCGACCGGCGCGGTCGCCGTCGGTGCCGCCACAAGCGGGGTGATTGCCACGGGCTGGGGGGCTGTGCCAAGCTGGGTTTCCAGCAGCGGCACCGCAGCGGGTTGCCGCAGCCCGACATACCCGGCCCCCAGGGCACCAGCGGCCAGCAGTGCTGCGGCAAGGGCGGTGCGTCGATCAAGCTTCATCACAACCTCCGATCAAACTTCATCGGAAAGGCTAGCGGTGAAACCGGGCAGAGGCATGGCGATTTCAGGGAATGATTGCTGCCGGGCCGGGCGGGGATTGCACCGCCCGCGCCCCAAACGGGCACGGGGCGGATGATCCGCCCCGGTTTCGCCGCAATCCCGCGCTCAGGCCAGCTTGCCGTGACAGTGTTTGAACTTTTCCCCCGAGCCACAGGGGCAGGCGTCATTGCGCGACGGATTGCCCCAGGTCGAGGGGTCGGCGGCATCAAACCCCGCCAACGCGGCGGGTGCCGCCGCAGCGAGCGCCGCAACCAAAGCCGGGGCGGGTGCCGGAGCCGGAGCCGCTTCCCTGGCTTTCTGCTGGGCCAGAAACTGCGCCATCAGCGCCTGCTGTTCGGCCTCGGAAATCGGTCGCACCTGCGACAGTTTCTGGGTCACGTCCTGACGCAGCGAATTCAGCATCGATTCGAACAGCGCAAAGCCTTCGGTCTTGTATTCCGCCAGCGGGTCGCGCTGGGCATAGCCGCGAAACCCCACCACCGCGCGCAGATGTTCCAGCGTCAGCAGATGCTCGCGCCACTTGGCGTCGATGGTTTGCAGCAGCACCTGCTTCTCAACGTTGCGCATGGTCTCGGGACCGAAGGCCGCCAGCTTTTCCGCCATCAGCTTGTCGGACTCGGCTTGCAGACGCTCGCGGATCACCTCGTGATCAACGCCCTCTTCCTTGGCCCAGGCGATGACCGGCGCATCGAACCCCAGTTTCTCGATGCAGGCGGCATAAAGCCCCTGCGTGTTCCACTGGTCGGAATAGGATTTGGCCGGCATGTAGGCATCGACCAGATCGTCGATCACCTGATAGCGCATGTCCTGCGCGATTTCCGACAGATCATCGGCGTGCATGATTTCCAGCCGCTGGCCGAAGATCGCCTTGCGCTGGTCGTTCATCACGTCGTCGAACTTCAACAGTTGCTTGCGGATGTCGAAGTTGCGGCCTTCGACCTTGGCCTGCGCCTTTTCGAGGCTTTTGTTGACCCAGGGGTGAACGATCGCCTCGCCCGGCTTCATCCCCAGTTTGGACAGCACCGCGTCCAGCCGTTCCGAGCCGAAAATCCGCATCAGATCGTCTTCGAGGCTAAGGAAGAACGATGATCGGCCGGGGTCGCCCTGGCGCCCGGAACGGCCGCGCAACTGGTTGTCGATCCGGCGTGATTCGTGGCGCTCGGTGGCCAGCACGTAAAGCCCGCCCGCCGCAATCACCCGCGCCTTTTCGTCGGCGTGTTCGGCCTCGATCCGGGCGCGCACGTCGTCGGGGTTGAGGGCAGGGTCGGCGGCAATCGCCTGCAACACCCGCATCTCGACATTGCCGCCCAACTGGATGTCGGTGCCGCGACCGGCCATGTTGGTGGCAATCGTCACCGCGCCGAACTTGCCGGCGTCGGCCACGATCTGGGCTTCCTGTTCATGCTGGCGGGCGTTCAGAACATTGTGGGTGATGTTTTCGGCTTTCAGCATTTCCGACAGGGCTTCGGATTTCTCGATGCTGGTGGTGCCGACCAGCATCGGCTGCCCCAGCGCATGGGCTTGCTTGATCGCCTTGACCACACCGGCGTATTTCTCGGCGGCGCTGCGGTAAACCTGGTCGTGTTCATCCTTGCGCGCGACCGGCTGGTTGGTCGGCACTTCAACCACGCCCAGCTTGTAAATCTCCATGAATTCGTCGGCTTCGGTCAACGCCGTGCCGGTCATCCCGGCCAGCTTTTCGTAAAGCCGGAAATAGTTCTGGAAGGTCACCGAGGCCAGCGTCACGTTTTCGGGCTGGATCGCCACATGCTCCTTGGCCTCGATCGCCTGGTGCAGACCATCCGACAACCGCCGCCCGCGCATCATCCGGCCGGTGAATTCGTCGATCAGCATCACCTCGCCGTCGCGCACGATATACTGCTGGTCACGGTGGAACAGCTTGTGCGCGCGCAGCCCCTGGGTCAGGTGGTGCACCAGCGTCGTGCTTTCGGGATCGTAAAGCGATTGCCCGTCGGGCAGCA
>Ga0210016_1001898_pt1 | contig 19274 bp, 16 predicted proteins | sample CryGeyCG2014_300_FD_185454 | JGI IMG/M metagenome (GOLD analysis project Ga0210016, IMG submission 185454) | Groundwater microbial communities from aquifer - Crystal Geyser CG02_land_8/20/14_3.00 (SPAdes) (version 2) | ecosystem: Environmental > Aquatic > Deep subsurface > Groundwater | place... | reverse complement strand
GGAATACTACTCAAAAAGCGATGAGAAGCGGAAAAAGGATGAGCGCATCAGGATTTCAGACATAAAAAAAGTTGGGCTCAAGGGATTCCTGTTTACTTTGATAGGCGGCTTTGTGCAGAGAAAGCTCGGAGAGAAGATAGGCACAGAGCCGGGGATTGACATGAAGGCGGCAATTGACGAGGCGAACCGCCTGGGCATCCCGATAATTCTCATAGACCGCGACATAGAGGAAACCCTCCGCGAGTTCTCAAAGCATCTCTCACTAAGGGAGAGGATGCGCTTTGTCTACGACCTGATTGCCGGCGCAGTTTTCCGCAGGCAGATTGTTGAGTTTGACATCTCTTCAATTCCCGACGAGAAGCTGGTTTCAGAAATGGTGTCCAAGGTTAGGGAGCGGTACCCGAATGTTTACAAGGTGCTTGTTGAGGACAGGAACAGGATAATGGCTGAGAATCTTGCGAAGCTTATGAAAAACAATCCGGGAAGGCGCATGCTTGCAGTGATGGGAGCGGGGCATGAGCAGGAAATTCTGAATCTCGTGCTGAAATCAAAGGAGGAGATATTCAGTGAATACAAGAAAAGCATGGATTCAAAAAAGCAGGGTGAGTCCTCCTACACATATTCTTTCTCAATATGAGCATTACTTTCCCTCCAGTTCAGGAATCGGAAGCTGCGGGCGGTATTCCACACCCTTGTAATAAAATATGGGAACCTGACCGAAGCACTGCACATCCCTTATTCTGATCTCAAGTTCATTGCCGCTGCTTCCAGGCACAATCCACTCATACCTGCTCGGGGTTGTGTAGCATATCCAGCCGCAGGCCAAGCACGTGACTTGCGTTTCCTTGTAATCAGGGTCCAGTGCCATTTCCCAATTTTTTGGGCTGCTTTCCAAAAGCGTCTTCGCCTCCTCAGGCAGGGCATATGCATATTTTTCATAATTGTCATATTCGCTTGGCTCTGGCTTCAGCTGCGTCTTTGCGTCCAGCAGCACATACATCGCCCTTTCAGTGTTTGAGGGCTTAGGGCTGGCTGTCAATGGAATAAGCCTGTCATACTCTGCCTCTGGAAGGTGGTAGAGCAGCTGCGCACTTGACTTTCTGTAAGTCGGGTTGAAAATCTGCGCCGCCCACAGCTGCGCAAATGGCTCTGCCTCGTCTGCGGTGAAGCCGGCGCTCATCAAGTCCTCCTTCATTATTTCATAGTCCGGCACAAACTCTGAGAGCGCAATTGCCCTCTCCTCGCCCGGGGACAGCTTTCCAATCATTGCAGAGCGGAGATTTGACTGGAGAGGGTTTGCTGAAGGCAGCTCTGTAACAAAAATCATGTTTTCAACTGCATAATCTCCTGTGTTTTTCACCATTACTTCATCCATGTCATATGACAGCTCTATCGGGTTGTCAAACTTCATATCTGCCTCGTAAAAAAGGAATTTTGAGGATGTTCCCCTGTATTTCAGGGTGTTTGAATAGGCATTGTTGAGCACTGGGATGAGCTCTTCAAGAGTCATTTTCAGCCCCGGCTCAAACTTGTATTTGCCGATGCTGCCCTTTTCATCCAGCACCTGGACGCCATTCCAGGATATCTCATTTCCTGAAATCTCTGCCTTGGGATAGGTGGTGATTTCAGAATTTTCAACCAGCCCCTCCACTCTCTCTTTTATGTCAACCTGGATTTGGCCGTCAGAAGTTATGTAGATTACCGGCTGCTTGACAATCATTTCAAGGTCAGGCCTTCCGCTCGCCAGCACCTCCTTGCTGGTGTAGCACCCCTCCATTACGCCCCACTCGTGAAGGTTGTATTCCGTGCCCATCTTTTTGTTGCAGCTCGGCGCGAGAACTGCTGCTGCTATTGAGCCCCCGATTATGATTCCGGCAAGTATTCTCTTAATTGCATTCATGGTTTGCCACCCCTGTTGAGGAGAAAATGCGCTAGAGTATAAATAAATTTCCATAAAGAGAAGTGCGGTCGTTGGGCAAGGCTTTTTAAAAAAAAGACTTGAGTGAAAAAAACTCTTAACAGGAAGTGCGGTCGTTGGGCAAGGCTTTTTAAAAAAAAGACTTGAGTGAAAAAAATTCTAAATAAGAAGTGCGGTCGTTGGGCAAGGCTTTTTAAAAAAAAGACTTGAGTGAAAAAAATTCTTAACAGGAAGTGCGGTCGCCGGGATTCGGACCCGGGTCGCAAGCTTGGGAAGCTCGAATCATAGCCGCTAGACTACGACCGCGTCAGGGCTGGGTTAAGCAGAGCCCTTTATAAAAATTTTGGAATCACCCATCCTGATAATTCATCTGTTGCTCATGGAAAGATTTATAATAAAATTGTTGTTCCTGCCCTCATCACATTTTCGGGGGTGCCGGATGGCTCCAGAGAACTACAAGCGCTATGACCTTCACTGCCACACAAGGTATTCTGCTTGCAGCATGCAGAGCACAAGGGATGTTCTCAAAGTGGCCTTGAAGAGGAATCTTTCCGGGCTTGCTATAACAGACCATAACCAGATTGCAGGAGCGCTTGAAGCGCAAAAGCTCCTGCGCCATGAATTTAAGGAGGCATTTTCCAGAAAGAGATTTGAGCTTGTTGTCGGGGAGGAGATACTCACTGACAGGTGCGAGTTGCTCGCATATTATCTCAATGGAAGGATACGCCCCGGCAATTTCTATGAGGTTATTGATAAAATAAGGGAGCAGGGTGCAATATGCTCAATTGCCCATCCATATACTGTATTCCGAAAGGGTTTCAGGGGCGACATATCAGAGGTTAAGTCAAAGGTGGACGGGCTTGAATGCTTCAATTCAAGGAACTTAATTCCGGGCAGGAACAGGATGGCGGAAAAGATGGCAGAGCGGCTTTCCCTCGGAAAGACAGCAGGCTCTGACGCCCATTCGCTGATTGAGATAGGAAGGGCCTACACCCTTTTTTCGCCCTCGCTCTCCCTCAAAAAGGCGATACGCCTCAGAAAGGCATTTGTCCAGGGCACATCATTTTTCTCACCTCTGGGATTTGTAGCAAGCGCAGTCTCAAAAAGAATAAGATAATCTATAAAAAATAGAAAATAAAAATGAGAATTTAGGCGTATTTGTCCCTTATTTTATACTGATATACCATTGAATGGACTTTCAACAGCTCATTCTTAAGCTCATTTGATTCGCGAACATTCTCTGGCTTGAAAGGTATTTTATACTGCTCAGATATTTTCCTTAAATATTCCTTGCCGCTCTCAACATGCTCGGGCCCTATTTTTTCTATGGCTCTCAGGTGCATGCTCTGGCTGTAATCCTGGCTTATGCTTTCAACAAGCTGCCCTATATCATCTTTTGTTATCCTTTTCTTGTTTTTGAAGAAATGCTTGAGCGCCTCTTTGTCAATTCCAAAGAAATGTTTCATGAGAGAGTCTTCAAACATATAATCAGTCATCGTCTCATAGCCTGGTATATGAAGAACCTGTTCTTTTAACGTTTTTGTAACGTTATCAATAAGCTTGTCTTTGAGTTCGTCTGTGAATGCATGCTCCTTGTCATACAGCTTGTTCTGTTTTACTATGTCATAATATTCTGCCATGAGAATTGATTCAAGGCGCTCTACGCCCGCATTTACTTCTTCTATCTTTTTCCCAACATCCTCAAAATTAACATCCTCTGCCATGCTTATTCACCTTAAGATAGTAAATATTTTTCTGTATTTAAATTTATTGCTGAAAAATCACCGCTCAACCTTCTGAATCCATTGAAATTCTTTTTGGGAAACCTTTAAATATATCGCCCCAAATAACTTAACCATTCCAATCATATGGGAGGAGCTGCAAATGGCCAAAAAAGACAATTCTGATAAACCAAAGGAAGCTGATAAGCCAAAGGAAGCAAAGGAGCCAAAGGAGCCCAAGCCCTCTGCTGAAGAGAAAAAGGAGCCTGACATGATTCCCGGCATTCCCAAGGAGGCCCAGGAGAAAATCAAGGAGATAAAGGAGAAGCTCGACTCCTTCCAGAAGAAGCTTCTCGACAAGTTTAAGGATTATGTTATTGGGATAGCCCTTCTTCCCCCTGAAAAGCAGCACGAGCAGAAGAAGGACGGCGATGAGAAGAAAAAGGATGATGCTGAAAAGAAGAAGGATGATGCTGAAAAGAAGAAGGATGATGCTGAAAAGAAAAAGGATGAGATACCAATCCTTGTTCTTGTTGACGATTCTGATTCGAAGAAGATGAGCAAGGAAGAGCTGTCCGAAAAGCTTTCCACTGTGATTGACTCAATTGCAAAGGAGGTTGACCCACGGATAAGCCCAAAGACCCTCATACTCTCTGACCTCTGGCAGTCCTGCTATGACGCGAAATATGAGGTTCTCCAGATGATTGCCATGTCTGTCCCGGTTTATGACACAGGCATGCTCTCGGCCATAAAAATAGGCGAAGTTCACAAGTCAATGGTCATAAAGAAGTTCGAGAAATACATCCTCAGCTATGTGCTCGCTGGTTCCCTGGTAAAGGGCAAGGCGACAAAGAGCTCTGACATTGATGTCTGGATTGTGATAGACGACACTGATGTCAAGAGGATGACAAGGACAGAGCTCAAGGACAAGCTGCGCGCAATAATAATCAGCATGGGCATCGAGGCAGGGGAGATTACCGGAATAAAGAACAAGCTCAACATCCAGGTTTACATCCTGACTGACTTCTGGGAATCCCTCAAGGAGGCAAATCCTGTGATATTCACCCTTCTCAGGGACGGCGTTCCCCTTTATGACAGGGGAATATTCATGCCCTGGAAGCAGCTTCTGAAGATGGGAAGGATAAAGCCATCGCAGGAAGCAATAGACATGTTCATGGGCGCAGGCGAGCAGATGCTCAAGCACGTTGAGCTGAAGCTCAAGGACATAGGCATGGATGATATCTACTATGCAATCCTTACCCCGTCGCAGGCAGCGCTGATGGTTTACGGGGTTCCGCCGCCTTCGCCAAAGGAGACAGCAGACATGATGCGCGAGATATTTGTCAGAAAGGAGAATCTCCTTGAGGACAAGTATGTTGAAATCCTTGAGAGGAACATAAAGGTAAGGAAGGACATAGAGCACAGCGACAAGAAGGAGCTCTCAGGCAAGGAGGTAGACACCCTCCTAAAGGACGCCCAAATTTACCTCAAGAGAATCCAGCGCCTCTTCACCCAGATAGAGAAGATGAAGGAAGGCGAGGACATGCTTCACATCTATGAGAGCACTATGACAGCAGTAAGAGACGTGCTGAAGACAGACAACATAACCCAGATGGATGACACTGACTCAGTTTCCCTCTTTGAAAAGAAGATGGTCCAGACAGGGAAGGTGCCTGAGAGGTTTGGAAGGCTTCTCAGGGAGATAATCGCTGCGAAGAAGGAATATGATGATAAGAAACTTGGCAAGGCAGACATCCAGAAGGCAAAGGCGTCATTTTCAGAGTTCATAAAATATATGATTGAATACATGCAGAGGCGCCACATGCAGGAAATAGAGAAGGCGAAAATCAAGGTCAAGTGCGGAAACAGCTATGGTGAGGTAATCTTCCTTGAAAAGCAGGCATTTATCATCCAGAACTCGGGCGAGGACTCAAAAAAGGTCTCAAAGGCGCAGGTTTCAGAGGACGGGGAAATCTGCGAGCTCTCTCCCAGCAGCTTCGAGGAGATGGATACGGCTCTTGCCGGCCAGCATTCTGCCCCAAGAATACTAATAAAGGAGAAGAGTTTTGAGAGCCTGAAGAGGATATTTGGGAAGGATGTTGAGGTCATAATCAACATCTGATTGCATTTTTAATTTGCCTTTCTTTAATATCTATTCTGCTTAATAATAATCTTTATAAGTTTTCAGCCAATCCTTCCTCTCCATGAAGACCGGCTACAAGGTTTGCGATGCCATGACTATGGAACCAATAACAGTTGCCCCTAACACAAGCATAATGGAGTGCTCGAAGGTGATGGCCAAGAACCATGTGGGCGCCCTCCTGATAACAAAGGGCAAGGACCTTATTGGGATAATCACTGAGCAGGACATTGTCAGGAATGCTGTCGCAAGGGGAATTGACTGCTCTGCCACGCAGGTGAAGAGCATCATGGTCAAGAAGCTGATATCAATAAATCCTGCAGCAGACATCTACGATGCCCTCGTCAAGATGCGTGATGCGAACATAAGGCACCTTCCGGTAATCGACAGCAGGAAGCTCATAGGGCTTCTCACCATAAAGGATATTCTTAAAATACAGCCGCAGCTTTTCGACCTTGTTGTAGACAGGTTCGAGCTCAGGGAGGAAGAGCACAAGCCGGTGCACGAGCGCACTGAGATGCTCTGCCAGATTTGCGGAAGCTTCAAGGAGCGCCTCTACCCTGTCAAGGGCATGCTTGTATGCAAGAACTGCCTGAAAAACATGTAAGCATTTTCCTGCTTTTTACTTTGAGCATTTTAAAGAGAAACTTTTATAAACGCAATTTCTTTCGGATTTGTACATGCTTGACAAGAACAAGAATATACCTCCCACAGTATTGAAGTATAAGGGTATATTTGACATAGGAGCGCTTTACAAGTTTATGTCTCACTGGCTCATAAACGAGGGCTTTGAGTTTTATGAGACAAAATACAAGCATAAGCCCCCTAAGATAGAAATCAACTGGGAGGCAAACAAGAGAATAACCTCCTATGTAAAGTATATTATGGAAATTCACTTCTACTTTTACGGCGTGAACGATGTTGAGGTAATCAAGGACGGCGCAAAAAGAAAGATGCAGGATGCGCGCGTAGTCATAACATTCAGCGGCAAGGTTGAAACCGATTACCCTGACATCTACGGGGACAAAAACTGGGAGAAAAACAAATTTTTCGTTAAGGCAAAGAAATTTTTTGAGAACTATATTATAAGGCAGGACCTTGACGTGAAGCACATTGACTCGTTTTACTATTACATACTTCGCTTTTATGAGGATGTGAAATCCTTCCTTGGAATGGAAACAGTGGGAGGACTTTCATAGGGAGGGCTTAAAATGGCGGAAAAATTGCCCATTATACAGAATGTGACCATGAGCTACTCAGGGCTCTTTGATGTCAAGGAGCTTTACAGCGCAATAAATGAGTGGTTTAAGGACAAGGGATATGATAGGAGGGAGATAAAGAATGAGGAGCATGTCAGTCCCTCCGGAAAATTCATTGACATAGAGATTATGCCCTACAAGAAACTGAGCGACTATGCGAAGTCCGTTATAAGGATACAGATAACAATGCACGATGTAAAGGAGGTTGAGATAGAGCGGGACAAGCACAAGGTAAAGCTCAATCAGGGCAGCATTGAAATCATATTTGACTCATACCTTGAGACTGACTACGAAGGCAGGTGGGAGCAGACCCCCTTCTATTTTTTCATGAGAACTGTTTATGACAAGTTCTTCTACAAGAACTACACTGAGCACTTTGAGGAGATGGTTGCCAGCGATACAAGGGAGATGGAGGCAATGATAAAGTCCTTCCTCAACATGTACAGGTTCAGGAAATAATTCTTTTTTTTATCAAAATATTTAAAAAGCGGCTTCAAATCTATGAGAGGTGCGGGGGTATCAAAGCCTGGTCAAATGAGCAGGACTTAAGATCCTGTCCCTTAGTGGGTTCGCGTGTTCAAATCACGTCCCCCGCAGTTATTTTTTTGTAAGTTTCAATTCATTTTTGGTTCAACCGATTATTTTAAAAACAGTGAATTATTCCATTTGATAGCGCCTCTGTAGCTCAGCGGTAGAGCGCCACCTTGGTATATTTCGCCGGGGCTAACTGCTCTGAACGAAGTGACAGAAAGGTGGAGGTCGCGAGTTCAATCCTCGCCAGAGGCTTTCCTTTTTCTAATCACAAACTATTTAAAACAGTTGGGCAATGCTATTTCTGGTTTTCATGGAAAAAAGGATTTTTGACATGTCAGAAATTGCTAAAAGTGCACATAATCTTGCTGTAGATAATGTTAAACCAGCGATTTCTGAGCATGCTCAAGAACACTCCCTGCACTTTAGCGTGGCGGTTCTTGACATAATTGTTTCAGTGCTTTTTGTCACTGTTTCTGTTGAATTTCTCTTCTTCATGGGCTCAAGATTCTCAATATCCGGCTTTGTGATATACTCTTCATCGCCTTCTGCCCAGGCAAATTTCATCCTCATAATTTTTTTGCTTATGTTTACCATGCTTTTCGCCCTTCTTGCTGCAGAGCACTCCGGCGCATTCGGGAACTTTTTCCAAAAATTTCTTAAATGGTTTTCCGCTTTTGTAAGGAAAGAAAAAGACGCATAATCCATCCTGTCTTTGCACCGTTGTGTCTAGTGCGAGCAGGCTCTAACCAGTTACTCCAATCCGAAATATTTAAATAAGGATTCTATGTCTTTTAATACAGATGGGCCCGTGGTCTAGTGGCTATGACGTCTGCTTGACGTGCAGAAGGTCCCCAGTCCGAATCTGGGCGGGCCCAGTTTTTTTAGTAAAAAAAGAGGGAAGTTAATGAAAAAAGGGGAGCGTGTTGATAGTGCTAGGCTTATCTTCACTATCTTTGTTATTTCTCTCGCCGTCCTGTCATTTATTCTTATAAAGCCGTTTATTGTATCAATCCTGTTGTCATTAATATTTTCCTATATTTTTTATCCTGTTTACAGATGGCTTCTCTCAAAGATTAAGAACAAGAATGTGGCTGCATTTATTGTTACAGTAATTGTCTTTGCAATTATCGCAGTTCCAATCATACTTTTCGTGAATAACTTCATACGTGAGATTTCCAGCTCTTATTTGTCCGTCCAGGATTTTCTCATCAAGAATTCTGTGGGAGAGGGCTGCTCATCTGATAGGGGAATGGCGTGCAGGATTTATTCCTCTCTTAGCTCAATCATGCAGAACCAGCCCTTTAGGCAGAGCTTCATGCAGATGTTTTCCGAGGTGACATCTTTCTTTGCAAAGAGCGCGGCTGCCTTTGTGTTGTCACTTCCAGGCATTGCATTCCAGCTTTTCATTGTTTTCTTCACGCTGTTCTTTTTGCTCCGCGACAATGCGCTCATATCAGAGAGCATATGGCGCTTATTCATGATAAAAGAAAGCCATAAGAAAGTTATAATCTCAAAATTCAATAACACTCTTTACGCAGTGATTTATGGCAATGTGATTGTTGCGATTATTCAGGGCTTAATTGCAACAGCGGGTTTTTACCTGCTGGGCGTCAAGTCCGCTCTTTTATGGGGTTTTCTCACTACAGTTGCAGCGCTCATCCCGTTCATAGGCCCGCCGGCTGTCTGGTTTCCTCTTTCATTGGTTCAAATAATCAAGGGCTACGGCTCAGGGGATAAGAGCATATTCATGAATGGTGTGTTCATATTGCTCTACGGCTTTTTCATAATAAGCACAATTGATAATATCTTAAAGCCAAAAATAATCAGCGATAGGGCAAAAATTCATCCATTGATAATCCTTTTCGGTACTATCGGAGGAATAGCCTTTTTCGGGCTTGCGGGAATAATCTTGGGGCCGGTCATACTCGCCCTGTTTTTCACTTGCCTGGAAATTTACCGCATAGAATATTCCGGGGTTAATAAAGAAACAAACTGAGAAAGACGGTGAGACGATGAAGCTTAAGGTAATAGACCTGGACATCAGTTCAGGCAGCACGCCTGTTGCCATAATGAACGAGTCAGACGCAAGGAAGCTTGATGCCCACTTCGGGGACAGAATCAGCATTAGGAAAGGCCAGAAGCGGGCTGTCGCCATAATTGATGTCTGTCCAAACAAGAGGATTGTCCCCTCTGGCAAAATCGCGCTTTTCAAGGAAGTAATCTCCAAGCTGAAGTGCAAGCCCTCTGATTATATTGAAATTTCACTTGAAAAAAAGCCGGATTCTGTAATGATGATAAAGAAAAAGCTCGACGGCGCAGTTCTTTCTGACTCTGAAATAAGGCAGATTGTCAGCGACATAGTTGAAAACAAGCTCTCAGACAGCGAGATATCATATTTCATTGGAGCATGCTACATAAAGCCGCTCACATTTCAGGAAATTGTCAGCCTGACAAAGGCGATGGTGGAAACAGGAGATACAATTGCGTTTGAGCCGCCTGTTTTTGACATTCACTGCATAGGAGGGGTTGCAGGCAACAGGACTACTCCCATAGTTGTGCCTATTGTCGCAGAGGCCGGGCTTGTGATACCCAAAACCAGCTCAAGGGCCATAACCAGCCCTGCAGGAACAGCTGACACAATTGAGGTGATAGCCCCTGTTTCTTTCGGAATAAGCGAGATAAAGGAAATAGTGAAGAAGACGGGCGCCTGCCTTGTCTGGGGCGGAGATGTCTCGCTTGCACCTGCCGACGACAAAATAATACGCCTTGAATACCCCCTTGGAATTGACTCGCAGTCCCAGCTTCTTGCGAGCATAATTGCAAAGAAGAAGTCAGTTTCTGCAACGCACATTCTCATAGACATACCTGTAGGCAAGGGCTCGAAGATGGAGAGCATGGGAAAGGCAAAGGCCCTCCGGGAGCAGTTCATAAAAATAGGGAAAGCCCTGAACATAAATTTTGAAATCATGCTCAGCGACGGCTCCCAGCCAATAGGAAACGGCTTCGGGGCAGTGCTTGAGATGAGGGACGTTCTCAGGATTCTGAGCAACAGCACAAGCCAGCCCACTGACTTAAGAGAGAAGTCCCTTAAGATGGCGGGGCTGATGCTTGAGATGTCGAAAAAGGTCAAGCGGGGCCAGGGCTACGCGCTGGCAAAGGAGATACTCCAGTCAGGGCGGGCAATGCAGAAGTTCAGGCAGATAATTGAGGCTCAGGGCGGAAAGGTTCCAAAAGAGGAGGAGCTCAAGCTCAGCAAATTCTCCTACATATTCTGCGCCTACAACACAGGGCGGATTGTCCATATTGACAGCGCCCTCATCTCGCAAATCTGCCGGCTTGCAGGAACCCCCAGGGACAAGGCAGCAGGAATCTACATGCACAAGCATGTTGACGAGTCAGTCAATGTTGGAGAGCCGCTTATGACATTATATTCCAGCAGCAGGGAAAAGCTTTCAGAGGCAATAGAACTTCTGAAGAATGTTGGCTTCAGCACAGTTGTAATCAAATGATTTTTTCTTCCAATCCCATGAAATCACCTTATTAAGCGTTTAAAAGTCAGTTCCTTACTGACAGAGTTGTATCTCTCTTATTTTTTGCTGTAAAATAAATTCAAGAGTGTTGCATTAATCCTGCGTATTGTTTCCAGTTTTCAGGTAATTAAACTCAGAAAAATATTGTCTTGCTATCTCTCGGCTGCTTATTATCAGAATGTTTTCATCATTTCTGTAGTTCGCATTTGCACTCGGGTTGAAGCTGCCTGTGATGACTGTTTCATTGTCTATTATGAAGACCTTGTGGTGCATCAGATACTTGTTTGAGTCAAGAGAAACGTCAATTCCCGCATCGAGAAGCTTTTTGTATTCTGAAAAATTTGAAATCTGCTGGGAGTCAAATATTCCTGATACCCTGACTCCTTCTGCATTTTTCCTTACAAGCGCGTCTCCAATAGAATCATCAGTGAAACTAAAGGTCATAAAATAAATTTCGGATTTTGCTGAATTTATTTTATTTACCACGTTTTTGCTGCATTCATCTTCGGGGCAGAAGTAGTTCTCCACCAAGCTTCCGTTTATTTTCAGCATGTGTGCGGCTTTTGGAGAGTATCTCTCATGCCCCCTCACAAAAAGCTGCTGAAACTTTTCCTCATAATTCCTTGCAAGCGCCGCTGAATTTATCACGACAAGATTGTTGTTGTTCCTGAAAGAGTCCGCCTTTGTCGGGTTGTATGAGCCGGTAACTACAATCCTGCTGTCGAAGATGCAGAATTTGTTGTGCATTATCCCCTCTGAATAGACAGGGATTATGCCACTGTCTGCAGCAATCCCTTTTATGACCTTGCCATAATTGTTATCATCTATCACAGCCTTGTGGGAAGGTCTGCCTGATATCAATGTGATTATATACGGGTCTGCCGCATAGAAGGCGCATTCCACCTTGCCTGAGCTGTTTATTAACTGCTGGATTTCACCCCAGCAGTCCTGCCTTGGGCAGAAAAACACATCTATGCTGCTGTTTTCCCCGCCAAATACAGCTGCGCCTGTTGTCCAGTTGTTCAAGCAGAAATCTGCTGCCCAGTATATTGCAATAACTCCTATTATGACTGCAATAAGGGGAATCCTTCCCATGCATCTATTTCTGAAAAAATCCCTTTATTTACTCTTGCCTGTTTTTTCCGGAAATCTTCTGGAGGAAGTTGGCGCTCGAAAGAATTGAGAATTTTATTCCAGAATATTTTTTTTCCAGGGACTCTGTCATCCTGTAAACAGGGCTGCGTTCTTCTCCCGAAAGCTTCCTCTTTGAAAGCCGCTTTGCATACTCCCTCATTTCATTCCTTGTTGCATTCCTGAATATCTTGATGAAAATGATTCCGTTTTCTTTCTGGACAGCGCCAATTCTTTTTTTCTTTCCGCTAATCTGCGATTCCAGGAAAAGCGCGTCCTCCCTCTCTATGCTCCAGGGCACTGCAATGCACTTTGAGCTTTTTTTCTTTGCAAAGTCAATCTCATCTCTGTCTTCAAATATTGAGGAGTCAGGTTTTCTGCACTTTCTTATTATGAATTTTACCCTCTTGTCGGTTATTATTTTTGAGAGAAATATCCTTGCTGCCTCTGATTCAAGAGTTCCGTCGTCAAGCAGGACTACTGCTCTTGCGCCGATTATCCTGTCGATTGCCCCTGAATAGGCAAGGTCATTCCTGCAGCGCCTTTCCAGCGCCTTTGAGAAGCAGAGCCTGCAGAGTTTCCTTGAATACCTGAAGGAAACCTCTGCTTCCCTTTTCCTGCATCCTTCGCAAAGCATTTTCACACTCCCTGAAATCAGGCAGCTTTTTTTAAACCTTCTGCTGTTTCGTTTTTGTCCCTGAGTTGTTACTACTATTGTATGCTAAAAGATAGAAAAGTTTAAATAGTAGTTTGTTTCACTATGCAGTAGATAAAATAATTTGGGAAATAACAACTTTCACAATCTATCACCTCTTTTTCCCAAGCAAGCAGCCTTCGGGTTGCTTGCATGGGTTTTATAACAAAGAACTTACCTTCTTCTTACTGCCTTTCTTTTTTTTCTGAGAATCAACGATTTATATTCTCTGCTTATACGCTTTCTCCTCTTAAAGGTGACTATTGTCACTATCGCCCCTGCAGCTGCGCCCGATACAAACACAAGCATTATTCCCAGAATTGTTTCAATAACATTCCAGGATATTATTCTCTTTGGAGGGAAATAGGCATTCATGTTTGAGAGCTCCAGTGCATACCCTGAATAGAGCAGCGCCGAAGCAGGCACATCATTTTTCAGAGAGTTAGCATACTCGTAATAGCTGAAGCCCGCAATGGGGAACCTTCCCATTTCTTCCTCCTTGAGTATCAGCTGCTTAGCCGCATCCAATCTTTTCTCAATCAGAGACGGAAGCTCTTTCTCCGCAGTGTCCGAAAGCACGATTATTGTGTCTGCCTCTGCCTTTGCAACAGCAGCGTTGGAGAAGCAGTCCTCATAATTTCCCTGCTGGGCATCGCTGCTGGCTTTCTTTATCTTGTCATTCACGTCTTTCAGGTTGTCCTGAAAAAACAGGTAGGCGTATTGGTATCTCTCCTGCGCTTCAGAAACCTTTGAGAGGCACATTGCCCTCAGGTTTTCGCTGCTTACATCGACCTTTTTTCCAGGCATGCCGAGGAACTCCTTCCAGAGGTTGGCGCTTTTTGTGCGCTCCTCTGCATACGCTATGGAATAAACTGCATTCTCACTTTTGTTCTCTGAAATTTCAGCCATGGCATCAGTAAGATATCCGCTGGCTTCAGAAAGCCGGGATGAAACTATCATGTATGCCTGCAGTCCCGTAACCGTGCTGTAGCTTCTGTTGAGCCCCTCAGATGACTGTTTCAGGAATTCTGAGACATTATTGTAATAATCTATTATCTGCCCGATGCTCATGTTTTCAATCTCTTCTTCCACAAAGCGGAACTTCAGGTTGGAGCCGAAGCAGTAGCTCGCTGCAGAGTAATAGTTTCCCTCAGCCATCTCGCTGTGTGACTTGTTTGAAATGTTTTTTGCGTATTCATACTGTATGAGAATGCTTTCATTCAGGTATGAAATGTTCATCTTTTCAAGTTTTGAAAGCATTTGGTATGACTCGTTGCAAAGCGAGTCGGCGACGCCCGCCATTATCGCTGAGTAATATGCATTCTTGGATATGTTGCCTGAGAAGACCTTTTCCTTCCTGCCTGTAATGTAGTATATCACTTCCTGGAAGCTTGAGACCTCTACAGCGTCCACTCCCAACTTTTTTGCATATTCAATTAGTGTTGTGTTGGCTGCGCAGGTGCGGTTCCCGAAGCAGCTCTCATTCTCCCCGAACTGCGTGTTCTCGCCCTCAGGTATCAGCACTGTCTTGATGCTGCTCTTGGCTGCTGCCTCAATTTTCTGTTTTATCCCGTCCACAGGCCCTATTATCCCGCCCGCATTTATAGTTCCTGTTGCAGCCACGCTCTCATTTATTGGGTAGTGCCTGAGCTCTGCATAGGTCATTGCCGCTATTACAGCGCCTGCGCTGGGTCCTCCCACAAGCGATGAGCCCGATCTTATTGTGTAAAAGAAGTCCAGGTCGCCGCAATATATGCCTGCCTCATCGCATGCGATTTCCTTGGCGAACCTTGTGGATATTTGGGTGTCCACCTTCATAAGCGGGAATGTGTCTATGAAAACCCTGCCGCTTCCCGGCTTTATTGTCAGGTAGATGTCCGCAACGCTTCCCTCATAGCCGCCTGCTGTTTCAGAGACAGCGAGGAGCTGCATGTGGTTTGCAGATGCTGTTCCTGAGATTAATATAATAAGAATTATTGAAAGAAGCGCATTTTCAGGTTTCATGCAACAGAATATTTTATATGTAATATTTAACCTTTCGGAATCTCTGCACTGTTGTTTGTGCCCTGGACAACGCTTGTGTTGTTAGCGTTCATCTTGTCATAGTATTCCTTTTTTGCGGGACAGTTGGGATTTATGCAGAACTTCCAGGGCCTCCTGCCCTTTGAGATTATCAGGACTATGGGGTAGCCGCACCTCTCGCACTTCTCGCCGCTCGGCTTGGCCAGCCCGCTCTGCGGTATGCTGAATGTTGTCTTGCACTCTGGATACCTGTTGCAGGCGAGGAACCTCTTCTTTGACTTCTTTGAGAATATTATCCTGAGCGAGCCCTGCTTGCAGGCCGGGCACTCGCCCACAATGCTCTGCTTGTTCTGGGTCTTGTGGTATGCGCCCTTGAGCTCAAGCCCGACCTCCTGCTCCTTTTTCTTGAAGTTGGTGAGCACCTTTGAGAGGATTTCCTTCGCCTCTGAGAGCACTTCATCTCTCCTTTTCTTTTTCTCCATCACCATGTCTGCCTCGTCCTCAAAGTGCCTGGTGAGTTCCTCATCTACGATTTCAGGGCAGTATTTTTCAAGGGTCTTCTCGGTCTTTATTCCAAGCGCTGTCGCCTCTATTATCTGGCCGGACACGTATCCCCTTTTAAAGAGCGTGTCAATTATTGTGGCGCGCGTCGCTTTTGTGCCCAGGTTCTTGTTGGCCAGCTCATTGACTATTGACGCAGGGGTGTATCTCTTGGGCGGCTGGGTCTCCTTCTCAAGCTCCTCAACTGAGCTGACTGAAACCTCCTCGCCAACTGAAACCCTTGGAAGCTCAACCTCCTTGCCCGCTGCATAGGGCGCGTATGTTGAGAACCATCCCATGAACTTTGTGGTTATTCCGCTTGCGACAAACAGCTCCTCATTGCAGTTCAGCTCCAGTGAAACTTTTTCCTTTATCGCAGGAAGCGCAAATGTTGAAATAAACCTCTTTACAACAAGGTCATAGAGCTTTTTCTCCTCTCCCTCCAGTTTTTTGGGCGCGATTCCAGTAGGATAGATTGCTGGATGGGCCGGGTCTGTTTTGCTGCCCTGGTTAGGCGTGAGCTTTATTGAGGAAAGCGCTGCAGAGACTCCTGCTTTCTCCTTTCCCGGGCTCAGCAGTGCAATCAGCTCCCTGACTTTTGCAGCATACTCCTGCTGCTCTGCAAGGGCTGAAAGAATTCCTGCATATCCTATCTCTGGCGGCAGCTGCTGCGAGGATGTCCTCGGGTATGATATCAGCCCCTCAGTGTATAATGACTGCGCAATCTCCAGGCATCTCTTCGGGTTTATCCTGAAGCAGTGGTATGCCTCCATCTGCAGGCTGGTCAGGTCAAACGGGTGCGGCGGCTCCCTGCTGACCTCCTCTTTCTGGAGATTTGAGACAAAGCACCTTTTCCCGGAAACATTTGAGATTATCAGGTCTGCCTCCTGCTTTTCCCAGAAGCGGTCTGCCTTGTGGAATGCCTCAATCCTTCCCTCAGGGGTTTCCCCGATAAGCATTACCTGCCAGTATTTTTTCGGCACAAACGCCTTTATCTTTTCCTCCTTGTCCACTATTATCTTCAGGGCAGGGCCCTGCACCCTTCCTGTGCTCATCACCTGGAACGTGCCTGCTGTCTTCATTGCTGAAGTGAGCGCCCGCGAGATGTTTATGCCATAGTAATAGTCAAGCTCATGCCTGAGAAGCCCTGCCTCTGCCTGTCCCCAGTCGATTGTCGGCGATTTTCTCTCATATGCCTTCACAAGGTCCGGTGTTGTAAGCGCAGAGAATTTCATCCTTGCGCCGTCCTCCTGGCCGCAGATGTGCCTCAGTACATTGAGCCCTATGACCTCGCCCTCGACATCATAATCTGTGGCTACTGTGAACGACTGCGCACCCTTTGAGATTTTCTTCAGAACCTCTATATACTTCTTTGTGAAGTCCGCATTCTTGCTTATCTTATAGCTTGGCGCCCACTCGACGTCAAAAATAGGATACTTCCACTTGTTGCCGCCCCTTTCCATGAGCCCGAAAAGGTGCCCGACTGCGCACCCGACAACTATCCTTCTTCCTGCGCGCTCTATCTCATAGTGCGGGACGCCTTTCTCAGCGCTTTTTGTGAGAGGGCCCTCTGCCAGGGCATCGGCTATCTTCAGCGCAACCTTCGGCTTTTCTGTGATTATGAGCTCGTAGCCGCTCTCCGGAGAAGTTTTTTTCTTTGCCGGCTTTTTGGGCTTTTCAGAAGAATCTTTTTTAGAAGCCTTTTTTGATGCTGCCTTTTTTACTGCCATTTTATGTCCAGAAAACCATTTTTTATTCAGATTTTTTGTTTTTTGTTTTTTTCTTGAAACAGCCCTTTCATATATATATTTTGCTAAAGAAAGCTTTAAAAAGGGGCGCTATTTCCCCATTATCATGGCAAAATTAAGGAAAGGAAGGGCTTTCAGAAAGCTGAAAAGGCCCTACACCAGGATTTCAAAGTTCAGGAAAAAATCATATGTGAGGATGGACCCCCACATCAAGGTTATAAGGTTCGACATGGGCGACCCCAACAAGAAGTTTGAATACACTCTTGAGCTCATAGCCAAGTCATCGCTGCAGATAAGGCAGGAGGCGCTCGAGTCCGCAAGGCAGATATGCAATAGGATTCTCGAAAGCGGGCTCGGAAAGACAGGATTCGCCTTCAAAATAAAGGCCTATCCCCACCAGATTCTGAGGGAGAAGCCAATGGCTACAGGGGCAGGAGCTGACAGGACGAGCACTGGAATGGCAGCACCCTTTGGAAAGCCCGTCGACGTTGCAGCAAGGGTCAAGAAAGGAAAGGAGCTCTTTGAGGTAAAAGTCGACGCTCCAAACATTGACACTGCCAAGAAGGCCCTCAAGGAGGCATCCTACAAGCTTCCCTTATCATACCAGATAACAATCAGCAAGAATAATTAATTTTTTTCTTAATCAATTTAGCTAATTATTAAAAAAACATTTAAATAAGCGTTTATTAATGCCATATTATGAGCAAGCAGGTCAAGCGTTCGATAATTCTTGAGTTCCTTGAGAACAGTACTGTAAGGTGCGAGTACTGCGGAAGGGAGAGCAAGATTATCCTCAAGTGCAGGAGCTGCAGGGCTCCTGTGAAGCTCAAGGACTGCCATTTCTTCCATGTTGTGCCGATTGCCAGCGGCGGGCAGGACAACTTTTCAAACATCATAATGCTCTGCCCGAAGTGCAGCGGAAAAATTGATTTGATCAGGGAAAAGCTCAGAAGCTCAAGAAACAAAAAGCTGAGCTCTTATTGAGAAAACGCCTTTTTCTTATCTCCCTTTCCAAGCTCTTTTGCTTTGGCCCTGTAATATTCCTGCGCCTTCCCGCTCAGGAAGTCCTTAAGCTTTTCCGCGCTCTCGAATGCGTCCGGATGAATCCTCCTTATTTTTTCAGAATTGCAAACCACACTCTCATTTTCTATGTCTGTCTTGCTAATATATGCATAAAGCGGTTTTCCGAATTTTTCTATAATTAAGAAGAGCTTTTCCTGCTCTTCAAGCGGGTATGAGCCAGTCGGGTCAAGGATAAAGACAATTATGCTTGCGGCGTTTTTCATGGCAGAGTATGCCTGCTTCTCGATGTCATTCATCCTCTCGGGCCTGCTTAAGGTTCCGGGCGTGTCCATCACCTGGACATCCTTTTCTGCTCCGGGAAATTCGAATGCACTGAAATAGCCGAGCATCAATGATTTTGTTGTGAATGCGTATGCTGCAATCTCAGGCCTTGCGCCTGTCATTTTTGCGAGAAGCGTTGACTTTCCGACATTCGGGAATCCTACAATCGCAACCCCATACATTCTTTTTATGAGCGGATAATTCTTTATCTTCATTTTGGCTTCTTTCAGGAATTTGAGGTTGCTGTCGACCTGCCTGAGCATTGAGGAGAGCCTTCCCTCAAAGCCCCTCACTGCCTTTTTTGCATCCTCGCTCCTGTCTGCCTTCATGACATCCATCTTGCACTGCCCTGCGAGCCTTGAAATCCTCTTCATGCACCAGGAGAGAGCTGCAAGGGATTTTTTCAGCTCTGCTGTGCCGATTGTTATTTCTATGAGTTCCCTGTAGAATTCTGATTGCCTGTGAACCTCAGGAAATGCGCCGATTATCTTTGAGAACTGCTCTTCTATGAATTCCGACATGAAGGCAATGTGGTCTGCATACTCCCTTTTTAGTGAAAAGTAGCCCTGCTCCTTTTTCTTCCTGGGATTCCCGCGATTCCCGCCCTTTTTTTTCTTTGTGCGGCCTTTTGCCCCCCTGGCCCTTGAGAAGGCGAGGCGTATGTAGAAATCAGCGTCCTCTATTGTGACATTT
>Ga0210016_1001895_pt1 | contig 19284 bp, 22 predicted proteins | sample CryGeyCG2014_300_FD_185454 | JGI IMG/M metagenome (GOLD analysis project Ga0210016, IMG submission 185454) | Groundwater microbial communities from aquifer - Crystal Geyser CG02_land_8/20/14_3.00 (SPAdes) (version 2) | ecosystem: Environmental > Aquatic > Deep subsurface > Groundwater | place... | reverse complement strand
CAATCGGTCTCAAGCGTGAAAGAATATTGGCAACTGTATTCCTGTGGCAGTTTAATTCGACTGAAATATCCTTATTGGTCTTACCCTGATTCTTCAGGGTTTTTACTGTGATTTGTTGGTACATGGTTAGCATAGAATCTTTAAGGGGAAACTAATAATATTTATCCCTTAAAGATTATTGTGCCTTAATTTAATGCACAAAATTAAACTATTCCTATGCACAATTTACCATTCCAACTGACACATCATTTAGGCTTGACTTTTTATTTTAGTGGAACGAATTGATTATTATGGTGTGAGAGGCATGTCCGTGAGAATGACATGGGAGTAACTAAAAATGTTATAGTATATATATAGTTGTTTAAAATATGAAGATCTCAAAAAATATTTTAATTCCCTTATTGCTCGTTTTTCTTGCTTCTCTTGGCTTCAATATTTCTACTGTATTAAAAAATCTCAATAATGACCTTTTGAAAAAAGCCAATCGAGTTGAAGCGACTGTTAACAAGGTTATTGATGGTGATACGGTCGATACTGAGGGTGGCGAGCGACTGCGCCTTTATGAAATTGATGCTCCTGAATACCCTAAGGATTGCCTTGGCGTCGACGCGAAGGCGCGGATGGAAGAGTTAGTCTTTAATAAAAAAATTCAGTATGAAAAAATAGGGAAGGATAATTTTGGTCGAGTTTTGGCCTATGTATACGTTGATAAATTATTAATCAATGAAGTGATGACTGAGGAAGGCTTGGCTTATTTCATTAAAGGAAAAACAATGACGGTTAATTCCTTACCTATAGAACAATCGCAGGAAAAAGCAAAATTAGTTAATAGGGGAGTCTGGTCAAGTTTTTGTCAAACAAAAAAAGAGGGCTGTGTTATCAAAGGGAATTACCGGCCGGCTGACAACACTCGAATTTATCATACTCCCGATTGCTATAACTATGATAAAATAACGATTAAACGAGGGACAAGCGATCGCTGGTTTTGTAATGAAGCCGAAGCGATAAAAGCCGGATTTAAAAAGTCTCAGGATTGCCCTAAGTAAAATTATGAAAATTCTTGGAAAAAAAATTAAACATCAAAGTATTTGGAAGGTAGTGATGATAATTTCATCAATATTATTGATATTATCGTCATTTGCACCGCTGTTTTTGAAATAAAAACATAACATGTAGCATGAAACATGTAACAAAAAAAAATCCAATTGAGAATTTACCGGCAACAAGCTCTATCACTATCCGTAAATTTAAATCATTGGGAATTGATACTTATTTTGACCTACTTAACTATTTTCCCTCCCGTTATGAAGACTATTCAATCATTTCAAAAATTAATCAAATCCAGGTTGGAGAAATTGTGACTGTAATTGGTAAAATACTTGAAGTAAAAAATCAATATACAAGGTCAAGAATTACAATTCAAAAAGTCGTTATAACTGATGATACGGGTATTGTTGAAATTAATTGGTTTAATCAACCTTATTTAATTAGAATTCTAAAAGTTGGGGTAATAATTTCGGTCGCTGGCTTGGTAAAACAATTTGGTGCAAAAATAATGATAGAACCGAAAGAATATGAGATAATAAACTTCGATGTATCGATACATCGAAGTATTTTAAAACATACTGGTAGAATTATTCCTGTTTATTCTGAGAAAAAGGGTCTTTCCACAAAAACAATTAGAGATAAAATATTTAATGTGTTGACTTCTATAGAGACGCAAAATCTTGCGTCTCTACAAGATCCGTTACCGACGAAAATAATTTCATTTAATAATCTTATTGCTGAAGATGAGGCGTACAGGCAAATTCATTTTCCCGATAGTTTTGATTTGGCCAATAAGGCTCGAAAACGAATAGCATTTGATGAACTGTTCAATCTTCAACTGGCCAATAATTTAATTAAAAAAGAATGGCAAAAGGAAAAGGTCGGGAACCGGTTTAACGTAGAGACGCAAGATTTTGCGTCTCTACAAAAATTTATTTCATCATTACCCTTTAAATTAACAGGCGATCAAAATAAGGTCATCAAAGAAATTATTAATGATCTAAAAAAAAACACCCCAATGAACCGATTCTTACAAGGTGACGTCGGCTCCGGTAAAACTATCGTTGCCTCAATCGCCTGTTATCTATCTTTTCTTAACGGCTACCAGTCAATAATCATGGCGCCAACGGAGATACTGGCACAACAACACTATCAGTCAATTTCAAGTCTATTTAAAAATAACAAATCGAATTTAAAATTCAAAATTCCGAATGTTAAATTAATCACGGGTTCAACAAAAATGACAAAGGTAGAGACGCAAAATTTTGCGTCTCTACAAAAAAACCAATACGACATAATTATAGGCACACATGCATTATTGAGTAAAAAAATCAAGTTCAACAAGGTCGGAATAGTCGTTATCGACGAACAGCATCGTTTTGGTGTCGAGCAACGAGCCCTATTAAAAGAAAAATCACTTAATCCTCACATCCTGACGATGACGGCGACTCCTATCCCGAGGACTGTTGCTCTAACCTTGTATGGTGAACTCGATCTAAGTTATATCACAGAGATGCCCAAAGGTAGACAGATTATCAAAACATTTTTAGTACCAAAAGAAAAGCGAAGTAAGGGATACGATTGGATCAAATCACAGATCACAAATAACAGATCACAAGTATTTATCGTCTGCCCGCTCATCGAGGAATCGGAAAACGAAACGATGAAATCTTTAAAAGCTGTCACGGTCGAATATGAAAAATTAACAAAAGTATTCTCTAATTTTAAATTGGGACTCATCCACGGAAAATTAAAATCATCAGAAAAAAATCAAATTATGGATGATTTTAAACATAGAAAAATTGATATTCTTGTCAGTACTCCGGTCGTCGAGGTAGGTATTGATATTCCCGACGCAACCATTATGATTATTGAAGGAGCCGACCGTTTTGGCTTGGCTTCACTGCACCAGCTTCGAGGAAGAGTCGGTAGATCTGACAGGCAGTCTTACTGCTTCTTATTTACCGAAAATACCTCTGAAAAAACTATTAGTAGGTTAAACTTTTTTTGCAAAAATAATCTTGGAACCAAACTGGCCGAATTTGATCTAAATAACCGAGGCGCCGGTAATATATTCGGGACTGAACAACACGGATTTGTAAATTTGAAAATCGCCAATTTGGCTGATTTTGAATTAATTAGTAAGACAAAAAAAGCGGTTGAGTACTTTGTTGGACATTACGATATTAAAGATTGGAAAGGACTTGAGGGAAGAATAAAGGGATATCAGGGAAAAAGGATATTAAGTGATTAATATAATCAATTAATATAATCAAAAAGCCAATGACCAACTCCAATACTAACCAATTAACAATTAACAATTAACAATTAACAATTAATAATTGCCTGTCATTAGTGTTCATTGAAGTTTTAAGATTTACTTAAACGAGTTTGTGAGATTATAAATTGGAGTAATTACTGACATAACTAAAAATCCTACCCCAACGCCAAGGACAACCAATATTGCCGGCTCAATTAAGGTAGTCATAGTCTTAGTCGCCATCTCAGACTGCATTTCAAAATATTTTGAAAGCCTAAAAAGAGTATCGTCAAGTTTTCCCGTCTGCTCTCCAACCTGAGTCATCTGGACTAATATTGGTGGAAAAATTTCTTCTTGTTCAAAGGCTGTCCCCATCGATAATCCCTTCTCAACCTTATGACTAACTGTCAAAAAAGCCTGTTGGTAAACAACATTTTCTGTAGCATCGACTACTATTGACAAGGCATCGAGTATTGATATGCCGGAGGCAATTAATATCGCCAAGGTCCGAGTTGATTCAACTAAGGCTGAAATAGAAATAATTTTTCCAAAAACGGGTAATTTTAAAGCAAATTGATCAAAGTTATTTTTGCCAACTTTTGTGGCTAAATATTTTTTAATAAAGTAGGATGCAACAAATATTAGCACTAAAACTAATGGCCAAAATTGAGTAGAAAAATTAGAGACTGCGATTAAAATCTTTGTTGAAAGTGGTAGTTCGACATTAAAATCTTTATACAAACCAAGCAACTTTGGTAAAACAAAGGTGACCATTATAAACATAACGACAAACATTCCAATAATAACAATGGCCGGATAAACTAAAGCACCTTTTAATTTACTCTTAAATTCTCTTTCCTTCTCTAAATTATCGGCCAGTCGAAGAAGAATTTCACCTAATTTTCCAGAAGCTTCACCTGACTTAACTAAGGATATATATAATTTAGAAAATAAGTTTTTATAATCAAGTAAAGCTACAGAAAAAGAAGATCCGCCCTTAATCTTAATTGAGATTTCCTCAATCATTTTTTTTAAAATTATTTTATTAGTTTGTTTTTTTAAAATCTCTAGTGAATCGATTAGTGTTAAACCTGCATTGAGCATTAGAGCGACCTGACGAGTAAAATCAACGATATCATTAAAATCAATTTTATTGATAAGGGAATCAAAAATATTAATTTTTTTATCATTAATTTCTATTACAGAAATTGGGAAATAGTCGTTCTTCTGTAAATAATCAAGAACTATTTCTTGAGTCGAGGCTTCAATTTTTTTTATGACTGTTTTTCCGTTTTTTAGAGCCTTATATTGAAAAAGCATTTGTTTATTTAATTAATCTGGCAATTTCTTTTGGCCTAATTGCATAAGAATAAGCGGTTTCTTTTGATATCATCCCGGCTTTATACAAGGAAAGTAAGTTTTTTTCAAATAATACTGAGCCTTCTCCCTCGGTAGTTTCCAGAATATTGGCAATCAAGAATGTCTTTCCTTCTCTGATACTTGTGGAGATGGCAGTGTTATTAATTAATATTTCAATTGCAGGAATTCGCTCAATTAAATTTTGTTTTGGTAATAATCTTTGTGAAATAATCATTTTTAAAACGATAGACAGTTGATTTCTAATTTGATTTTGTTGATGAGGAGGAAAAATATCGATTATTCTGTCAATTGATTCAGGTGCGGAATTAGTATGTAATGTTGAAAAAACTAAGTGACCCGTTTCGGCCGCGGTTAAAGCTAAAGAAATCGTTTCAAAATCGCGCATTTCACCGACTAATATCACATCTGGGTCTTCTCTAAGAGCCGATTTTAAAGCAACACTCCAAGAGTGTGTATCTTGATGAAGTTCGCGCTGAGAAATAATAGATTTATATTTTGAATAAACATATTCAATAGGATCTTCAATTGTAATAATATGTTTTGCATATTTTTGATTAATTTCATTAACAATCGAAGCTAAAGTAGTAGATTTTCCTTCTCCGGTTGGTCCTGTTAACAAAACAAGTCCTTGACGAAAATCCGTACATTGATGTAAAAGACCTGGTAAGCCTAATTCTTCAATCGTGCTAATTTTTGCCTTAATATAGCGAAAACTTCCACACAATAAATTTTGTGCATAATAAAGATTGACTCTAAAACGCTCGTCATTAAGTTTATAAGCTAAATCAATCTCTCTATTTGCTAACAAAATTTCTTGTTGTTCATGATTTAAAATTGAAATTAACATTTTTTCTACATTTTCAGTAGTAATAATTTCTAAGGTAGTTAATTGAAATAATTCTCCGTAAATTCTTATGGTTGGATAATAACCTGGCACCACATGAAGGTCTGAGGCTTTTTTATCAATTGTTATTTGTAAGAGCTGAGATAGTTCCATATTTTTGATTAGGTTTCGGCTACTCTTAACACTTCCTCCATCGTTGTCACCCCGTCAAGAACTTTTAAAAACCCATCTTCAATCATTTTAACAAATCCTTCTTTCTTTGCGGTTGCTTCAATAACTTCGGCTGAATCCTGATGTAAAATATGTTGATTTATCGCCATAGTCACTTTAAGAACTTCAAAAATGGCAATTCTTCCCAAATAACCGGTTTTTCCACATTCCTCACATCCTTTTCCTCTACTTAGATAAACAGGGTTAGACAAATATTTTTTTGGGAAAAGGGGACCCAATACAGCCTTAATATTTTCAACGACTTCCGGGGAAGCTTGATATTTAATCTTACAGTATGGACAAATTTTTCTGGAAATTCTTTGCGCCAAAATTGCGGTTAGGACAGAAGCGATCAAGAATGACTCTGCTCCCAAATCTATTAAACGTGGGATTGCCGTGGCCGCGTTATTGGTATGTAGTGTCGAAAAAACTAAATGACCAGTTAAAGCTGCTTGAATTGCCAGTTGGGTAGTCTCCTTATCACGGATTTCTCCGACTAAAATAATATTTGGGTCCTGACGGAGAAAGGCTCTTAGTCCTGTAGCAAAAGTAAGCCCAGCCTGGGAATTAATTTGAACTTGATTGATACCGGCAATCTGATATTCGACCGGATCCTCAAGGGTGACAATATTAACTGTTGGCTTGTTAAGTCTTGATAGAATTGAGTAGAGTGTCGTTGTCTTTCCACTACCAGTTGGACCGGTGATTAATATAATTCCGTAAGGCTTGGCAATTGCTTCCTCTAACATTTTCAATTGTGGGCCTCCAAATCCGAGCTCCGAGAGTGATGGTATTCCACCGGTTTTTTTAAGAAGTCTCATAACTACTTTTTCTCCAAAAACTGTCGGTAGAGTCGACACACGAAGGTCGACCTCTTCTTTTATTGATTTGTAAGTAAAACGTCCATCCTGTGGAATTCTTTTCTCATCAATTTTCATCCCGGAAAGAATCTTGATACGGGAAATTAGAGCTTCATGAATTGTTCTCGGTAAAGATAATTTTTCCTGTAGAATTCCATCAATCCTGTATCGAACCTTAGTTCTTGCTTCCTCAGGCTCAATGTGGATATCAGAAGCTCTTCCTTTTATAGAAAATTCAAGAATGGTTGAGACAATCTTCGCTATCGGAGCTTGCTGAAGCTGGACATTACTATTATTAATCTCCTTATTGAGATTTGGTGAATATTCCTTTAGAGCGTCACGAACTTCAGGTGAAAGACCCTGGCTGAAGGAAAGATCGATCATTTTAAGAATCTGTTCTTTATCAGCTAACGATAAAATAATTTTTTTATTGGTTTTTTTCTCTAAAAAATCAATAATCGAACGGTCAAAAGGGTCCTCAGTCGCAATATAAATTATTAAGTTTGCTGAATCGAAAGAATATGGAATAATTTTATATCGCCTTGATATAGATTCGGAAATTAAACCAACTGCTTGAGAATCTATCGGTGACTTATCTAAGTCAACATAATTAATGCCCTCAATTTCTGCTTGTGCTTTAATAATCTCTATCCGTTCAATATTCGTATAATTATGCAAATAGTCAATAATAGAAGTGTCCTTTTGCAAACTATCTACTTCGTATTTACTTGCCTCCACCTCATTTATTTGTTTGTTTAAAACTAATTGGCTAAGTAATTTTTTTGGAGAAATATTCATAATTTAAATATATAGGAAATAGTTACATTGTTCAATTGTTAAATTGCTATACTACTTATATGATTCCACTTTTACTTATTTCAAAGGAAAAAAAGTTAATCAATAAAAATGTGAGCGGTCTTAAAGTAGGTAAACTTTTTTTCGAAATAATTCCGATTACAAAAGAATTTTCTATAGAAGACATTAAAAATCTCAAAAACGAAACTAAAATATTTAACCCTAAAATTAGAATTTATTATCTCGAAAATTTTCATAATTCCTCAATTCCTGCTCAAAACTCATTTCTTAAACTACTTGAGGAGCCCCCATCAAACGTTCAATTCATCTTAACGACAGACAATAAAAATAATTTGTTGCCAACCATTATTTCTCGGGTTAAGATCATCAGATTAATTGAAAAGCAATCAAAAGAAGTAGTGGAGCAATTTATTGCCCCAGAAATTAATGGTGTGATAAATCACATCACAACAAAGATACCTTTGACGCTATTTAAGATAACAGACAAAGATTCGGCAAAAAATATTCTTTTACAACTAATTAATTTTTTTCGAGATAAAATAGACTCTGATAAAAAGGCAACAATAATTCTTAGAGAAATTTTGCGCCTTAATAGTTTGCTTGAGAATAATAATCTCAATCCGCAATTAACAGTAGATCAGGGGTTGATATTTGTCTGGAAAATATATAAGATGAATTAATTATGAAAAAAGGTTTTACTTTAATTGAATTATTGGTCGTCATTGCCATCATCGGCAGTCTTTCGGCGCTATTTCTTCCAAATTTTATGTCAGCCCGCGAAAGAGCCCGCGATTCACAAAGAAAATCGGATTTGAGACAGATCCAAAAAGCTTTGGAAATGCACAAGCAAGATCAATCTCCGACAGATTTTTTAGCCACCGAAAGCTTTCCAGCAGTAAATTCCTGTTGGTCAAGCGGTGCTAGCTGCACTGGTAATGTCTATATGAACAAATTTCCTGGGGACCCAAATCGAACACCAAATAATTATTATTATGTTAACAATGGAAATTTAACTTATACTTTGTGTGCCTGTCTTGAAAATAAAGCCGATCCTGATGGAACAACGGCTAATTGTGCTGCCAGCTATACATGTAGCAGTACAAAAAGCTATGTAGTAATACAACCGTAATTATAAATTAGAAATTTAATATGAAGTTAAAAAAAGCTTTCACACTTCTGGAAATGCTCGTAGTCATCGGTATTATAGCCATATTAGTTAGTTTGGGTTTTGCTTCGTATTCAACTGTCCAAAAAAAAGCTCGGGATGCTAAAAGGCAGGGAGATCTTAAGGCAGCTCAACAGGTAATGGAACAGTGTTATTCAGTAAACACTAGTAGTTATCAATATCCCATCATTAGCAATTCAGATGGGACATTAACTCCAGCAGCATGTCCGGGTAATGCCAGTATAACTTTCTCCATTACAGATCCGTTGAATACTGGAACATATGTCTATACCATAACAACATCATCAACAACCGCCTATAAAATTACAGCAGACTTAGAAACCGGAACAACATTTTCCGTTGAAAATCAACAATAATATGAAAAAATCCTTCACCCTCATCGAAATCTTGGTCGTCGTCACCATTATTGTTCTTTTGACATCGGCCACCATAGTTACCTACACGGCTTTTTTAAAACAGTCACGCGATGCCAAAAGAAAAGCTGATTTGGAGCAAATTAGAGCTGCTTTAGAAATGTATCGAAGTAATAACGACGCATATTATCCAGGAACAATGACTGGCGATTGCCCAAACGCTGTTTATAATATTTATACGACACCTGTTAAATATATTGAAGAAATGCCATCAGACCCAAAATCTAGCGCTGGTTATTATTACAGGTGCAATATATCAACGAGTGATTATACTTTGGGAACTTATCTTGAGGGAGGAAGCGGAAGCTGCCTAGGTACTTGTAAAACAGGTGTTCAATGTAATTATTGTGTCGGGCCATATGGTCAAACATATCCATGAAAAAATTGAAAGGATTTACTCTTATAGAATTAATCGTTGTCATCGGGATAGTATCTTTATTTACCGAAATTTTTATCGCCAGATACAATGAGAACACAGGTCGATTAAGATTAAGAAGCGAAGCAAAAAAATTAGTTGATGTTCTTGAACTTGCTAAAAAAAAAGCCCTTACCGCCGACCTCTTTGATAAAAATTGCACTGATTTTAGGGGTTATAGAGTCATTGTTGGATCTGGAAATTATTCCTTAAGCTTTAATTGTGGCGGTGTTTATACTGAAGTACAAAACTACAATCTAACATTAAATAATTCAATTATTGCAGGAACAGGTAATTACGATTTTACACCGATGATGGTAAACCCAATTTTTCCAGCAACTGTAATTTTAGTAAAAAATTCTTTAATAAACAAATCAATAAAAGTAAATATATCTTCTATTGGAGTCATAGAAATCGACGAAACATTGATATGAAAAAATTTACAGGATTTACTCTTATCGAAGTCTTAGTTTTTGTTACCGTACTTTCTTTATTCTTTATTTCCGCCGTTACGATTACCACCTTTAGTTTAAGGAACTTAAAAATTCAAGAACATAAAATAATAGCGACCCGCTATGCCGAAGAGTCTTCTGAATGGGTAAAACAGGAAAAAGAAGATGATTGGCAGGTGTTTGCTTCTCATAACGGAACTAATTATTGTCTAAACTCTCTATCGTGGACTAATGGTTTATGTAGCACATATTCATTGGGTACCCCAGGATTTTTTAAAAGAGATTTAATTTTATCAATAAGCGGTAATCCAACAGATAAAATTACAACTGTATTGACGGTCAGTTGGTTAGAAAACGGGGTAAATCAAAATGTAATATTAAAATCAGTATATAATCTATGGGAATAGTCTACAAGAAATCATTCACTTTAATAGAAACTATCGTCGTCATCGCTGTTATTGGTCTTATTTTGCCGGTGATATTTTCAATTTTTTTTGTTCTTCTCCAACAACAAACTAAAATTTATCGTTTAAATACCGTCAAAAAAGAAGGAGATTTCGTTATTAGTCTTATGGAAAGCACGATTAAAAATCGTGCCGTCAATATATATAATTCAGCCGTACTTAACGATGCAAATATTGTTTGCAAAGGGGAAACTCCAGGCGATTCATATAATAACCCATATTTTCTTGACGATAACAACAAATTCTTTAGTTATAAACTAAACGGCACAAAAATCGCTTCTGATTCTGCAAACTCTGTTGATTTAACATCAATTTATACCAAGGTCTCAGGTTTTTCTATTAGCTGTACAAGAAATAGGATTTATTCAACCCCTTCAGTGTTAGTTAGTTTTACTATTCAATATAATACTACCTCAACCCGTCCTGAAGATACTGCATCGCTTTTTTATCAGACAAAAATTAAGCTAAGAAATTATTGATACTTACTACTTGATACTTTGTAAATAATGCTTTATATTAAAATTATGGCAGATAATTATTTTTGTTTGGATATTGACGAAAAATTTACTAAAGTAGTTGATGCTAAAAAAGTAGGGGAAATCATTGAAATTTCTGCCTTAGGAAAAACAGAAACTCCAGAGCTTTTTTATACAAGCACTCTTGAAAAAAATATTGAAAATCAAGTCGTTCAAATTAAAAAATTACTCGAAACTTCTCATATAATAAAAAAAAATGTTAATTTAATTATTCCTGACAGTATGACATATAGTCAGATAATTTCGATGCCACTCCTAAATGAAAAGGAACTTATTACAGCTATAAAATACCAGGCCGACCAATTCATTCCCATGCCAATCGAGGAAACAAATATTGATATCCAGGTAATTGAGGAGAATCAGAAGGAAAAAAAAGTATTGCTTCTTATAGTGGCTGCGCCGAAAAAAATTATTGAACGTATCCAGGTAACTGCAGAAATGGCAGGACTGAATCCGGAATCAATCGAAAATGAACTTAGTGCCAATGCGCGCCTTATTAACGAATTTAACAAAAATATTTTGAACTATTATAAAATTAATTCTTCTCAGGGTATTGTAATTGCTAATTTTGATACAAGTTCAACCGCCTTGTCTTATTATTCGCTCCCTGAATTAATTGTTAGAGAAACTCATCATCTCTCTATTGGTTATCAATTGTATCTTAAGGAAACTCAGATAAACACTGACACAGATTTAATAAAAGCTCAAGAAATGCTTAGAACCTTCAATAAAAAAAACCTATCATCATTTCCGCTCGAAAAAATAGTTCTACCGCTTATAAAGGAATTTTCCAATGAATTAAAAATATTTATAAATAAATATCATCCTTCAACTATTTTGTTTACAAATAAAATATTTCTTTTTCCATCATTAGTTGATAGCTTGCAAGAAGAACTTGGTATATCAATTAGTATTTTTGATCCAAATACCTTATTTAAAAAGTCCTCCTTAATTGATATTTATAAAAATGAAATGTCAGTCTTTATTTCTGCTCTCGGAGGTAATCTAAGATAATATCCTAAATATGAAAAAAAATAGTATTAATCTCCTTATTAATAGGGAGGATTATCAAAAATATGAAAATCTTTTCCAGCGCTTAAAGCTTACCGCTGCTTTATTAACTGTAATTTTGACTATTATATTTGCTTATTTTTACTTGTCAATAAAAAATAAGTTTAGTATTTATGAAAAAATGAACTTAGAGAAAAAAAACTACTTACAATTATTAACTGAAAGGAAAAAAGACGAAGCAAAAATTAATTATATTGGTAAAAAATATTCAGATTTGAAAATTTTTTTAACGAATGATGCTGCTTCAGTAGCTTATCTTGAATTGCTATCTAATGCTATAAATGATAGTAGCGAATCGGCTACATTGAAGTCCTTTGTGGTTGACAAAACACGTAATACTTCTTTTGAAATTACTTTTTCACTTTTTGAGAAAACGATGGATTTTTTAAAGTTTGCTGAGTCTGAAATTTTTTTAAACAACTTTGAAAATATTTCCTTAAAAAATCTTATTATTGCTGGAAATAAAAATTATGAATTAAGTTTTACTGGTAAATTTGTACCAATTAAACCCAATATAAACAATGAAAAACAAAATTAAGCCTTTTATCAAGCGACTAATTAAGGAAAATATTTTTTATATCATTGGTAATATTTTTATATTTTTGTTGATTATCGTGACTATAAAAATAGGTGTGACCGAAATTGCTGACTACAAGACAAAAATTGATTTATTGAAAGTGGAAAATACTGAGTTGATGAATAAAGTCACTTTTATGAACAGCACAATCCCGGAACCTGATAAACTTGACGATGATGTTAAATTTTTAAACACATTGATTCCTAATACAGAAGATTATTTTTCGATTATTTATGCACTCGAAAAATTGTCACAAAAAACTAATTTTATAATTACAAATTATACAGTTAATGTTGGAACATCTACTTCGGAACAACTAAGAATTACCGTTACAGGAGTAGGAAACAGTCAATCATTTATCGATTTTTTAAAGGATTATAACTTTTCCGGTGGTCGATTGATTACTTCTGATAAAATTCAACTTGATCCAAATTTTGCCGGCTCACTGATTATAAATTTGACATTTTATAGCAAAAAAACTGAAGTTAGTGACAAATTAGAGACGTTTCCTAATGCTAATATTTACAAGGAATTAGAAACTCTCAAAAGTAAGGTTAATTTTTCCTTTGAATCAAACGAAGCAACTGGTGAGGCAAATTTAGATTACCCGAAAAAAACGAATCCGTTTTAAACCTTTTTACCTTTAAGTAGCTTTTGGAGACCTTCTGATACTTGAGCGCCTACCTTCATCCAATAATCAAATCGGTCCTTTTTGACTGTAAAAACAACCGGGTTAGTCATAGGATCATAAAAACCAACCTCTTCAATATATTTACCGTCGGCTTTATAATGTTTGTTTACGGCCACGATTCGGTATGAGGGGCTTCCTTTTTTGCCTTGACGATATAGTTTTAAAGCAACAGCCATAAAATAAAATTTCTAATTACTAATTTTTAATTTCTAATTAAATTATAACATTAAAAATCTAAAAAAATTGTGTATTTTAGAAAAAGCGGGACGCTTAATTTTTTTCGACTTGGGAGCCCCCGAAAAGGGGAGGGTTCCCACGGAGAAATAAAATTTAGTGTCACGCTTTTAACAATGCTTGCTTAGCCGCTTCCTCTTCTGCCTCTTTCTTTGAGGGAGCAGTTCCGACACCAAGCATTTTATTATTAAAATAAACTCCAATTTTAAAAATTCTTTTATGCTCTGGACCTTTTTCATCAAGCACTTTATAAATAGGTGTTTTTTTATATTTACTTTGTATTATTTCCTGCAACTTACTTTTAGACGACAGATAAAGATTATTTTTTAATAAATAGTCAAGTTTGTCTTTAAAAAGAAAATCAACAACGAAGGTGTAGGCGACTTCAAAATTTTTATCTAAAAATATTGCGGCAATAAGGGCTTCAAAACAATCGGCCATAATATTATTATTGGTCCTACCGGCTCCTTTTTCTTCGCCTCGTGAAAGAAGTAAATAATTATTAAGTTCAATTTTTTTTGAAGCTTCAGCTAAGCTTTCCATTTTAACGATCGCTGATTTAATTTCTGTATAGTCTCCCTCTTTTAATTCGGGATAGTTTTTGAATAAATAAACTGAAGTTATGAGTGATAAAACGCTATCTCCTAAAAATTCTAGTCGTTCATTTGATTTAAAATTCGAATTTTTATGCTCATTAAGATAAGAACGGTGGATGAAGACGTTTTTTAATAGGTCTCTGTCTTTAAACTTAATATTTATTGTTGATTCTAAATTAAAGTATTTATTGTCCATATATTTTTCCTAAAACTGCATTCACAAACCCAAACGTCTTATCACTCCCTAGTTCTTTGGCTAGTTCTATTGCTTCGTCAATTATAACCTTAGGAGGTTCTTTTTTTTCAATCATTAGTTCATAAACAGCCAACTGAAGTATGGCCAAGTCAACTTTGGCTATTTTATCCAAGGGATACTTAGGGGCATATTCTCCAATAAATTTATTGATTTTGCCAAGATTTTTTAATATTTCTTTGGTTTTGTTTTCTTTAGAAAGCACTTTCCCTTTAGAAAAACTTAAAGCAAAAAGCTGCTGAACAATCTTAATTCGAAGCTCGTGTCGAGGGTCTATCATATTATTTAAGACGATCAATAATAGATGGTAGAAGGTTGGTGTTGAAGATAGAAGATTGAAGTTAGATTTTTTCTATCATCTACGTTCCATCATCTACCACTATCATCTATTCTCTATGGTCTATCGTCAAAACTTATTTCTTACAATACTTGCAAGTCTTATGTGGTAATTTGTTTTTTCCACAATTGGCACATTTAACTAATTTTGAAAAAGATCTCATCTTTGAGACCAGACTTCTGCCTTTTCGGGCAGTTGAGCGTTTTGATTTTGGTAAAGGTGCCATAAAAAAATATAATTTTTATAACATTTATAATAATTATAACGATTATACACAATCAAAATCCTCTTGACAAATGGAAAAGAAATATATTATATTGAACATATATGAAAAAATTTAACAAGGGTTTTACTCTCATTGAACTTTTAATCGTTATTGCTCTTCTTGGTGCTTTAGCAGTCGGACTTCTAGCCGCTCTTGATCCATTTGAACAACTTAAAAAGGGAACGGATACAGGGGTTAGAAATACAGTTTCAGAGGTTCATGGAGCTTTAATTAGGACTTACGCAATAAAAAATTATATGGCTTGGTGTACGGATGCAGACACATGCGGTACTGAGCCAAGTGGAAAAGCGCTTACTAATCTATCTACAATGATTGCAAGTATTATTGCCACAGGTGAGTTGAAAACTGATTTTGAAGCGCTTGCTGGTGCGGGTACTTTGGCAAAAATTTTTGTTACAGGTGTTAATGCAGATGCAACAGTTTCTGTTTGTTATAAACCGACCGCTAAATCTTTTATAAGTGATCCTAATACTAAATTTACTGTTTTAGGTATTGACACTTGCGCTGCAGCTGATCCAACTCAGGTAAGCTGTTATTGGTGTGTAAAATGATGAATAAAAAAGGGCTTGCCCTGAGCGAACGACGTGAGTCGAAGGGTTTTACTTTGATTGAACTTCTTGTTGTCATTATTATTTTAGGTTTTTTATCGGCATTAATTACCGGTAATTTTTTTACTTCTTTAAAAAAAGGACGCGATGCTAAACGTAAGGCTGATTTAGAGCAAATAACAAGAGCACTTGAGATGTATTATGAGGATAAAAAAGCTTACCCAGATAGCCTAACTTTTGGTAGCTCATTACCAGATCCAGACAGCACAAAAGTTTACATGCAAAAACTTCCAGATGACCCGACTTCGGGAAAAACATATGAATACAATTTAACTAGCGGATCTTATAGACTCTATGCTTGTCTGGAAAACAGCCAACAAATTCTTCCTTATGACAGTTTGACCCAGGGTCCGTCAATGACTTGCAGTGTATCGTGCAAAAACAAAAGCGAATCTAGTATAAGTTGTATTTGGGCAGTATCAAGCTCGGATATTTCTCCGTAATTAAAGGTCTGACCTTTTCCTAAGGTCCGACCTTATATAGATTGTATTTCTTCAATAGTTCTTCTTTAAGCTTATACGCCTCTTGGTAGTTTGGTTTTAGCTTGATACTTTTGTCAATTTCCTGTAGGGATAATTTTCGCCATTCTATTTTCTCAGGATTGTTTTTTCCTATGTCATAGATAATCGAATAATAAAGCGCCAAAGAATAGGGGATTTTTGGGTCAGTCGGTGACAATTCCATAGCTTTTTTTAATGCCTCAACACCTTGTAAAATCTCATTTTCCTGACCGGTTATTTGATAAAAATAATACATATTCTTGGCTCTTGTTTTCCAGTAAAATAAGTTTTTTGGATAATCTTGTATCAATTTCCTATTATAGGTATCTGAAAGACTGGCGATTTTTTTGGCTAATTCATACTGTTTTTGAATATTGGCAATGGCTGACAAATAGGAAAGAGACGATGAGAATTTATCTATATACACCGGTTCCGGCCTTAATTTGACAGCCTTTTCGAAATATTCGACCGCCTTTTGCTGATCATTAATCCTCGAATACTTTAGACCAAACGAGTAATTAACATCAGCAAGATAATAAATTGCAACAGAATATAGAAGATAAATAGTAGATGATAGGAGAAGAAAGATACCAAGCTTCTGAATGTTCGTCAGTTTATCAGGTTGTAGTGGGTAGGTTGTAGTTGGTAGAAAAGCAGAAAATACAAATGCGGGGATGAGGAAGAAAAATAATTGAATCGTTGTTGTGGAAAAGCCAAAGAAGTTGGTGATTAAAATTGTCAGATAAGAAATTAACAAACAAACTGTAAGAATTGTATCATTGTTTTGTTTTGTCATCCGCTCGGAGGAAGGGATCTTCACGGGAATGACAGACAAAAAAACATAAAAAATAAAACTTAATATTAAAAAAAGATAGCTTATAAGACCAACAAACCCCGTCGTAGATAAATAGTTGAAGTATTCGTTATGGGCTTTATTATAGACGTAATCCCACTCGCTTGTTAAATTATGGGCAACTGGTCTGACAAAATTATAACTATAAGCGAATGTCTCGACACCGGTACCAAATAGAGGATAGCGAAGGGCTAATTTCCAGGCGCCCTCCCAGACAATTTTACGAATATCGAAAGACTCGGTCACGTTAGTGACTAGTGGCTGGTGATTAGTGAATAGAGGTGGAGAAGAAGATTGTTTTTTTTGATAATTTAAAATTGAGAGTTCAAAATTCAAAATTTTATCAATTTTTGATTCTCCGGTTTTGAAAAGAAAGACTGGAATAATCGTTATTAACAATAAAATAATTAGAATTTTTTTAAAGTTTGTTTTAATATAAAAAAAATAATAGCCAACAAATAGTATTAATCCGACGATGACGGCGCCAATGGCCGAGCGGGAACGAGACATTAGAATCATTGAGAAATTAAGTATTAAGTAGCAAGTATTAAGTATTAAGTTTTTATTAGTTCGAATAGTTTTTATCAAATAATAAATACCAACGAAAAATGCGACGGCTAAGTAGGCTCCCAACCAATTTGGTTGACCCAAGGTTGAAAATGCTCGTAGTTCTGGTCGGAAAGCTAAGGTAGTATTATCCCAACAGGAATTAGTAAAACTACCGGTAAATAATAAACAAGTTAGGTCGTGTCCGAAATGACCGGGAATTGCCCATAAAATCACGACTAAAGACGATGCAATGATTGACTTCAGTATTTTTTCAACATCCAAAAAATTTGAAATTAAAGCATAATAAAGAATTATGTAACAGGTGATTGACAGTAATCCGCCGTTGAATCGACCATAATATCCAAAGATTGATGTGTGAATATCCATAGAAAAAACTGTTGAAATAAGTTGTGATATGGAGAAAATTACGATTGGAATATCAAGCGGTGTTTTTTTCAGTATAATTTTCTTATAGTTAATCATTTTTAATAACCAAAAAAAGACAATCAGGACAGTCGAGCTATAAATGAAAAGCATTTTATTGAATTCGAATAGCTCTGAGGTTGTCTTAGTCATAATTAAAGGAGTGGCAAAAAAAAGAAGACTAAAAAGAAGTTGAATAATTTTATCAATCATTATGTTTAATTTTACGGATTTCTTAAGGAAAATCAAGCTTCCATTTTTTGCAAATTTTGAAATTTACTTTGATTTAGGGACATCTATTACTAAAATAGCCATCAAAGATAAAGGAGTAATTTTGAGAGAACCGACTTTCTTAGGCTATAACAGTCGCACTAAAGATTATTCATTCAATGGAACCGAAGCAAAAACTATACTTGGAAAAACACCTGAATTTATAAAAATCATAAGACCAATTGTCAGTGGAGTTATTTCGGATTTTGATTCGGAAGTTTTTTTATTACAGAAGTTTTTGGAAAAATCTGTCTATCTATACACAGGAAATAAAACTATTAAGCCGATGATGGTCGGAATTGCCACTGTCCCAACAATCGCAACGGAAATTGAACAAAAAGCGGTTAAAGAAGCCCTATTAAAAATCGGAATGTCACAAGTTTTTTTGATAGAAAAGCCATTGGCGACGGCCTCCGGAGCCGGTCTAAATATTTTTTCCCACGAGCCAACTCTCATCGCTGACCTCGGTGGTGGATTGATTGAATTGTCAATTGTTGGCTCCTCCGGAATTCTTTCCCAAAAAACCCTTAAGAATGCCGGAGACCAAATGAATAAGACAATATTTAATTATGTTTACTTAAAATACGGAATTATTTTAGGCGAGGCAACCTGTGAGAATTTAAAAATCGAAATTCTGAACTTTAAAGATAGTGAAAAAATTATTGTCACCCGAGGAAAATCACTTGAAAATGGTTTACCAAAATCGGTGAAAATAAAAAGTTCTGATATTAATGAGGCTTTGCGATCTAATTTTAACCAAATAATTGACGGTATTAAAGAGTTAATAGAAAGTTCTCCTCCGGAAGTAGTCGATGAAGTGATGCAAAAAGGCGTAATTCTAACCGGTGGACTTTCGCGAATTCAGGGAATTGATAAATTTTTTGAAGAAGAGTTAAAGGTGGCTGTAAATATTTGTGACAAACACGAATACGCGACTATAAACGGACTGATGAAAATTACCCGAAACGAAAAGGATTTTGAAAAGATTATTATTTGACAACTATTGCGAGCGCTTTCAAATTGGTGTGTCAAACCCAAATGAAAATGTCATACCCTATAATAATTAACTTTTTAACTGCTGATATAGTTTGATACATCTTTAATTTGTCCTACAAGATCTCTCTGACTGTATCTAAACTGTCTCCAAGGGTGA